>ERZ795047.2365-NODE-2365-length-18139-cov-17.367341_pt1 | contig 18139 bp, 12 predicted proteins | sample MGYA00375131_ERZ795047 | MGnify/ENA primary metagenome ERZ795047 (study PRJEB30176, sample SAMN05720228) | activated sludge metagenome | isolation source: Anaerobic digester | place: Japan | collected 2015-05-20 ...
AGTATAGCACGACTTTATTATAGTGTAAAATTAAGTTCGCAATTTGGTAGTTGCAAGGTCTGCTGTAAAATGCAATGGGGTAAAACCACCAAGGATCTTTCGTGGATAGGTATTCATCCAGTCTTGAATATCTCTAATCCGCGTATCGTTCACACGGCTGAAATTGGTTCCTTTGGGCAGAAACCTTCGAATAATGCCGTTGTGGTTCTCACTGGTCTCCCGCTCCGAAGAACAATAGGGATGAGCAAAATAGAGCGTTGTCCGTGTGTCGTTCGTGAAGATCGAGTGCTAAAGCTAGTTGACAAGGGAGAATTCAACACCATTATAGAGTGTCTTCTCACAGATCCTTAAACCCGAAGGCCAGGAGCCTTCTTCATCGAGCTTATTGAGCACCACATAGGGACTATAGTGATTCTCATGAATCAAGATGGCGATTCTCTGTACGAGTGCATAGTGATTACCCGACTTCGGCTGCGGCCCCTTGTACCCCATCTTGGCTTCTGCATCCAGCTGCGAATGCTCCGCATTGTATTCTATTCGTACAAAGAGTAAGCAGTGTGCGTCCCATGGAATCTCCGTCTATATTTTGATTTTTTGCAAAACCAAAAATGGCACGACTTCCATGTGACTTTTTTTCTCTCTTGATTCTTCCCCTTTTAGCTGGATATTTTATGTTACTGCTCACCTGAAATCCAAACATCGTAATATATCGCTTGACCGCAAAGAATAAACATGCTAGGAATTAATGAAATTATTATTTTTGAGACCAGGGTATCTTTAAAGTCTGGATTACAAAATGATAATAAAGCGGCCTAAAGATCTGCTATATCTGAAACCGGGCTCAAGTTATGTTTGTATAATCTATCGGTTGATCCGATTAGATATATTTTATTCCGTCAGTTTTCGACTGATATTGCTAAAGGAGGCACCAAATGAAAAAAGCTAGCCTATTCTTAGTATTAGCGCTCTCTTTTATTGTTCCAGTTATCAAGAACGGGGCACTGATATACGCCGCTGAAAAGACTATCAACCTAGATTTGTATTTTCCCGTTGCTGTTGGAGGCGGACCCGATAAGCTCATCAGTGCATTGTGCAACCAATTCAGCAAAGAAAACCCTAACATTAAGGTTAACCCTGTCTATTCTGGGAGTTATGCAGACACGAGGACTAAAGTACAGGCGGCCATAAAAGCTCGTAAGCCCCCGGCTGTAGCTCTAATGTTTTCCATAGACTTGTTCTCACTTTTGTCAATGGATGCAATACTCGATTACGAAAGCCTATGCACCACAAAAGATGACAGAGAATGGCTATCGGGATTCTATGATGGTTTTATGAAGAATTCCCGGACTGGTGGTAAAACGTATGGGATTCCATGGCAAAGAAGTACTATCATCTTGTATTACAACAAAGATGCATTCAGAGAAGCAGGCCTTGATCCAAATAAGCCGCCTTCAACTTGGGCAGAACTTGAGGAATATGCGAAAAAATTGACAAAGGTTGAGAATGGAATAACAACTCGATATGGCATTGAAATACCTTCAGATAAAGCTGGCTATGCATATTGGATGTTACAGACATTCTGCACGCAACAGAACGGATTTAATCTAATGAATGAAGAAGGTGATGAAGTCTATTTCAATGATCCGCGGACTATCAAAGGCATCACTTTCTGGAAGAGTCTATCAGATAAAGGATACCAGCCACGCGGTACAACAGCCTGGGCGACTACTCCAACAGACTTCCTAGAACAGAGAGCTGCAATGATCTATCATACAACAGGCAATCTTACCAATATCCGCAAGAATGCAAAGTTTGACTTCGGAGTAGCCATGCTTCCTGCAGATTTATCTAGAGGATCCCCAACAGGAGGAGGTAATTTCTACTTATTCAAGGGAGTACCTAGAGAACAGACTGAGGCAGCTTTTAAATTTATTAAATGGATGACAGGTGATCCTAATAGAGTAGCCCAATGGAGTATCGACACGGGATATGTGGCAACAAGACCCGAGGCCTATGAAACACAGATAATGAAAGACTATGCTGCGAAATTTCCTGAAGCGCTTGTTGCTAGAGATCAGCTTAAATATGGATATGCAGAATTTTCGGTTTATGATCAAGCAAGAGTTCAAAAAATCCTTGATGATGCAATCGAATTGATAATGACTGGTCAAAAGGATCCTGTCACAGCTCTAAATGAGGCTCAAGCACAAGCAGACCAGATACTCAAGCAATACCGCAAGCAAAAATAGGATACCAATAACATGCTTTAAAAAAGAGCTTCCACCATTGACTATTACTATTATGTTGGAAGCTCTGCTTTTATTAGGTTTGATTTCTTGTTGCAGATTGTATTGCGCTAACTTGTAAAAGGATAAGCCTATGAAAAACGATATTGTCCATATATCAGATAGGCCACCGGCAATAAAGAGATACCAAAGTTGGATTGAGGAAATGGATAGCAATAAGAAAAAAAAATTAAAGACGAGCCTTCTTGCCTGGGGCTTGATCCTGCCTGGTTTTATTTTTCTTACGCTTTTTACTCTCTACCCTATAGCAAAAAGTCTATATTTGAGCTTTTTCAGGATTGATCTTTCTGTATCAACCCCAGAATTCATCGGCCTCAAGAACTATACTGATTTGCTAAAAGATGATGTATTCAAGCAAGCATTCATGAATAATATTTTAATTGCTTTATTCACAATTCCTACAAGTATAGCATTGGCTGTAGCCATGGCTTTCTTTGCAAATAAGGTGAGAGTTGGGAAATCATTGATACGGGTAGCTTATTTCTACCCTACAATTCTACCCATGGTTGCTGTAGCCAATATTTGGCTTTTTATTTATACACCTATTTATGGCATTATTGGATATCTCGATCCCAGTTTGCGCATTCTTGGAAATCCAGATACCGCATTATGGGCAATCATTATTATGCTCATATGGAAGCAAGCTGGTTATGTTATGGTTTTCTATCTATCAGGCCTTCAAGGAATTTCGAGAGAATTATATGAAGCGGCAGAGCTCGATGGGGCAAAACCAATTACTATATTCCACAAAATTACCTGGCCATTGCTCAAACCGACTACCATTTATGTAGCAATAATAAGCCTGACAAATGCATATAAGGTGGTTGATCATCTATATATTATGACAAAGGGTGGACCCGGCAATGCCACAAATATGTTGTTATTCTACATTTATCAGGTGGGATTCGACTTTTGGGATACGGGGAAAGCGGATACGATGACGGTAGTACTCATTGCTATGCTTCTGTTGATAACGGCAATCTGGTTTTTTTCCCAGGATAAAAGAACATTCTATGGCTAAAGCTATGGAGTCATCTATTATGGAGGCTTTATGATAAAGTCGCAGGATATGAATCATCCTTATAAACTAGATATATCCAAGACCATTGTCTATGGGCTCATGTATGTCCTGGCTATTATATACCTAATCCCATTGATATGGATGCTTAGAACAGCATTCATACATCCTGATATGGCAATCGATCTCTTTTCCTTAAGTTGGCCAACACTGGCAAATTTAAAAAGGGTCCTTCTTGCTGCTCCTTTCGGACAGTATTATTTAAACACAATAATCATGGTTGTCGCTACTCTTTTAGTGCAATTCGTTCTTATTACTATGGCTGGATATGCATTCGCAAGACTTGATTTCTGGGGCAAAAATCTATTGTTTATGCTGTTCCTTATGCAATTGATGATTACGCCTGATGTTCTCATAATGCCAAACTATAGTTTTATGGGGCAAATTGGTCTAATCGATACTAAACTGGGCGTAATTCTTCCTTTTTTCGCATCTGGAATGGGCACTTTCTTGATGAGACAGACGATAAAAACTATTCCTTATGAATTAGAAGAAGCAGCAAAAATGGATGGATGCAGGCTCCCTCGAATGCTCTTACAGATTTATGTCCCTTTGCTCAAACCAGTATATATTGCATTCGGTCTCATTTCAGCATCATACCAATGGAACAATTTCCTATGGCCATTGGTCATGATAAATTCGGTAAATAAGCGGCCATTGACAGTTGGATTGGCGATTTTTGCCATGTCCTTTGAAACAGGTGCACAATGGAGCGATGTCTGTGCGGCAACCCTGATTGTCATAGCGCCTTTGCTTGTTCTTTTTCTTTTCTTTCAGAGACAATTTATTGAGAGCTTTGCTCAATCTGGCATCAAATAAGAAATACATAAAGTAGGGATAAAGAGAGAATACTGCGGAGCATTTCCACGATAGGGAAACGACCGTTCTTATAATAGTCGATGAAATTTGCCCATGGACATTTGAGATGAGAGCAAGATTAAGCAATTGCTGGGAAAGCCATCAAATATCAAGGAGAAATCATCGCATCATTAAATATCGAAGATCTTTCAGTCCGCCTGATTGAATGATCCAGGAGAATAGGGATAGAATTGATGTGGTCTTATACGCTGGAGCAAAGAGATGAAATCACCCAGGAGTTGTGCGCTAAAGCCAATAATAGAATAACACCTGGGATTACTGCTAGGTTTTGCTCTAAGTGGGGGTAGAAGATTATGGAGAGAAGATTCCATCAAGTAATTTGGGCTGCAGCTATTATGGCAGTCGCTTTAGTTGTAATGGCTGTCATTGTAGTCAATGGTTTTACGAAGGTTCGCGCTGCACAAGACACAATCAGCGTAACAGGAAGCGCAAAAGAGCCAGTCGAATCGGACATTTCCGTTTGGAACTTTTCCGTCAACATCCGCGGGAATAGCCTTCAGGCTGTATATGCGGATTTAAAGACAGCCATCCCCAAGATCGATGCATTTTTGGCCACACAAGGCATACCAGCCGAAGAAATTGTCGCCAGTGCCATAAACGCTGGCAGCAATATCTATTTTGACGAAGATCAGCAAGGCCGTCGCATACAGCATGTTACCTTCTTTGCCAACCGCAGTTACAAAGTGACATCGACAGATATAGACAGATTGGAGCGCGTATCGCGCAGTGCCGGCGACCTTATCGCCCAGGGCGTTGCGCTAGACTCTGTCTCTCTCGAATATATGTATACCAAGCTAGCTGATTTACGGACTAATCTGCTGGAGCGCGCCACAGAGGACGCAAAAAAGCGAGCTGAAGCCATTGCTTCTTCATCAGGCGCCAAGATTGGAGCAATCAAAAGCGCGCGCATGGGCGTTTTCCAGATCACACCACGCTACTCGACCATGGTGGATGACTATGGGATTAACGATACTTCAAGCCGTCTAAAAGATGTCACCGCAGTTGTCGGCGCTGAATTCAGGCTTAAATGACGCTAAATGGCATTCATTAGTAGGCATCTCATATAATACAAAAGCTATGAGGCGCTCCATTCTTCTATGTGGATTTTGATGAGCGGGCTAATTATCAAGGCGACAAAATTAATAGAAGAAACAGCGAATATCAATCTCTTAGCAAGACCGAGCGTACGGCTTTCTTTGTAAGGCTTAGAATCTGTTATGAGTTAATGCTCCCTTTTTGGACAGATCTTTGATTAGTCAATGCAAGATAGCTTTACAATTGATAATCCCAGATTTATAGTTGGCAAATGAATATAGGTTTGATAGCAAATCAACAAATCGCTCAGCCAGATGGCGTATCTGCGACGGTCCATGTCTCAGAAAGGAAACGCGATGCTACACATCACCTGTAAACCGAGTTTTGCTGAATTCGAAGAAAAGCAACTGCATTCGAGCTAATATATTCGAGACCTGGTAAGAAGGACGGTGCGTATGATTTCCAGAGAGGCAAAGCTCCCTTTCGAAGTCGTTATGCTGATTATCGCTGCGGTAGTCTTACTAGTTACTGGGGTTATGCTCTTCTTGATCTATAACGGAATTCTTCCCTACTATGAAAACGGTTTATATGGATTGCTTCTAATCATATTCGCCTTAAACACGATAACCCTTGGAAGAACCCCATTTGGTGACATACCCAGGTCAAAGCTCCTATTAGTCTTAGGATTGTTGGTTGCGGTAATTGGTATGGTAACCTGTCTTATTCCTATTTCGATTCGCTTTCCCCGTGTGCTGTTGTTTTTCTGTCTTGGTCCGGGCGGCTTGCTTCTCTTTTTGGGGATGTTGTTGGCTAAAGACAAATTTAGGAGTTGGGTGAAATATGGTGGAATTTTTCGACATCTGATGCTTGCATGCAGCGCGGTCTATATTTTATCCATAGCCATCGCGCTGCTTATTTGGAAGCAGGATCTATTGACGACGCCAATGACGGCTGTGGTGATTCTATTTTTTGGCGCAGCAGTATTCTATCTTGCCATCGTGCTCGGAGAGATTGATCGGACATACCCAGAGGCAGCGAGACTTCCTATTGGCGACATCAAGCTTTCCATCGAGCAGACGATGATTATATTCACGAGTGTTTTCATGATAATCATCGGTTTGGTGCTGATCCCAGTGAATTTGGGCATGCTTCCTTTTTCAAGCAGTGCACAATTGGGAATCCTAATGGTAATCTTTGCTATTCAGATGCTTGCATTCGGGAATACGCCGATTGGTCCGTTTCCTCGTACATGGCTCATGATTGGACTTGGGATTTTGGCCGTAGTGTTAGGGGCCATCTCAAGCATAATTCCCGGGATCCTTGTATCGCTGCTGACAATTCTCATTGGTTTGCTAAACATCTTAGGCGGAATTATTGCTCTGACTAAAATCTTAGTCCAAGGTCATAGACAAGAGGCCGTATCACGCGATCCCAGTCCGCCGATATTAAGAAGACTCTTCATAACACAGCTAAGCCTGAATCTCCTTCAAATCCTATTCGGTACATCGATGCTCATCCCTGGCTTGGTACCGGGAATGATCATCGGCGTGATTCTTGCTGCGAATGGGGCTGTTCTTCTATATCTTGTGAGTATTTTGTCCAGCACGATCGATTGGAAGGATCGTTTTCCCTTGTGGTTTGGGAAAACAAAACCACGCCTATTCTAACAGGAAACATGATGGGTATCCCGAAGATCTACGCTGACATTGAAGACCTGCACATCCTTGCGGATGCATACCGTACTCGCCTGAGTTTCGAAGGCAGCACCTTTTTGGAACTTGAGATGACCCAGCTTAAACCATTGGATATGGAGCAGGTAAATGCCATGAATACTGACATAAATACATTTGGATGGCGCTACATTCCGAAAGTAGGCGAGCCTGGGGCAGATTTGAGTCAGCCTATTCTTTTTCCAATGCACAACGAACCGAAAGCAGCCTGCTTGGGTAGTGGGAAAGTCAAATGGACCGAATCAACTTGGGACCAAAACCCCATGCAATTCTACATAATAAATGCTCTTGCAGAACTGCCAATTATCGAAATGAAGCCTGCCATATTGATGCAAGGACGGGAGATTCTCACCGAAGCGCGAGGACGTGTTCTTAAGTAGATGCGTATTTCCATGCCAATTTGAGCAGCCGATATCTAAAGCAGATATCCATCTCTGGAATCTGCATAATTTAAAAAGGAGGATTTTGGAATGAAAGAATATTATGAGAACAAGGTTGCCGTAGTAACCGGTGGAGCTTCTGGAATAGGTTTGGCACTGTGCGAATTGCTCCTATCATTTGGCGCAAAGGCTGTCGTTCTAGCAGATATAAATGCTGATAAATTGAAAGAAGAAAGCGCGAGGCTTGAGAACGAATACCCTGGGAAAGTCCTGGGAATTCAAACCGATGTTACCAAGGAGGAAAGCATCAACGCGATGATTCAACAGGCGGCGAAATTTGGTAGCGGTCAAATTCACTTCCTTTTTAATAATGCCGGTCTTGCGTTGTTCAAGGCTTTCGACGATACAACAGATGCCGATTGGAAGTTTGCCTTTGATATCAATTTTTTTGGTGCTTTATATGGTATCCGAGCGGTATTGCCCATCATGCGCGCACAAGGAGGCGGACATATAGCAAATACCGCCTCAGGAGCGGCTTTTTCACCGATGGCCTATCAGAGCATGTACACGGCCACCAAATCCGCCTTGGTAGGGCTTACCGGTTCGCTGCGCTATGAGTTTTGGGATGAGAACATTCGTTTTTCTACTGTCATTCCTGGTACCGTTGCAACGCCCATATATGATAAAGTCGGAGGCCCTCCCGAATCCGCAATAACTCCAGATGAGTCCGCTCGTGGAATACTCAAGGGATTAGCAGCAAACGAAAGAGTTATCATTGTTACCGAGCCCGACCGCAATGGCGCGATTAATGCCTTTCACCCTGAAACCGCAAAGTACACAGATGAGATTCTATTGGACATCGCACGTCAAAGACAGCGCGGCAATATTGGCTTTTGAGCGACTTTCTCAGAATGCGAAGTCAGTAAAAAAAAGAGGTAGATAGATCGCGATCGCGCAATAGCATTGAACAAGGCAAAATATATAGTCGCGCTCTTAAGCCTGATTCACTTTCCCTCAACATTCTTCAGCTTTATAATATCCATAATGACAAGAATCATGAGCTTTATAGAATACAAAACCATGACCCGGCCAAAGCATCCATACGCTGATGTTCTAAGCCCTTTAATCTGGCCATATGTAGCATCACCTATCTGCTCCAAATTGCGAACTAAATCTTGCACTATCCGCGGCGGTTTTTGCAACCACAATCGCACTTTAGGCGACTATAAAGTAGACAAACCGCAAGGAGATCAAAGATGAATAAGCAACTGCTTTCATTAATTGCTATTGGACTTCTTAGTACTTTCGCTTGTTTTGCACAGAACCCTCTACCGCTGTACGGCAATTCAGCCGCAAAAGCTGACACGCAGCTTACTATAGAATCCATGCTTTCCTATGCTATTCAAGATGAATACGTGGCTGAAGCAGAATATGAAGCTATCATGGAAAAATTTGGTTATATGGCTCCGTACTCCAATATTAAAGAAGCAGAGGGACAACATATCGCATGGCTCAAGCTGCTTTTCACTTCCTATTCCCTAAAAGTCCCGGAGAACAACGCCAGCAGTTACATTTACGTTCCCACGACGCTGAAAGAGGCTGCGGAAACTGGAATTCGTGCTGAGATAGATAACATTGCGATGTATGAGAGATTTCTTGCTCAGCCCATTCTTGCCGATCCGCGCTATGCTGACATTGTTGCAGTGTTTGTTAGATTGAGAGATGCTTCAAAAAATCATCTTGAAGCCTTCAGAAGGCAAACATAAACAACGAGCCTACGGAGAGTACTTGGGCTTGAGGGAATAAATCCCCTTGAGATGTATAGGACGATGGAAGGCTTAGCCCTAAGCAAGAGCGAATCGAAATGAAGCTGGCGAAGAGATCGCGCCCGAGCGCATGCAAGCGTTCGAGCGCAAGATCGCCTCTCGGCATTCATCGCTTTGCTATATTGCTTTTCAAATTATCATCCAAAGATTTCAAGTAAATCGATGTCTGCCCAGTCCGAATAGCCATAGCCACGGAAAAGCAGTCTCATGTCTTCAGGTATTACAATGACTTGCAGCACTGTTCCAAAGAGATCACCTTCCACCGCTGGTCCGCCTTGCTGAATGGTTTTGTCCATCATCGCTTTGACCATAGCGAGATCTACCCCCTTTTGCCATTCTTGCGATGCGAACACTCTATCAAGGCAAACTTGCCTGTCGTCGAAAGCATTGTCCGGCAGCTCGACGATCTTTCCCTTCCATGGTTCGTAGGTTGGTCGAGCAAAATTATTGAGCGCATAGAGCGCGCCATCATGCTGCTCGATCACTCGAGCGTCAAAAGTGGGCTTTTCCACCGAAACTGCTCGCTCCGCACTTGCCACTTGGATGATATACGAGGCATCCATCGGCGTGTTCACGATATTTTGCACCATCTGGTCGAAGGTTTCGCTCGTCCTTAAGAATTCAAAGAGCGATGCCACTGAGAAGCGCGCTTCGGGGTTTGTGTTCGGGTCAGAAGCCGAACCGTTGTTGAGTTCGACAAAAATACCGCGCTCGTTGATACCCGTTTCCACATACACTTGGCCAATCGGCCTTACGTTCGCAAACGCGAACGAAGGACCAGATGCGCCGCTCCCCGATCCTGTAGGTACTTCTGACTTCGTCGGATTAAAGGCAACGAGTGCCATGTAACGGAGATAAGGCCGCATTGCATCCTGAGTCATGTCCCAGTTGCGGGCAAAGTAGAGCTTGCCATCGGCGGTTCTGGGACTGGAAACCGCAATGCCCGAACAGGCCGCGCGGGCTTGTGCCGCTTCAATGACAAAATCGGGTAGCAAATAGAATGATGCGTCGAGCAATTTGTGCTCCGCCAATGACAAGCCCGAGGTTTCTGCCATACCCTCCATGAGCTGTTTCATTTCGGGGGTATAGGTTTGGTATGTCGCCTCGATTGCGTCTCGATGCTCTTGGCCAAGTCCACGCGCCGCAAGGTCCTTTTCGATTGCGGTGTAAAACGCTTTGAGCTCTACTGCCGCGAGGGCGCCGTATTGCCTGCCCATCTCGTGCCAGCTTCCCTTTAAGCTGAGCACCGTGTAACCTCCGATCTCGCTGCGATAGCTGCATCCCTCTCCATAGGTGGCCACTGGTACAAGGCCCGACAGTTTTTGAGGCGCCTTGCCTAAAGAGACATTTTCCGTGCTGGCCTTTTGTCTCAAGCAGACTGTTGCGCCTGAATCAGACGAGGCATACACCACCAACCATGCCCCAGTCTCGCCATGATTTTCCGCCACGTCCTCAGGTTTCTTAAGGTCCTGTTGTTTCTCTTCGGCGCCTGCGGGCGTGCCCGACCATGTCACTTCTCCGTCCGAATCGCTACGGCTGGACGTGATACTGTGAAAATTCTGGTCAAAGAGCCTCCAAAGCGCCGCGCCAGAAATTGTTGCTGTCCCCGATAATGGCAGGCGCAGCCACTGACCTACTTGAGCTCCGTACTTGTCCTGCACAAGCGGAATATTTGCAGTTCCAGGTTCGATTGTGGGAACTGTTCGCGAATCCCGATAGAGTTCGGCCCCAAATCGCAAATACGATGCTCCTTCTATCATCTCAGCGCGAAGGTCCTTGAGGTCGCGGCTGAAGGCCACTGGTATAGAGAGCCACATTGCCGCCGTATTTGCATCAATTGGCTTTAGAATTTGTGGCCCATCCAGAGCGACGGCGATCAAGTATCCAGGAACCTCTGGCAATTCTTGTGGCGAGATGGTGGGGCTTGCCGCAACACTGGCATCTTCGGCATCAACAATATCGCTAGCCAGAAGCCACTCTGAGTCGCATCGATTTTTCCAGGCTTCTGGCAGAACTGGACCGGAATCCAACTTTTGGGCAAGTGGCGCGGAGGTCACATAATGCTCGTATCCTGATGGGAAGCGGATTACATAGAATACCTTGCCTTCGTGAGGCACGAATTTTACAGACACTGGCGAATCATCATTTGAATACCACCCATCTACGCGCTTTTCAAGCATTGCGAACGAAGGGACCCATGATTCGCCTTGCTTTGCTTCGATGGTCAAGCGTCCTTCATCGTCGAACACCGCGCGGGTAAGCGAATAGGGCATTCCAGCGTAGTATCCCGCGATCATCGCGCGCTCTCTAAAATCAGGCAGTGCTGCCCTTGCGGCGCTCAAAGGCGATGGCTTGGGCATTGCTTTAAGCCTTCCTTCTTCTACAAGAGCCTTAAGAAGCACTCTTTCCGCAATAGCTCCCGCATCTGAAGACGAGAAATTGCTCGCGCCAAGGACCGTGGCAGTAAGGCCTTCCTTAGGGAGCACCACAAGCGTTGCCCCATAAAAACCCAAGTCTCCGCCTTTCTGCCATGCATCGATGCCTACCGCAGCCATGCCTGGCTGGCTGTACGAGTCCCACCCAAGGCCATAGCGAAATCCGTCATCCCGCCCAATAGGATAAAACAGATTCTTTGTCTGATCCTCTCCCATTTCCTTGATAGATTCTGCGGAAAGCAGGCGTCCCGGGGTTAAAAAAGATGTGGCAAATTTGGCCATGTCAGCGGCAGAAGAGAAAATACCTCCGGTGCCATACATATTGAGATACGCATCAGTAGAAAAATCATCCGCCGGATTCGGAACTGCGTAAGAATTCTCTGGAAGCTGCGAAACAAGAAAGCGCGATGAATTCATACCGAGGACATCAAAAATTTCGCGTTGCACAAAATCGACAAATCTCAGCCCGCTTACGCGCTTGACGAGCACTTCAAGAATCGAAAAACCATCATTTGTGTAGACAGCATTGGTCCCCGGTTCAAATTTGAGGTGCTGCGACCATTGGGCGCGAATCACGCCTTCAGCATAATCGGGATAGGGTTTGGAGAGCGTCATTCCCCCGAGAATCGATTGCCCAGGGAGGCCTGAGCTATGATTGAGCAACATGCGGACGGTGATATCGCGGTAACGAGGATCCTCCATTTTGAAATCTGGAATGTAGGTCACTACAGGCTCGTCCAAAGACACCATTCCACGATCCACAAGTTTCATCACAGCCACAGCCGTAAAGGTCTTTGAGACTGAGCAGATTCCGAAAAGCGTGTCTTTTGTCGGCGGAATACCTTTACTGTGTTCCATTTCTCCGTATGCCCCTTGCCAGATAATGCCGTTCGCATCTGCAAGTATCACGGTAACAGCAGTTGCATGTTTTTTTTCCATTATCGATTGAACCGCCGCAGATCCCTCCTGCGCGATGGCTTCGATTTGTAGATTACTGAACGAAACACCAAACGCAGATGCCACGACTAGCGCGAATAGCATAAGGACAACCAAAATCCTCAGCTGCGTACGATATCCAGAGACTGTTCTTTCAAACATCATGTTCTTCTCCTCGCTGAGCTTATTCATAAACTCACCGTGTCGCTTCTTAGCTTTTTATCCTCTTTTACGAAGCTTTATCACAAGCATCTACTCACCACATCTATTTTATTTAGCACCAAAACGAAACACATCCATCATGAAACGTAGTTCTTGTTCCCCATCGCGGTTTTGAAAGCGAAGTGCGCTCCCCCCAATCCGCCCCAATCCGCGTATATAACCGACCTCATCGCTTACAGGCTCAACAACCAGAAGCTGCCCTGAACGTTCCATCACCAGGACGCCGTCCACAATCGTGAGTTGCACCTCGGGTACTGCGCCAAAGCGCTGGCCTGCTTCGATAAGGGGTTTGTCAACAGAAATCCATTCTCCGACACGGGCGTTCCACGCTTCGGACAAAGGACGCGCAGCAAAACGATCGCCAAATATCTTCTGAGTACCTCCCGTATGGCCTATCATCAAGAACCTGCCGCCGATTTCTCTAAACTCAAAAGCGATATCTGCACCCGCCGATGTTCGAAAGAACCCATCCGACCAGAGTGTTAGTGTGCCTTGATTATTCCGCTCAATTTGGCCTGCTGATCCAATTTCGAGCTGGTCCCAAGAAAGGCCCCCGTTCGATGGTCGCAAAATCTGAACCTGACCTAAATCGTCTCCCGCGTAACTGCCAGAGAAATTTTCCAGAAACGCAAGCGGAAGTGAAATTGACTTGAGTGAAACGTCTGAGACGTGCTGCGCAGGCCGAGCGAGCCCACGCTTTATGGCGAGCGCACTCTCTAACGCCGCATGTGCGATGTCTCCAGCAACATTATTTTCGTCCTTTGTATTGACACTAACGAAAACAGCAATGTCGTGGTTCCTCAACGCTTCCATGTGCGAGGTGAATGCTGTCGTTTCTCCATTGTGCCATAGCAGCGGACCCGACCATGCAAGGTCAGCATCATCGAGCACGAAAGAAAGCCCCATTTTACGCGTCAAATCGAGTGCATTATCGGCATTTTGGACTTGTATCATCGCCCTAAAGGTCTCTGGTTGAACAATAACTCTGCCGTCCAGCGTCCCTTCGTTTAGCAGCATTCGAAGGTAGTGCCCCATTTGGTTTGCACTTGCTGCGATAGAGCCAGAGGAAGGAACATTGAGCTGCAACATCCCAATATCAACGTCTCCAATATAGGCTCTTGAAAGTCGATTTAGAAGGTCGGGATTATCTCTGAAATAGGATGCAGGAGCCATCCCCAAGGAATCAAGAAAATCCTGCGAGTATTCCGCGAACGGCCTGCCAGAGGCGTTTTCTATAACGCGCTCCAGGAGTGCCACGGCGGTGTTCGAATATGCCCATCGATACCCTGGCGGATAGGTCGCCGAGTCATTTGCAAGCCATGCGAGCAAGGTGTCGAGGAAGCTCTTATCGTATTTGATACCGAAAGCGCCATTCATTAAATCACCAGGAATTCCTGAGTGGTGCGTGAGTACGTCTCGCACCGTTATCGGCCTATCGACGCGAGGAAAATTGCCCACAGGCGGCATGAGCTTGAATTCCGGAATATAGGTGACCAGCGGCTTATCAATGTCGAGTTTGCCTTGTTCATAGAGTTGCATAACCATGAGCCCACTGAAAGTCTTGGAAACAGAACCAATTTCGAACATCGTATCCGCGTCTACTTTCTTGTTCGTGCTGATATCGGAAAATCCAAAACCTTCGCTCCACACAGTTTTCTCTTCATCCACAAGCACGATCATGAGCCCTTTTATATCAGATTCGCTCATCCTCTGTTGGATTTTTGGGCGAATTTCATCTGCTACACCACTCCACGAGGGATCCAATATATTTTGCGCAGGCAGCGCGGAGAGCGCAAAACCCCATATGCATAGGACTGCGATCAAACGCCCTATCTTAATAAACATATACCTCCCCCTCAGAGAACAGGCCACTAATCTTCTTTTTGATCTGATGAAAATGAGCGAGAATTTACAACATTTTTAAGAAAAGTCATTATAAGTGTAAATCACAATGGTCATTGAGTAAAGCTGAAAAAGGAGATCCGCTATAGGATCACTGCAAATCAAAACCATGTGAAAATCCCATCTAAAGGCGTGCATTTCAAAGCTGCAAACGATAGGTGCAATAAAGAGAATCTTGGCCTACCCACCGGCCCTTTCCATGCTGGTATCGATTATTCCTATGGTAATTTGGCGCGCGATACTACAAACAATGAAAATGCATCACAACTCGTTGTGGAGATGGTACCAGGCCTAGATCTCATCCTTGTAGGCCACGATCATCAAGGCTAGCCAGGCCAGGGTTGGGATTGTATAAAAAAGATCAATGTCAAAGATACGAACGGAAAAATTGTACCAAAGAAATCATAAATGTCTTCAAAAACGACAAGAAAATCTTGTTATGCGGAAATGGGGGAAGTGCTGCCGATGCTCAGCATCTTGCAGCCGAATTGTCTGGGAGATTTTATATCGACAGACCACCCCTTTTTGCGGAAGCTCTGCATGTCAACACTTCCTATCTTACGGCTGTTGCCAATGATTATTCTTTTGATGAAGTATATGCAAGGCTTGTCAAAGCAAAGGGAAGACCAAGCGATATTCTTATTGGAATTTCTACTTCAGGCAATTCATCGAACATCATAAAGGCAATTTATGCCGCAAAAGAAGTAGGCATGATATCGGTAGGTTTTACGGGGAAAACTGGAGGAAAGATGGTAGGCTTATGTGATTATCTATTAAATATTCCTTCTCAAGATGCTGCGAGAATTCAAGAAGCACATATTCTAATTGGACATATTATATGTGAGATTGTTGAGAGAAAGCTCTTTCCCGCTTGATATCAGGAGTTTTCTTTGCATAGATATAGCTTTGGCCAAAAGAATGTCCAAGATCACGATCTTTCACCAGCACGAACCCATTAGGATCAATGTAATTGGAGCAAAAATCACGAACTGGGGCAGGGCCGTCAATTCTGCATTTTTATCTGCGATGAAACATCATGACGCAGACTTGGCGGTTGCTTTAATATCGTTTTCATTGCCTATTTTCATTGCTTCTTTGTTGCGCGCTGCTGGAATTCTTAAGCCTGTCGAATCATCACTTCGTCTTGTACTCTAACTCCGGGAAAGCCGATAGGAGAAGCGATGCCAGCCTGCGAGTCTTTTCGTTTTTGGTCAAAGGATCGGAGAACCAGAACAAAAGCGAATCCGGATAGCTGCCTCTAGGACCTATGATATGGGGATTGAACCCTTCCATAAATCCTGTGGTGGTAAATCTCAATCTAAATGCGTATTCGAGGATTTCTGCTGGTTCGTCGGCAGGAATGAGACCCACAGAGCCATTGTCGAGCTGAATGTTGTTCTTGGTCCCATAATTGGTGGTGATGGTTGCGTCTGGATCTAAGCGAAAGACTATGTATGCATACTTGGGGAGCTTTGGGTTCATTGTGTCGAATCTGTAGAGGTAGTCCCCAGCGCCTGTCTCTTGCAATTCTATAAACTCATAGTCGGTCAGCATGATTCGAGCCATATTGTTGCCAAAATCGCGTAAGCATTCGAGCAAAGGCTGAATGAGTTCTACCCTCGCCTGCTCCATTGGTATTCTCTCGATTTCGACAGTTACCGGCTTATAGGTAACACAGGAACCGAATAGAAGCGCTATACATAACGCTAAACTGAGCACAAAAGCCCATGTTGTCCTTTTCATGGAAACCCCCTCCGTAAAATCGAGGCGCTAATTGGCTCCTTAGCGCTTCTATTTCAGCGTTCTGCATTTCATTTGGCTATGTTTCTCTATCGGTGTTTCTACATTGCGCCTTCGAAAATTGCGTATTTCCAAAGTGCGCCTTTCCGGATTGCACATTTCTAGACTTCTCATTTTCAGTCTAGGTTGCGAGATAGATGGTGTCAAGGTTCCCCCAGAGATTGTTAGGGTCGAATGAATAGAGAAATCTATCGCCCATCTTTCTAATTCACCCAATCTTCGCTATCTCGAACACATTCAAGACGACAGCGCCGTGGTCGCATTCTACCCTGCCTTTTATGAGAAGGGGACGCTCTTCATAGAGTAAATGATGATATCGCTGAAAGCTTGTGGGAAAGAGTACTGTCTCATATAGGGCTGTTTCATCCTCGAAGCTAACGAACTCCATTGGTTCTTGTAGGGAGGTAAGTACAGGTTTTGAGGTGATGGGCCAGCCTAAGAGCGTTACCCTGCGGCCGATGTAGCGCGCAATGTCGATGGCTTTTAGGCGGGGGAGGGCGCGTGCCTCGGGCCAGAGAACAAGGGGGTGGACATCGAGAGTCGTGCCAAGGTATTTCATCTGGGATTCGAGGATCTTTTTGGGTGACTCGCGGCGCGACTCGGGGCGCGACTCGGGGGAATATTCATGGAGTGGTTCGCGTGGCAACTCGCGGGGGGATCCATGGAGTGATGACTCGCGTGGCAACTCGCATGAGGCGCGACAGTCTAGAACATGGCTTTTTTGATCGGGCGAATCTTTACTGTGGCCTATGTCGAATGCTTCTTCGCCGAATAGTTCAGGCATTTCTTGCACCGGGCGAGAACCGCAAGCATTAAGATTCGTAGTTCGATCGACCCAAATAAAGAGATGCATGAGCTTTTTGGCGCGCGAGTGTTCCGCAGAGATGGAATCGAGGGAGAGGGAATCGAGTGCTCCAGCCCCAACAAGGGCTTCGGAGTCGATTCTATCAAGAGCCACGCGGCTGCATAAATCCTCGATCGAGCGATAGGCCCCCCCTCGATTTCTTTCGTTCACGATTGCTTCAGCGGTCTTCGAGGCGAGCGAGTGAATGAGTTCGAGTCCCATGCGCACGGTCTTTCCCTTGCCTCGGCAGCGAAGCTCGCTTGCGTTGATATCGGGCGCAAGTACGGTAAGGCCCATTCTCCTACATTCGCTCACATAGGCCAGAGTCGAGTAGAATCCGCCTCGATTGCTGATGACCGCTGCCATAAATTCCGCTGGATAATGGCATCTCAGATATGCGGACTTGAAGGACAGCATAGCGTAACTTGCGGAGTGTGCCTTCACAAAGCTGTAGCCTGTAAAGGAACACATCATATCCCAGACTGTATCGATTGTAACGCTGTCCACTCCTTTTGCGCGAGCGCCTTCTTCAAAGACTGGCCGATAAGCTTCGAGCTTATGGTATGCATCCTTCTTGGTGAGAATTTTGCGTATCCTATCGGCTTCTCCCACGCTCAAGCCCGCCAACGCAATAGCGGCCTTCGACACATCCTCCTGATAGCAAGGAATGCCATAGCTCTCATCGAAAAGTCCTGCAAGAAGAGGATGGACAGGTTTCCATGGCTTTCCATGGAGTCGTTCGATGTATTCGTTGATATATCGATTC
>ERZ795047.2367-NODE-2367-length-18138-cov-3.730852_pt1 | contig 18138 bp, 16 predicted proteins | sample MGYA00375131_ERZ795047 | MGnify/ENA primary metagenome ERZ795047 (study PRJEB30176, sample SAMN05720228) | activated sludge metagenome | isolation source: Anaerobic digester | place: Japan | collected 2015-05-20 ...
AAAATTGAATTTTTTGTCTTTCAAAATAAAGTTCGAGCCGACATTTTTTAGAAATTCCCGGATTTGATAATTGTCGCCCTGCGACAATAGAATTTTGGCTTGTTTCGCCTCAAAAATCATTTCTTTCATCGGTTCGAGCCAATTATTTCCTGTTTGTTCAAAATCTTTAATTTTCTGCTCAATATCCAATTTTTCATTGAGCAGTTTTTGTTTCTTGGTTTGGTATTCTTCAAAAGTTAAAGCCTCGCCGACAATATAGATGTCCAATAATTTTTCAATTCTTTGCTCAATTTCTATTTTTTGCTTTTTGAGATTTTGAACAATAATTTCGCTTTTTCTTTTGGGCTGCTCTTTTTCTTTGTTTAACTCTAAAAGCATATTTTTCGCCCAGTCGTCAGGCAAAGAAACTTTTTGAATAAAATCTCTTATCTGTTCGACAAGATTTTCTTCCCTCAAATATTTTTCCTCGCATTTTTGCGTTTTCTTGGTGCATCGGTAGTAGTTATGACCTTTTTGTTTGTCGGCAGTTATCATACAGCTGCAATTTCCGCAACGCATAAAGCCGGAAAAAGCAAATTCGTGCTTCCTTTTTCACTTTTTCTTGCCCCGTTTGTTCATTGCTTGTTGAACAGAATCAAAAAGTTTCTTGGAAATAATTGGCTCATGAGATCCTTGATAAACTTCGTTGTTGAACTTAAACACTCCATAGTAGAAATGATTTTTGAGTGTTTGCTAGACACAGGAAACAGAAAGCGGTTTGTTGCGATAGCTTGTTATTCCGTTATCTGCCAAAAACTGCTTTATGGCTTTTAGAGTATAGTCGACGGTAGCGTAAAGTTTAAATACTTTTCTAATAAATGGTGCTCTCTATTTATCTAAATCAATTTCTTTTGTCCGGTGATTAATAAAATAGCCTTGCGATGTAAAGCCTGGCAAAATTCCTTTTCGCAATTTTGGGAGATGTCCCCGCTTGATATTCTCACTTAAATTATTCGCATAGTATTTGCTTTGTCCAAAAGCAATAGAGAGCATAAATTTCCCCTGCGGTGTATTTTCAAACCAGAAAGTTAGGAATTCTAAATCAAGTAATTTCCCTGTGTCCAGCAGATAAAGGATTTTTCCGCCATCAATAGAATTGCGAGCCAACCTGTCCGGATGCCAAGCTAAAATTCCTCTGGCTTTGCCAGCGCACATCCGGTCTAACATTTCTCCGAAAATTTTTCGGCCAGGTTCTTTGGCAGTTTGCGCTTCGCATAGCGATGCGACGATTTCAAGTTTTTCGCGAGCAATAGCCTGCAAGGAAAATTATAACTTATTTTACTTTTGGGCGGCAAATTCTTTTTTGTCGAATAACGATATTTGCTCTTGCAAAAACTGTTTTATTCTTCTGTCTGCTAAATCACAATAATTTTTATCAATATCATAGGCAACATATTTCCTATTTGTTTTTAATGCAGCGATACAAGTAGTTCCACTCCCAACAAAAGGATCGAGAACAACTTCCCCTTCAAAAGTATAAAGCTGGATCAGCCGATATGGTAGTTCAACCGGAAACGGTGCAGGGTGTCCTACTTTTGAGGCTCGCTCTGCAGGGAATTTCCAAACGCTTTTTGTAAATTCTAAAAATTCCTCTTTTGAAATAGTGCTTTTTCTCTTGTGTGGATTTAATCTAGTAAATGTATCTTTACAAAAAACAAGAATATATTCGTGAATATCCCGCAACACCGGATTATTGGCTTTTAAGTATGTCCCCCAAGCAGTTGAAGGGCTAGCGCTACTTCCTTTATCCCAAAGAATTTCTCCTCTCATTAAAAAGCCAATATCATGCATATCTTCAATAATATAGCTATGTAATGGTAAATAGGGCTTTCTGCCCAAATTCGCAACATTTATGCATAGTCTACCACCTGGAACTAAAACTCTGTATGTTTCTTTGAATACTCGTTTTAATAACTCTCTATATTCTTTAAGAGATAAATTTTCATCATATTCTTTGCCAACATTGTAAGGCGGCGAAGTAACCATTAGATGAACGCTATTATCCGGTAACTCTGACATAACTTCACTATTTTTACAAAAAACTTTATTTATATTTTGAGTGTCAATCTGATTTTCCACGTACTCAACATCTTTTCCATTATTTAACCCCTCATAAAGTTTACTGTTGTAAAATTTGGACGAATCATGATTTATCCGCCCCGGTGTGCCAAACGCACTTGTTTGCGTCCCATTTCTTCTTTTATTGTAAAAACTTTGTCTTCTCATAGTGATTTATTCTTTTGTTTGACGTAACAATTCCAAAAATTTATGTGCTTTCGCTTCATAAGTAGGTTCTTTATTGGCTATCTCAATAATCTCTCCAAGTCTTTTTCGCGTTTGCATACTCGAGAAAAATTCTCTTTCTTCTTTTAAAAGATTAATTGCGTTTTTTCTTAATTCTTCATATGTATCAAATCTATAAAAGCCTATAAAAGGTGTTGATTTAATGTTTTCTCCATTATCGTCTAGTGGTTTTGGATTTATTGACCAAAAGCCTTGTATAATACCATTTCTTTTTAAGTGATCAACTTTTTCATAATAACTTTTAGTAACAGGTGTATTGCCAAGGATAATGATCGGAATTTTTGAGGCGGCAAAACTTGAAACCCGAATATTAATACTTTTACCGATGGCTTTTAACATTGTGTCTGATCTTAACAATCCGGGGTTGCCCTGATGAGTCCTATAATCGCCAATGCAGACTAGCTTTTTATTTGCTGGCGTAAATTCCCAATTCCAAACCAGAGACATTTTAACTTCAATAATCATTAAGATATTCTCCGGTCGTTGTATAACATCTTTTGTTTTACAAATGGCAACATCTGCTGGTGATTGGTTTGTTAATCCTATTTCTTCGGCAATTACTCCTTGTACAGCATATCCACCGATTATCTTTGCTGTTTCACTAAATAAATCAGTAGCCCATTTTTCTGTGTAAGAACCAATCAGGGAGTTCCTACTTTGCATTGTTGTTTTTGTACCATCATAATTTTTAGGCCAATAAGCCAAATACTTTTTATCTTTGGTGATATAAAAAAGCTGTTCTGGTGTTGCAAACTCCAACGATTTAATAAAGAAATCTTTTTCTTGATTTTGATTCCAAAGTGTCGACATAGTTTTATTTAATTAACTCCTCAATATTTACACCTAATGCCTTGTCAATTTTAGCCATAACGAGAACAGAGAGCTTTTTAATAACTCCGCTTTCAATTTTAATCAAGGTGGCATATTTGATGCCGGATTTTCCGGCAAAATCTTCCTGCGACAAGCCCTGCTATGTTCGGTATTTCTTTATGCTTTCTCCAATGTTATTTTCTCTTGCCATATTTTCAATAATTTGATAGCGCATTATTATACCATTAACAACCCTTTCTTTCAATATAATGATAACAAATAAATTAAAATCAATCAAGGAAAATAAGAAAAACCAGCTTCTGGCTACAATAAAGTTCGAGTCGAAATTTTTTCAGGTTCTTTGGCTGTTTGCATTTTCGATTCCGCTTCAGGGCGAGGCGGGCGGGAAGAGGGTTCGGGGGGAATTTCGCCCGCCTCGCCCGTTAATGAAATCGGTTCGGATTTTTTCAAATACACATCGTATTTGATTGTATCAGCATGCTCTGATACATGATTAATAGGCTGTAATGCTCTATTCCAACAAGTATTTCCCAATGTCTTTTAATTCAGGAAACTTTAAGAGTACTGGAGGCCGTCCAACTGCTTCCGCTTTATCAAGCTCAACAACTTTTACAAACAGCTTGTTAAGATAATCTGCTAAAATGTTAAGATTGGAAATAAAATTATTAATGACCATATCGAGCAGAATTTTATCCTGCGATGATAGTTTAGACGATTGTAAGCCTGCATGCGATTTGAGAAGTGGAATACCTTGTTTTCTTGCAAAAGAAATAAATTTTGCCATAGCGAGTATCATTGAATAGAGTTCATCAAAATGATATCCTTGATACCGGTAATGTGAAGCTCGTTCGGTAAGTTCCTCTATCTGAGTCCACGAGGCAGAATCTAATGGAAGCAGAGAAAGAACAGAGTGAGTGAATCGATTTGAAACATTACTGCTATAATGTTGAGAGATTGACTCGATGAGTGAATAGACTTCGGGATGTTTGACTTGCATTTCGTTTGTTAGTATACAGCAAAAACTTGTTTTATGAAAGATGATTCTTTGAAAAAGGACAGTAATTCATGAAAGATATTAAACAACATTCTTTAAGCATACTCATTGCTTTACTGTTTTCTGTCATTGTGATATCGGTTTTCGTTATTATTAAGCAAGCAACCTCGGTAACAGAAACTTATATGGTCACCAATATACCGCAAGCAGTATTTTATGTTGAACAGTTTAATGTTCAACATAAACGTTATAAGATTCATTGCATATATGAAGAAAATCTTGATAGGTTACAGGAAAGTAATTCAAGAAAAAAATTCCCTTCATTGATATTAGGGAATAATATTCTTACAGACAAAATCCTATCTCAGCTTGATGATATTAGTTATTTATTTGCAACCCTTAGTATTTCTCGGAGCAATTTTTATGAATCATTATTACAGTCGGGAATGATGAAAAACAAGCAATTATTACTTCCGGTTTCATTCAATATACCCATGGTAATAATGCAAAAGAAAACTGATGAGTCTATAACAGAACCAGGTGTTGTACTTCAGCTTCCTGAATTAAAAAAATTATCAAATTCATCAACCGTAAACCAAAAAAATGAATATCTGGCTATGGGGTTTCACCCCTTATGGTCAGATGAAGCCTTAAATTATTTTATTAAAGCATTTGGTGTTAGCTTTACTGAAGAAAATGGTCTCCACTGGAATAATGCTAATTTTTCTTCCGCTCTATATTATTTACAAACATGGTTTGATGATTCCAGGATAACTTTCTCTAATATTATGGCATTTAAACAGAAATATGAACAAATACCAGCTGATATGCAGTTATCACTGAAAAAAACTAATGCCTGGGTTATTTCTTCTAAAAAATATCTTGCATTAGATGAATCTCGCCGCAGCAGCTTAATAACGTATTGGTTTGCTCATGATAACAAAATTCCAGTAGACAATAGTGCTGTCTTTTTAGGAATTTTGTCTAATGGAAAATCCAAAGAAGCAGCAGAAGTTTTTATAAAATGGTTTTATCAATTTGATACACAAAAAAAATTGCTAGAACAGCTTAGATTATATCGATTGGATGAAATTGATTTTGGTATTGCGAACGGTTTTTCTGCAATAGTTGACATTACAGAAAAAATATTTCCTCTTTATTATAAGGAACTACTTGGGAAAGCTCCTCCTAAGCAAATGATTGCCATGGTTAATGGTGTTTCTCAATCGTGGGATAGCTTTTTCTCAAAATATATAGTTCCGATTATATATGAATGGTTTACAGCAGAAGAACCATTCGATATCAATAGTCGCATTACGCAGGAATATATAAACTGGAAAAAATCAGTGCAGCCATAAGGAAAAGATGTGCTGTGCTAAAATCATGCTCCGTATGTAGTTGGGTTTTTTGTAAAAAAAATCAGCGCAGCCATAAGGAAAAGATGTGCTGATAATCCTGCAGAGAAGCGCAGTGAACTGCTTGTTGGCGTAATGCTGCACCACCAGGCGTCCCTTTAAGATACGCACACATATGCTTGCGAAATTCGACACATGCTTGTTTTTCTCCGTATAGTTCAACCATAAGCAGCAGGTGTTTTTGTGCTACGGCAATGACGTCATGGTTTGACGACCTATGGTTAGACACTTCATGGTTGAACACCTGGTACAGAGACTTGGAATCTAGAGAATTAGGCACCTGGAAATTAGACACCTGGAAATTCGACACCTGGTACGGAGAATTGTTTTCTGGAAGGCTAGTTTCTTGACTTTCAAGTTTGTCTATTGTTTTAAGGGTATCTGTTATTTCTTTAAAGAAAAAGGGACGCCCCATCATCCCGCGTGCAATCATTACGCCCTGCACAGGTTTCCCATGATTAGGATTTCCGAGCACTTCGATAACATCTTCGATTGTGAACATATCACCTGATGCAATTACTGGAACCGACACCTGGTACGCAAGCTTAAAAAATGCGCTACGATCTGCAATGCCACTGTAGCCCCGGGCACGGGTACGAGCATGTAGAGTAAGAGCATCAGCTCCAGCTTTCGTTACTGCTTCAGCAAAATTTAGGTAATTTATGGAATTTTCATCCCAGCCAAGCCGCATTTTAACGGTAACCGGTATCGGTACCGAGTCTTTTATTGCTTTGACAATATCTGCTGCTGTACCAGGTGTCCTCATGAGTGCTGAACCAGCACCCGTTTTTACTACTTTTGGCACAGGGCAGCCACAATTAATATCGATAATTGCAGGATGATAGTGTTCATAGACGTATCGAGCAGCAGCGGCCATGACCTGAGGATTTTTTCCAAAGAGCTGGATTGCATAGGTGGTTTCATTATCAAAACGTTTCAGGAGGATTTCTGTTTTTTCTGAGTTACGAACCAGTGCTTCCGAACTGATAAGCTCTGTAAATGAGAAATCTGCCCCTAGCTCAAGGCAAATAGAGCGGTATGCTGCATCAGAATAGCCTGCTACAGGCGCAATAAAGATGTTACCTGGTACCGTGAAAGTTCCAATTTGTACAGGATGATGCAGCATAGCTTTGTTTCAACGCGCAAATCAAATTTTATAGCTGTTCACTGAATGTTAGTCTGAAATGCCAAAAAACTTACAGGCATTTTGATAAACAGCTTCAGCAACTTCTTCATATGGTTTATCAATTAGTTCTGCAAGGGCTTCTACCGTTGAATGAATATATTCAGGTTTGTTCCTACGATTGCGATACTCAGCTGGTACCATGAACGGAGCCTCTGATTCTACAAGTATTCTATCAAGCGGCAAAACTTGAACGGTTTCATGGAGATTTCGTGCGTTTCGGTACGTGAGATTACCAGCAAACGAGAAATACAAGTTGAGGTCAAGAGCCTTTTTAGCATATTCAGCATTTTCAGAATAGCAGTGTAACACACCACCACGGGCAGGTAATCTATCTCGAAGCACATCGAGAACATCATTGCCGGCATCGCGATTATGAATGATGACTGGAAGGTTGTGATGAATTGCAATGTCAAGCTGGCTGATAAATAGTTCAACCTGACGATTTTTATCCCCGAATTTATGGAAATAATCCAGTCCAATTTCCCCAAGAGCAACAATATTGGGAAGTTTCAGTGCATTTTCAACCTTGAGTTGCCAATCTTTTGGGAGATTGTTTACTTCAGATGGAGAAATTCCTGCTGCAAAGCATACGTTGCTCTCAATTTTAAGGTTCTCATAGATAGTAAAAAAATCAATAATGCTATTGCTGATGCTTACAATGTGTTTAACATCTGCCTGTGCAGCACGCTGACATACAACATGTTGTTCAATCGGGTCATCAAATATAAGCCCGATATGGGCATGAGTATCAAAAAATCTCATATTTATCTTCCAAAAAGAGTGATGGTAGGCCTTTATAGGTTATTTTTAACATACCATGCTTTGTCGAAGGCGTCAAGACAAATTTTTTTCAAAATTGAACTGTTTTTCTAAAGTCCACTTTTTGCTTACCGATACAAGTAATGAGGAATACCCCTTAAGGGACGGTGCGCGCGGTTCTCTAAAGGGGAAATCCCTCATAGGTTTTAGGTGGTACTTACATTACCAGCCTTACAATAGAGAATTACATCGGCAAGGATGCCGGGCGGAATATATACCCGCTATGAGCTCAAGGAAAGGAGACAGGTATGATCATTAATCACAACCTGAGTGCAATGTTTGCAAATCGTTCATTGGGAGTTACTAACCTCAATGTAGACAAGAACATGGAGAAGTTATCTTCTGGTATGCGCATTAACCGCGCAGGAGATGATGCTTCCGGTCTTGCAGTGTCGGAAAAGATGCGGTCCCAGATTCGTGGTCTGCAGCGGGCTTCCAAAAATGCTCTTGATGGCATCTCGTTTATCCAGACTGCTGAGGGTTACCTCCAGTCAACACAAGATATCATTCAGCGCCTTCGAGAGCTTGCAGTCCAGGCTTCGAACGGTATCTATACAGCAGAAGATCGCATGCAGATCCAGGTCGAAGTATCACAGCTTGTTGATGAAATTGACCGTATTGCAAGCCATGCTCAGTTCAATGGTTTGAATATGCTTACAGGACGATTTGCACGTGAAACAGGCGAGAATGTCATTACCGGTTCAATGTGGTTCCATATTGGTGCCAATATGGATCAGCGTGAACGCGTGTACATTGGAACGATGACATCTAAAGCACTTGGTGTAAAGAATGTTGGAGATGATTCAATTCTTACACTTTCAAGTCCCGATAATGCAAACCGTTCAATTGGTGTTCTTGACGCAGCACTCAAAAAAGTAAACAAGCAGCGTGCAGACCTTGGTGCTTACCAGAACAGGCTTGAACATGCTATTCGCGGTATCGATGTTGGTGCAGAGAACTTGCAGGCAGCAGAGAGTCGCATTCGTGATTCAGATATGGCAAGCGAAATGGTTGAGTTTACCAAGAACAGAATTCTTGCTCAGGCAGGCAATGCAATGCTCGCTCAAGCAAATCAAAAAACACAACAGGTTTTACAGTTACTACAGTAAAAACGTATCACCTACAAACCAAAAGGCGCTTTCGAGCGCCTTTTTTTATATTTTTACTGTTACCGCGGTTAGCAGGGCGTTTCTTGAGCTTCACTTATCACTTTTTCTTTAATGGACCGGGCTTTGTACCTCACATGCGCCCAGCACGTCTATATTGCAAGTGATTATGGTATATGGGTAGCTACACTATGTACCTCACATGCGTCCAGCACGTTTTTATCCTTTTGCTGCACCTACGTCTGGGAATTTCAAATGAGCCAGACGTCATTTTTCCATGAATGGACCCGGCTTTATGCTTCATGGGCAACCCTTGATTAGTGTCACGATTCTTATGCGTAAAACTATATCCAGAATATTTAGTAGTTATCTTTAATATTCGGCACTATATATGGTATTTTCTTCAAAAAATCAAATTAAGAAGTAATCAGAACAGCATTTTCACAATTTTCATGACACTAACTAACCCTTGTCATATTTTTTCTCATGGGCATGACATTTCATAAGCATCAATGGGCTTACATTTTATTACTTCATGTTCCCTTTACGTACCAGGTTACCCTATGCGTACCAAATCTATGCGTACCAGGAAACCAATATGTACCAGAGAAACCAATATGGAAACCAATATGTACCAAACCAATATGTACCAGGTGTTATTATAAGAAGTATCCATGATGGGAATATCTTTATGAACTAGGTTTAGCTTCATATAGTGGGAAGTTTTGATTTAGTCTTGAGGTATCACTTTGTGTGCCGGTATCTTTACGGGTATCTTTACGTACCAGGGGTATCTTTACGTACCAGGTGTCAATCTTAAGGTAATCTTAAGGTAGAGGGGTATCTTTACGTACCAGGTGTCAATCTTAAGGTAATCTTAAGGTAGTGCTAAATGTGTACCGGATGTTAAACGTGTAATTCGTTGCTTATACTTTAAAAATTACATATATTTTATTTGATCTTTTTGCGGAGCATGGTATGAAAAAAATTCTTAAAATTACCGGATTTGCTATTCTTAGCTTGTTAGTTCTGGGAACTTCTATTTTTTTTATTTGGGCGAAAAATCCAAGTATGGCACGTGAAGTTGCATTGAATTCACTCAAGTCGGATGACAAAGTTAATGTTGTCGAGACAAAACAATACATTACATTTGAAACAATTGAAAATAAATCAGAAATAGGTTTCATTTTTTATCCAGGCGGACATGTTGATTTTCGTTCTTATGCACCAATTTTACACAGGATTGCTGCAGAAGGCATTTTTGTTGTACTTGTTCGAGTAAAACTTGATCTTGCTTTTTTTGATGTCGATGCAGGTGCTCGATTTCTAGAGGAATATCCTCATATAAAAATCTGGACTACGGGTGGCACTCTCTAGGTGGTGTAGCCTCAGCCTGGTTTGCAGCAAAACATCCACAAATACGTGCAGTTGTGTTTTGGGCTTCATATCCGGCTGATGATAGACTCTTAGGAAGTGGGATTAAAATGTTATCAATCTATGGCACACAGGATGGAGGCCTTGATAACGGGAAAAAAATTGAAGAACACAAGCGTTATCAACCAGCTGATACGGTTTTTCACATCATCCAGGGAGGAAATCATGGACAGTTTGCTGATTATGGTTCTCAACCAGGAGATAAACCAGCGCTTATAAGCCAAGAAGAACAATTCATGGAAACAGCGCAAGCAACTGTTGATTTTCTGAAAAGTCTTCAGTAGGCATACAAATAAAAATAAATATATACAAATAAGAATAAATACATACAAATAAGAATAAATACTTATGACGCCGTGGTACCGTGATTTGTACGTACCTTGATTTATAAGTACCAGTACCATGATTTATAAGTACCAGGTGTTAAAATTATGCTCACTCAAACTATCTTTTGTTAAATTACTTGCCCCATATCTGAAAAAAATACCCTTGAATATGAATGATTGTCTGTTTAGTTGATTATTTATGCGCTTTTTATGTACCCGCTTTTTTGTACCAGGCGCTTTTTTGTACCAGGTGTTCTAACGGATGAGTATCTACAAAGATTTAATTGTAAAGATGTAAGTTTCATGTGTTATTAAAGGATAAAGCGCGAAAGTCAATCAAAAGTCAATCATTTCTCTGTACCAGGTGTAATGGATTCATATACGCGGCTGAGTCTAGCAATTAAAAATTGGAGCTTTGATACATGATATTTCAATAAATAGAATATTTTTTGTACCAGGTGTCTGAGAAGGTGTCTAAAAAGCTCTTACCAATGATGTTTTCAATCAAAATTTGATTTAATGATAAAAATTCTTATTTTCTGCATGCAATAACACATGTTCGCTTGTTAGATGTATTAAGAAAAAATAAAACTATTTTCAATAGACATGTGGAGGTAGAAAATGGGTCGGGTGAGGAGAGAGCTTATTGAGGGGGTTCCATATCATGTTACGGTTCGGATTAACAATAGGTTATTTTATTTTGATAATACTGAAGCAAAGCGAATGTTTATTGAAGTAATGAAAAAAGTGCAACTTATTTATAAATGTAAAATTGAGTGTTTTACAATTATGAATAACCATGTCCATTTGATTGTAAAACCTCGAAATGCCAAAGATTTACCAGGCATCATGCATCGTCTTTTAATGACTTTTGCAAAACGTTTTAATAAACGTTTTAAACAGAGTGGTCATGTTTGGGAAAGTAGATATTATTCAAGGCCACTTAGGACACTGGTGGATATTGAGAGTACGTTTCGTTATATTGCTAAAAATCCAGTTACAGCAAATTTGGTAAAAAGTCCAATTGATTGGTTCTGGAGCAGTATTGCTTTTTATGAACGAAAAATGAGTTTATTTATAAGTGATATCAGTATAGAAATGCGCAGGATTTATGAAAAGTATCATATATGTGGATATCAGTTTGATTGATTCCTGAAACAGTAACTTTGATTTTTAAGTATATAATCAAATCAGGAAATAAAAGATTTTTCAGTTTATTGATATAGTGTTGTAATTTGTAAACCAAATTTAGAACCAATTGCAATAATACGTTTATTTTGGTTACACTATATTCGTGTTAAGAGATCAAACTGATCATTTGCCAAATATTATCAGCGCTAGCAGAAGGACAGATATTCCAGCATTTTTTGCATCCTGGTTTGAGAAACGCCTTTCCGAGGGTTCTGTAATTGTCAGAAATCCTTATAATTTAAATCAGAAAAAACTGGTGAGCCTGAAAACAGATGATGTTTTTTGCTTTGTATTCTGGACAAAAAATCCTGCACCTTTACTTGATTTTTATAATCATATAATAAAATACCCACATTACTTTTTAATAACAATAACTGGATATGGAAACGATATCGAACCAAATGTGCCAAATAAAGAATTTATAATATCGGCGATAAAAAAAATATATAATTATGGCATAGGGAGCTACGCCATAGTATGGCGTTACGATCCAATTATTATTACTGATCATTTTTCATTTCAATGGCATTATCATAATTTTGAAACAATTGCCTCAGCTCTTAGTAGTTATGTCGATACATGTATCATCAGCTTTTTTGATATTTACAATCCAAAATTGAATGCATGGGATCCTCTGCAAAATATTCCTATGTGTGAGATAAATTCTTTTTCTGAAAATTTAGCAGCAATAGCAAAAAAATATGGTATTACTTTACAAACCTGTTCAGAACTTCTGGATTTAGATAACGTGGCGATTCAGCATGGCGCTTGTATTGATATCAACAGGATTGCTCTAGTAAGACTTCAGCAGGGATTTGAGAATAAAAATGAATCTGTGCACGAATCTATTAAATCTATGTACCAGGTGTGCAAATATGAGGTGTTCAGAAATGGCAGGGATAAAAAAAATGAGTCTCTGTACCAGGTGAAAAACGATTCTGTGTTATATGAAAAAATCAAAAAAGATAAAAACCAACGAAATAACTGTCTGTGTGTAAAGAGCATTGATATTGGAGCATATTATACATGCGGGCATGGGTGTAAGTATTGTTATGCAAAAGGAAAATTAAAACCTTTCCCGCAACATGAAGATAGTCCGTGTTTGGGTATCAATCAAAATCATACTATTTGCCATTGAAGAGTTCTTCCATGTGCAACTGGAAATGCTCCGTCTATACAATCTGGAACTTTCCAGGGTTTTTTTATCAATGTTATATATGAGTTTGAACTGCTTATTCCATACCAAGCGGTACCAGCTGTACTGGTAAAGTATTCTAGCATGTGAAGAGCATCATTTTCTTCAAAAACTTCAGCCAGTAGTGATAATCTTACCGGTGCTGTATAGGCTCCTGCAGGAACAGGAAATATATGTTTTTTTTCGAAGGGGTGGGGGGCACTATCGGAACCAAAGAAAAACTTCGGATTACCTGAAATTGCTGCACTAATGAGTGCTTTTCGGTCATGTTCCGTTTTTAAAATAGGCTTGCAGTATAGACTACTGTCGATTCCATCAGTTAAAAGATCATCAACTGTGTATCTTAGATGATGTGCTGTAATGGTACCAGCTACGCGGTCCGGCCATCCCAAAACTGCATCAACGGTACCAGCTGTCGAAAGATGTTCTATAACAATACGCAATTTCGGATACCGTTCCAGAATATATTCGATAGTGCTAAGAAAATCTCTTTCCTTCAAAAACTCAGGACTGGTAGGGGATTCTGCATGGATTGAGAGTATGCCCTGCGCCTGTTCCAGTGTCCGGAGTTCTTCTTTAATATCTGATGGATGAGTTGGTCCATCCTCAGCATTTGTTGTTGAACCTGAGGGATAGTATTTACCGATAAGCGCTCCCGCCCTGATGCAATCCAGTACAGCTCGCTCCCCCATACCTGGTACCAGCTTAAAAGCCATAAAAATCCTGCAATCAATAGCATGCTTGACGAGAATAGCTTGAATTGCGTTGTGGTATGCAGTAAGTCTTTCTGCAGTTGTTATGGGCGGTTTTGTATTAGGCATGACAAGGATATTTTCAAAATGTTTTGCTGTTTGTACTGTATATGCTTCAAGTTCATCTCCCTGTCGAAGATGGACATGGAAATCTGATGGTTGCTTTATGGTTAATTCAGTCATAGAAAGAAAACTCCATGAGTGAAACATCGTCATCAAACGTAGAATTTTTCATTCGAGAGCGAACAGCAGTAATAATTTCTCGTGCTCGCGATTCTTTACAAGGATTGAGGCAGCAAGAATTTGCTTCTTCTTTTAATATATCAATAAACTCGTTCCATTCTAGTAAGTTTTTATCATGTGTATGTACTTCATAGATGCCGTCACTAAAAAGAAAAAGCGTTGATCCTGATTCAATAACGATAGAATTTTCACTAAAATGAGCTTGTTCATCAACACCAATGATCACACCGTCTGTTGACAGTTCCTGATGGGTACTATCAGGTTTTACGAGAATAGCTGGAGGAGAACCTCCGGTAGCATACTGTAATGTTCGGGTACTGGCATTATAAACCCCATACCAGATTGTGAAAAACATATTGTTTTGTTCTTCAAGTCTAAAACTGCTATTGAGAGACGATAAGACGCTTGCAGGTTCTTTGAAATTTACGTTTCCCAATGCATGGCTGCGGAGAATGTTCATAATAGTAATTGACAATAAAGCAGCTTCGATACCATGCCCGGAAACATCTATTAAAAATAGCATAAAATTGTCAGTATCAATTGGTTGGTAATAAAAGCTATCACCGCCTAAACTGAGTGAAGGGATAAAGACCCAGTCTGCGCGAACATGTTTCCAGGTGCTGCGTCTTGGTAGAATAGAATGAACATAACTTGCTGCATCTCGAAGCTCTGCAGCGAGCTTTGCTTGTGTTTCCATGAGTTGTTTTAAAACTTTGTCACTCTGTTTTTTATATTCTTTTTTTTCAAGAATATTGTTGATGCGGGCTTTGAGTAGATTTTGGTCAAAATTTCTAGGCATGAAATCATCGGCACCCAGTTCAATGCTTCCTGCAATTACTTCCGGATCTTCCAAAGACGAAATGACAATCACCGCAATATCTCTCAGGTGCTCATCAGTTTTTAAAAACTCGAGCAATTGCAGCCCGTTCATCGATCCAGGGAGCATCAAATCGAGTAATATTATGTCAAATGGAGCTTTTTTCAGAATATTTAAGGCATCTGATGCATTTTGGGCCTGACACGTTATGTGGCCCTGTCGTTCCAGGTGTTGTGATAACAGTTCCAGGTTAATGGGGTCGTCATCAATGATAAGAAATCTGCCATGGTGAGTTTCTTTTTTAGCTGCTTTAGGAATAAAAAATTTTGAAGGAGCAGCAACTGTACTGCCTGAAACAAGATTTTGACTCAGAGTAGTAGTTAACTCATATAATCTGTTTGCAGAGTCAAGAATGCGTTGGGTATCGTCTTGTATTTCCGGATAGAGAAAGCTTTTTGTCCGTACCAGCTGTGCAGCTTTAAGCAGACTAAAAAAAACACCATTGATAGTTTCCACAGCGTACTGGATTTTATTACTGTCTGCATTTGATTCAACCAGTGCATAGAATGCAAAATAGTGTTCTTTGAGCCTGGTACCAGCTGTGTACAATTCTTTAACAATGGACTGCAGGGGTGTAGCTTCTTCAGGTAGTTCCTGTTCTATAATACTAATGTAACCAAGAATATGATTTAGAAAGGTCTGAGAGTCATGTCTGAATTTGGTGGTTGAATCGATATTCATGAGTATAGTTAGCTTTTTTCAGCATTTGCTTCTGCATATTTTTTAAACTCTTCTTCGGTCATTTTATCTGCATACATGGGGTACAACGCTTCAACTAGTTCTTCTAGTGTAGGAAATTTTGCCCCATCAAGTTTATAAGCCATGATCGTAGCTCCTTAATGTGTATTACAGCATGGATATGATATCACTATAAATACTACTCAATGTTTTGAGTTTTTGCAAGATTATTGTTATAAATCACTTGACTATTTATGGTATTCATATAAAACTTTATGGTATGAGTGACTATCTGGATCCTAATAATGAAGAGCTTCTCAAAGACTTTTTTGCAGAGGCTGATGCGCAGGTACAGGTTCTTGAACAGAACATTCTGGTACTGGAAAACGATCCTTCAAACAAAGACGCTATTGATGAGATTTTTAGAGCAGCCCATACTCTCAAAGGTGGATCTGCTACTGTTGCTATGAATGAACTTGCTTTATTTACTCATGTTGTTGAGGATCTGTTAGATGCAATCCGTTCTGATAAGGTAAAAGTATCCGAAGCAATAATTGATGCACTGCTTCGCGGTATCGATATTATCAAGGAAATGCTTGATTCCAGAAAAGAGGGAAAAGTTTATACAAAGAATATTGATGCAGATAAAGAATTGCTGGCGTCGTTTATAGGATTAAAGCCTGCACAACCGAAAACTCAACCTGCTAAACCTGTGGATCAAGCAGTTCAAAAACCTGTACAAAAACAACAGGCTGTATCAGCGGTCAATCTTGAAGGTATTACTGAATATGAAATTTTGGAGATTCGAGAAGCTGCAGGAACAGATAGAAAGGTTTTTGCTGTTGAAATTACCTTTGATGAAAATAATGTTATGAATACTGTCAGTGCAATTCATGCGTTTGCAGCACTGCGCGATGTGGGTACAATTCTTAAAACAATTCCAGATTTTGAAAAACTGTATGAAGATACCTTTCATCCTGTTGTAACATATTTTATTGCTTCTTCTAAATCACTTGATGAAGTTAAGAAAAAGGCTATTATTCCTGATGTTACTAAAGAACTTGTAGTATACAGTTTAACACAGGAAGGAAATTTTATAATCGAGTTTACAACGAAAGAATCGTCAGCTCCGTTACCGCAAGAACCTGAAACAATCTCCAAAATTGCAGCAGAGGCTTTTGGTGAGGAGGAGCATATTACTCAAGCAACGAGTGCAGCTTCGGCTTCAATGGCTAATAAAGCAAATGCTACGCCAACTCCTGTGCTAAAACCTGCAGAATCACAACCAGAAACTTCGGTACCACAAGCTCAGAATGAAGAAGAAATTCAATCTGTCCTAGCTGAAGAAAATGCAGGTACTGAAACAAAAAAAACAGCACAACAGGCTGGTTCTGTTTTGCGTGTTGATTCACGACGCATCGATAATCTACTCAATCTGGTATCAGAAGCAGTTATCAATAAGGCAACATTTAATCAGATAAGTAACCAATTTGGTGAATTGCAAAACAAATTTTCTTCGGTTCAGCTTAAATTCCGTGAAATGCTTAAGAGTATGTTTGATACACTTCCAGATTATTTTCAGCGTATTCAGTCCGGGGAACAGATTAAAGATATAAAAAAAGAGCTTAATGATAAATACCTTCCGCTTTTTAACATGTTTGATGCGCTTGAGTCAGATTTCAAAAATAATATTGCTAAATTCCGTTCAACAGCACAAAATCTCGGAAGAATTACAGGCGATCTCCAGGAAGGCGTTATGAGAATCAGAATGGTCCCCATAAGCCAGATTTTCAGCCGATTCCCGAGACTCGTTCGTGATTTATCAAAAACTCTCAATAAAAAAGTTAACCTTGTTATTGAAGGTGAAGATACTGAACTCGACAAATCAGTAATAGAAGATTTACTTGATCCACTTATGCATTCGGTGAGAAATTCTCTGGATCATGGTATCGAAAGTCCTGAAGAACGCCTGCGAGCAGGGAAGCCGGAACAAGGTATTGTTATGCTCAAGGCTTCAAATGAAGGCAATATGATAATTATTGAAATTGCTGATGATGGTGCCGGTATTGATGTTGAAAAAGTAAGAAAACGTGCAGTGGAGCGTGGACTCATTCATCCTAACAAAATTCTTACAGAACTGGAAGCGTATAATCTAATCTTTGAACCAGGGTTTTCGACAGCAGAAAAAATCACCAACATTTCTGGCCGAGGAGTAGGTCTCGATGTGGTAAAGCGGCAAATAGAAAAACTAAACGGTTCGGTTACAGTAACCAGTCAGCGTGGTAAGGGAACCCGGTTTATTATCAAATTGCCACTTACACTGGCAATTATTCAGGGTCTTTTAGTTAAAGTGGGAAAAGAAATCTATTCGATTCCGATTACATCGGTAATAGAAAGCCATCGCATTAAACCAAGTGATATTAAATTTATTGATAACTATGAAGTGTTTAATGTCCGTAATGATGTTGTGTCACTGCTCAGACTAAACCGCTTGTTCAGAATACCAACAAATGAACAGAGCGAATACTGTTTTGTTGTAATTGTTGGAACAAATGAAAAGCGAGTGGGTTTAATGGTTGATTCTCTCATTGGCGAAGAGGATGTTGTAATTAAACCGCTCAGGGATTCCTTTACGAATTCTCCGGGTATTGCAGGGGCATCGATACTCGGTGATGGTTCGGTATGTCTTATTATTGATGTCAGTCAGCTCTTAGAGTTGGGACAGAAAAAAGAACTCGAAGAGCGTCA
>ERZ795047.2376-NODE-2376-length-18057-cov-4.975003_pt1 | contig 18057 bp, 13 predicted proteins | sample MGYA00375131_ERZ795047 | MGnify/ENA primary metagenome ERZ795047 (study PRJEB30176, sample SAMN05720228) | activated sludge metagenome | isolation source: Anaerobic digester | place: Japan | collected 2015-05-20 ...
ATTAAAAGCCTTGCAACACGACACTGGAAACTCACCTGTCTACAAAACTCGCAACTGCATAGCTTCGTCTATTACATTTTTCAATCAAACAGTTGTGTTAAACTCTGACAGTAGATTTTCATGGAAACAGTCGGGTGATACGTATAAAATCAAGTCAACCTTGCACAACCCAATTAAAAGAGTAAAAAGGGATATAAAACGATTTTATTAGCTGCCTTTAAACAAAGCAGCTGTTTTTTATTGTCGGTTTGTATTGAGTTCCGAACAAATTGTACTGCAATTGCAACAAACAAATATTAAAAACAAAGAGCCGCTGAAAAATACGCGGCTCTTTGTTTTAAGAATTATTTTCTTCTTTCTTTTTTTTAGATTTTGGTGGCGGTGGCGAAGACTTGGAAATATTAGCTTTTAGCACATGTGCTTCTTTATCAAAAACCACTTCTATGTTATCACCTTCCTGCAATTCTGCTTTGATAATTTCTTCTGCAAGCATGTCTTCTACATATTTCTGAATAGCACGTTTAAGCGGACGTGCACCATAGTTTACATCATTGCCTTTATCTGCAAGAAAATCTTTAGCCTCATCATTAAGTTTTAGTTTATAACCTAAGCCTGCAATGCGCGAATACAGTTTCTCCAATTCTATATCAATAATTTTGATAATATCTTCTTTGCTGAGCGTATTAAATATTACCACATCATCAATACGATTGAGGAATTCAGGTGCAAAAGCTTTCTTTAAAGCATTTTCAATAACACCTCTGGCATGCTCGTCAAATTGTGCATTCTTGGCACCTGTAGCAAACCCTACTCCCGTTCCAAAATCTTTCAACTGACGCGAACCAATGTTACTTGTCATGATGATGATTGTATTTTTAAAATCAACCTTGCGACCTAATGAATCGGTAAGTTGTCCGTCATCTAATGTTTGTAATAACAGGTTAAACACATCCGGATGTGCCTTTTCAATTTCATCAAGCAAAACAACTGAATATGGCTTGCGTCTTACTTTTTCTGTAAGCTGTCCGCCCTCTTCGTATCCAACATAGCCGGGAGGTGCTCCAATCAAACGCGATACAGCAAATTTCTCCATATATTCACTCATGTCAATACGGATTAAAGCATCCTCAGTATCGAACAAGTATGTGGCAAGCACTTTGGCAAGTTCTGTTTTACCCACTCCTGTAGGACCTAAGAAAATAAATGAGCCTATTGGCTTGTTAGGGTCTTTTAATCCTGCACGATTACGCTGTATTGCTCGCACAACTTTTTTAATTGCATCATCCTGTCCAATTACTTTACCTTTCAATTCTTCAGGCATACGAATCAGTCGTGCTGTTTCTGCCTGTGCTACCCGTTGCAATGGAATACCGCTCATCATCGAAACTACTTCTGCAACATCTTCGTCAGTTACTGCATAACGTTGATTTTTTGTATCCTCTTCCCACTGTTTTTTAGCCGCTTCAAGCTGATCAATCAGTTGCTTTTCGGAATCGCGAAGGCGTGCAGCTTCCTCATATTTCTGACTGCGTACCACCCTGTTCTTCTCGGATTTTATCTCCGAAATCTTCCCTTCCAGATCAACAATATTCTCAGGCACGTGAATGTTTGAAAGATGCACTCGCGAACCTGCTTCGTCCAATGCATCTATTGCTTTGTCCGGCAGAAAACGATCGGTAATATATCTGTTGGTAAGCGTTACACAGGCTTTCAATGCTTCAGGAGTATAATTTACATGGTGATGCTCCTCATAACGGTCTTTAATGTTATTGAGAATCTCTACAGTCTCATCAACAGAAGTAGGATCAATAATTACTTTCTGAAAACGTCTGTCCAAGGCACCGTCTTTTTCAATGTACTGACGGTATTCATCCAATGTTGTAGCACCGATACATTGTATTTCGCCACGAGCCAATGCAGGCTTAAACATATTGGAAGCATCTAGCGAACCGCTGGCGCCACCGGCACCAATGATGGTATGTATTTCATCAATAAACAAAATTACATCGGGCGACTTTTCCAATTCATTCATCACCGCTTTCATTCGCTCTTCAAACTGACCACGATATTTTGTTCCTGCAACTAATGATGCTAAATCAAGTGTTACAATTCTCTTGTTAAAAAGCACTCTGGAAACTTTTCGCTGAATGATGCGCAAGGCAAGACCTTCGGCAATAGCGGATTTTCCAACACCGGGTTCACCAATAAGAATAGGGTTATTTTTCTTTCTGCGAGATAGTATTTGCGAAACTCTTTCTATCTCCTTGCTGCGTCCTACAATTGGGTCTAACTTTCCTTCTTCGGCTGCCTTAGTCAGATCGCGACCAAAGTTATCGAGCACCGGAGTTTTTGACTTGGCATCACCGGATTTTTTAGCTGTAGATCCGCTACCCAGTCCCGGACCTTCATCATCATCTTTGCTATATGGATCGTCAGATGGCGACTGTGGTGCCTCTGATTTGAAATTAGATTTGAAGGTCTCTAACTCTTCGCGCATAATATCATAGTTGATACCATACTGATTTAATATTTGTGTGGCAATATTGTCTTCGTCTTTTAGAATTGAAAGCAACAAATGTTCAGTACCGATAATATCGCTTTTAAATATTTTAGCTTCAAGATAGGTGATTTTTAGGGCTTTTTCTGCCTGCTTGGTAAGTGGGATATTGTTAAGGTTGCTAACGTTATTAACACTTCCCTTTACGGCATTCTCAACCGACTTGCGCAATTCCACTAAGTTTACATTGAGCGATTTTAAAAACTTAATTGCCATGCCTTCACCTTCACGGATAAGTCCCAGCAACAAATGCTCTGTTCCGATATAATCATGACTTAATCGCAGGGCTTCTTCTCTACTATAGGTTATCACATCCTTTACTCTGGGGCTAAATTTTGCTTCCATATTCTGTGTATTTATTCAATTTTAACGGTAAAAATCCGAAATAGTTTTCTTTTACTTCTGATGCAATTTTTTTAATTGTGAACAACAAACTTAACAATATTTTTTGTTTTTGCATTGTTAGTAAATCTTCATAACATTTTATGAGGATTTTATCATAAAATATGCCAATAAAACACTACCTTCGCAGACATGACAAAACAAGCAAAAAAAGGCATTTTAACATGACATGTTTACCCTTGCCCGTTTAAGCTTTTTCACTCGTAATTTCAAATAAATTTCAGAACAAATATTGTATTAACACACTATGTCAGAAGGAGAAAAAATAGTTCGCATTAACATTGAAGAAGAAATGAAAACAGCCTACATTGATTATTCAATGTCGGTAATTGTGTCACGTGCCTTACCCGATGTGCGTGATGGCTTTAAACCCGTTCACCGCAGGGTACTTTACGGCATGCTCGACCTGGGCGTGTTATCCAACCGTCCTTATAAAAAATCAGCCAGAATTGTCGGTGAGGTTTTAGGTAAATACCACCCGCATGGCGATGCTTCTGTTTACGACACCATGGTGCGTATGGCGCAGGAATGGAGCTTGCGCTACCCATTGGTAGATGGACAAGGTAACTTCGGAAGTATTGATGGCGACAGCCCTGCTGCCATGCGTTACACTGAAGCACGTTTGAAAAAAATTGCAGAAGAAATGTTGGCAGACATTGATAAAGACACTGTTGATTTTAAACTGAACTTTGACGATACACTACAGGAGCCAACGGTATTACCTGCAAAAATTCCAAATCTTTTGGTTAATGGCGCAGCCGGTATTGCAGTGGGTATGGCCACCAACATGCCTCCACACAATTTAACAGAGGTATGTAATGCAGTTATTGCTTATATTGACAACAGAGATATTACGGTTGAAGAAATGCTTCAATATGTAAAAGCACCTGATTTTCCTACTGGAGGAATTATTTACGGATACTCCGGTGTAAAAGAAGCTTTGCTTACAGGAAGAGGACGTGTGGTGATGCGCGCAAAAGCCAACATCGAAACCCTTGACAACGGACGTGAACGCATTATCGTTACGGAAATACCATACATGATTAACAAGGCTGAAATGATTAAGAAAACAGCTGACCTTGTTAACGATAAAAAAATTGAAGGCATTACTGATATAAGAGATGAAAGCGGACGTGATGGCATGCGCATAGTATATGAGATAAAACGTGATGCAATGGCCAGCGTAGTGCTGAACAATCTTTACAAACATACGCCATTGCAAACTTCTTTTGGTGTAAACAATATTGCATTGGTAAATGGTCGCCCGTTGTTGCTCAACCTCAAAGACCTTATCCATTACTATGTTGAACACCGCCATGATGTGCTGGTACGTAAAACAAAATTTGAATTAGCCGAAGCCGAAAAACGTGCTCACATCTTAGAAGGCTTACTCATTGCTCTCGATCATTTAGACGAAGTTATTGCATTGATACGTGCTTCGCAAACACCTGATGAAGCCCGCACCGGATTGATAGAAAAATTTGCACTCTCCGAAATTCAGGCAAAAGCTATTTTGGATATGCGCCTGCAACGTTTGACCGGTCTTGAACGCGATAAGATTAAAGAAGAGTATGCAGAGTTGATGAAACTTATTGACTACCTGAAAAAAGTATTAGGCAGTGAAGAGTTGCGTATGCTTTTATTGAAAAAAGAAGTAGCAGAAGTTTTAGAAAAATATGGTGATGAACGCAGGACAGAAATAGTTTACGCTGCAGACGACATCAGCATGGAAGATATGATTGAAGATGAAGCTGTGGTAGTCACTATCTCACACATGGGATATATCAAACGTACACCGCTGACAGAATACAGAACACAGAACCGTGGTGGAAGAGGTTCTATTGGCAGCAGCACACGTGATGAAGATTTTGTAGAACACCTCTTTGTAGCTACCAATCACAACTACATTCTTCTGTTTACACAAAAAGGACGTTGTTTCTGGCTGAAAACGTATGAAATTCCTGAAGGCAACAAACAGTTTAAAGGGCGTGCAATTCAAAATCTGATTAGTATAGAACCTGATGATAAAGTATTTGCTTTCATTAACGTTAAGACATTGGAAGACGAAGAGTATATCAACAACAACTTTATTGTGATGTGCACCCGTCAGGGAGTGATAAAGAAAACACCGCTTGAAGCTTATTCGCGTGTACGTCAGAATGGTATTAATGCCATAGTGATTAATGATGGTGATGAATTGATTGAAGCAAAACTTACCAATGGTAACAATGAAATTTTACTTGCTGTAAAGTCCGGTCGTGCTATTCGATTTAATGAGAACGCTGTCCGCACTGTGGGTCGTAACTCTATTGGTGTAAGAGGTGTTTCTCTTGATCATGCTAAAGATGAAGTGATAGGCATGGTTTGCATAAAAAACGCAAAAGAAGAAACTATCTTAGTAGTTAGTGAAAAAGGATATGGAAAACGCAGTGACCTGGAAGACTATCGTGTAACAAACCGCGGTGGCAAAGGTGTTAAGACCATGAACATTACCGAAAAAACAGGTGACCTTATAGCAATTAAGAGCGTTAAGGAAGATGATGATCTGATGATCATCAACAAATCCGGCATAACAATTCGTATGGAGGTAAAAGACCTTCGCGTTATGGGACGTAACACACAGGGTGTAAAGCTTATTCGTTTAGATGATGATGACTCCATTGCATCGGTCGCAAAAATTGATATGGAAATTACAGGCAACGGTAATCATAAAGAGAACGGAAACGATACAGAAGAAAATCCTGTTACAGACACTGACAAACAAAACAACAATCAAACAGAGGAAAACAACAGTCAACCTGAATAATTAATATTTAAACAACAAGATAAAATGAAAAGAATTCTCACAGCTGTGTTTATAAGTTTAGCCCTTGGTAGTTATGCACAGCGCGCACAGGTACAATCGGCTTACAGCTACCTTAAGTACGAGCAGTTAGACAAAGCAAAAGAAAGCATTGATATTGCAGTAACCAACGAAAATACCATGAACTATGACAAAGCATGGTACTATCGCGGACTGATTTATCAGGCACTTTACAAGAATGAAAAATTCGGAAACCTGTCAAGCGATCCGCTTAACGAAGCCTTACGTTCATACAATAAAGCTTTAGAATTAAATCCTAAATTTGAATATGCTGACGATATTACAGAAAAGAAAAAAATATTGGCACAGCAGTTTGCCGACATGGGTTATGTAAATTATAACTTGAAAAATTTTGCAGGTGCGCTGTCAGCTTATGAAGGTGTAGTTGCTATCATGCCCAATGACACTTCATCATACTTCAATGCAGCATTGTGCGCTGAGCGTGCAGGTAATGTAGCTAAAGCAAAACAGTTCTACACCAAATTAGATGAGATGCAATATAAAGATGCAAAAATGTATCACAGCTATGCGCAACTGTATCTTACCGAAGGCGACACAACAAAAGCACTTGAAATACTATCACGTGGACTATCACGCTTCCCTGAAGAGAAATCAATTCTTATTACACAGACAAACATTTATATCAGCTCTGGAAAAACAGCAGAAGCACTCAATGCCATAAACATGGCAATAGAAAAAGATTCGACCAATGCCAACCTTTATTTTGCAAAAGGCACATTAGTAGAGAAAACTGAAAAGAGTAAAGACGCAGCTATTGCAGCCTATAAAAAAGCTATTGAACTTAAAGCAGATTATTTTGATGCTTATTACAATCTGGGTGCACTCTATTTTAACGATGCTGCGCATTTAGCCAATGAAGCCAACAGCATCAAGGACAATAATCAATATGCAAAAGCTAAGGTAGTATTTGAAGCAAAGTTTAAAGAAGCAAAACCTTATCTTGAAAAAGCCTGGGAGTTGAATCCAAAAGATCAAAGCACAATGATTTCATTGAAACAACTTTATGCTACCATCAACGATACTGTAAATTATGCAAAAGTGAAAGCAGCATTAGATGCAGAAACCAAATAAAATTATTAAATGCATAAAAAAAGCCCTGCAAAACGGGGCTTTTTTGTTTATTGTATCTTACTTGCATTTTCCTATTTCCCCCGCTTCGGTTCTCTGTCAACTTTCACTACCTTAGCCTTAGGTTTGTATGCCGTTTCATATTTCAGAATCCATTCTTTCACCGTCATTTTTTTCATCAACTCGCCAATGAGTTTGTATGGAATATCATCCATCTTCTTAAAACGAACACAGCTTTTTCCCATATCCAATTTTTGTTTGCTGTGTTTTGGAAATTCGCTTACAAACCATTTCAGCAGATCAGGATCGGAATACATACCCATGTGATAAAAATTTATGGATTGCTTCTGAGAAGCTATTCCTGCAAAAGGCAAAGGCTCAGCAGGTTTGCAATGGTAGCCATCAGGATAAACAGAATGTGGTACAACATAACCTAACCCACCATAACTGATTGCAGCCTCAAAACCTTTTGGCAGGTTTTTTAATATTACCTGATGCAGTTTTTGAAATACCTCCTTCCTATCTTCCTGTACGTTTTTCAAAATATCATCAACACTATTTGCAACATTTTTCATTCTAAAAGTATTTTTTTTAATATGATTTCATCAATTACAACTTCTCCACTTCAAACAAAATGCTAAAGTAAACCATCCTTCCTACTTTGGGTCCGCCATAAATCTCATAATGCTTGTTGTTGAACAGATTCATTGCACCTAACTTAAAAGTTGTACCTGCATCTTTCAGATGATAATTTACTTGTGCATCAACCATATCGTAAGAAGGAATTTCTCCGGTAAATTGGGGTGAGCCTTCATACTTGAAACCTTGCACCCATTTATAGTTTATATTAAAACCAACACCTTTAATGTCGCGTCCGTTAAAACCAATATTGTATTTGTTCTCCGGTGTGTTGAAGGCAGGAATCAAAGGATCGTCAGTACCTTTTTTGTTCAGTTTATTCCATGAGTAATTTCCTGTAAACGCAAAATATTTTCCGATATAATAATTCAACCCCACAGAAACGCCCTGTGTAGTTACTTCACTCTGTGCATTAGAAGCCACTCTCACCACACGATTAAAAACCAAATCATAAATAGTACCCCCAAAAGTATTGATAGAAAAAGTGTCGGCATCAACACCAATCTGATATCCGATAAAATCATGATACCAGGAATAATACCCATTCAAATCAACATACAAACGGTTAAACAAAGTTGCCCGATAACCGGCTTCAATGGTTTTAACCTTTTCCGGTCTTACAGGATCAACATTGAAGAAATTCAAAAATTTGAATGACGACTTGCTACTGTCGTAAAACTCAGTTACTGATTCTGGAGTTAAAAGATTGGTGTAGCCATTGATGTTGCCAAGCAGCGTAGCTCTGCCTACCTGATAAAACAAATATTGGTCAGTAAGTGTAGGATTTCTTACAGCTGATGAAAACGACACCCTGATGACATGATTGTTATTTGGTGTATAAACAACAGAACCTGCAGGAGAAACAAGCAGATTAAAATTCTGATTTTTATCCAAACGTACCGTAGCATTGAGTTTTAATTTGTCTTTCAGAATTTTCTTCTCCAATCCGGCATAAACACCAAATTCATAAACTGAAAGTTTATTACGCAAGGTGTCTATTGACAAGGTATCGTTGTTAGCTGAAATATTATAATGCACATAACTGGTATCAGAAAAAATTGTTCCGTCAGAATTGGGTTTGTAAAGACGATAATTTCCTCCTACTACACCTTCAACCCATTTAAATGAATAGTGATATTCGCCTTGTATGTGATATAGTTTGGATTTATCATAAAACCGTGAACCCCCTTCTGAATATGACTTGCGTGATGTAATTGCATTAAAAGCGGAATCGAAACGTGCAGTTCCAGGCTCGAAGAATGCCAGGTTTTGATTTTGAGGATTACCAACGCCACTGGCATAAGCTTGTGCCTGCTGATGATAATATACCAATGAATCATAGTAGTTGTTCAGCAAGAAAGGATTAACAGATTGAAGCCACTGCACATAAGCCGGACCAAAACCGGGAGGTGGTGGAAAGCCCGGAAGCTTCCTGATGTAGCTCAGGTTATAATTACCATTCCAGAAATTTTCATAGTCATTTTTCCAATGGCCATCACTCTTGGCACTACGCTGTAATAACAGTGCTGTAAAATAAGCATCATAGGACTGACCTGCATCTTCAGAGGTGCTGTATGCTCTTACAAACCATTTATCCTTCTCTCTGACTTCAACCCTGTTTTGTAAAAATTTAATGTTTTTCAGACTGTAGCGATTATCACCCTGATAAATGGTAGTTCCTGTACCATAATTAGAAGAAGCTATAACTTCTACCATTGGTGTAATCATATAATGCAAGGCAAGACCTGCTTTGGTATTGTTACTGTTGTAATCCACCAAATCTTCTTCTCTGTATCCTTTTCGGTTAAACGACATCAGTCCCGGAAATGCACCCGGAAAATTTTTATAGTCTGTTCCATTAATATCTTCATCGCCATAAACATTTACTGCGTCATAGCCACCCGGGTTATAGCTTGTATTGCGTGATTGTTCTGTTGGCGAATAGTTATCCGCTTTCCAGTCTAATGCAGTGAAACGATAAAAGTTGAGTTTATAGGCAAACTTATTATCACCTTTCTTATTCTTAAAAACCTGAGCAAAGCGCAATGCAAATTCGTTGAGTTTTCTATCTCCTATTTTTACCATAAACTGTAAGCCCGGTGATTCAAAAGGGCTACGTGTTGTCAGGGCGATAACGCCATTAAAAGCATTAGGGCCAAAGTAGGCAGAACTTGCACCTACGATTAAATCAACTTTTTGCACATCAAGTTCACTGCTGCCAAGAAAATTTCCCAACGAAAAATTCAGTCCGGGTGATTGATTATCTACACCGTCAATCAGCTGTAATGAACGCACTGGCGAGCTGCTGTTAAATCCTCTTGTGTTGATGATTTTAAATCCAAGACTTGCACTGGTTAAATCAACACCTTTTAACTGACCAAGACCTTCATAAAAACCGGCTGCAGGTGTTTCTTTAATGGCAATATAATCGAGTGCCTCAACAGTAATAGGTGATTCCTTTTGCTTTTCTGAAATACGACTTCCTGTTACAGTAACATTCTTGAGCAGTACTTCATTCTTCTTTAGTTTTATGGTTAATGGTTGTGCACCATTTATCGTTATCTCCTGATTTAAAAAACCCACAAACGAGGCTACTAAAACTAAAGGATAACCACGGGGGGTTTCAAACGAAAATTTCCCTTCAATATCTGTTGCTGCGCCCTCTGTAGTTCCTTTGATTACGACTGTTGCACCAATCAATGTCTCACCACTGCTTCCATCTTTAATAACGCCTGATATCACATTTTGTGCTCCGGCAAAATAACCATAAATAAAAAACAAAAAGGTTGTTAAAAAAATCCTCATAAACCTGATTTTATTTGGGGTAAAGGTAAAATACCGAAACCGAATAAACAATAGTACAACATTGCCTTACTCGGGTATTATATATTTTTGAAAATATTACATTTGCCATCCTATTAATGAGGATAAGAAGTATGGCTAATCCGCTGACACTGGCAGAGCTTGAATCAATAGCATTTAAAAGAAAACCTGTAAAGGTTAATGATGACATCATCAAATCCATTAATGCATCATTTGATTTTTTAGTTAGGTTTTCAAAAGACAAAATTATTTATGGCATCAACACGGGTTTTGGCCCCATGGTGCAGTACAAGGTTGAAAATCACGAATTAAATCAGTTACAATACAACCTGATTCGTAGTCACAGCAGTGGCACAGGTGCAGTACTTAATGAAGTATATGCAAGGGCTGTTGTGGCAGCACGACTTAATAATTTTCTTCAGGCACATTCAGGAGTGAGCCCGGAGGTAATTTCACTACTCACCACCATGCTGAACGAAAATATTGTTCCTGAAATTTATGAGCATGGTGGCGTTGGTGCCAGTGGTGATTTGGTTCAGTTGGCTCATCTTGGACTTAACCTGATAGGTGAAGGTTATGTTTATTATGATGGTAAGCGCCAAAAAACAGCAGATGTTTTTAAGAAATTAAACATAAAACCATTAACACTGCAACTGCGTGATGGCTTAGGCATTATCAATGGCACATCATGTATGACAGGTATTGCTGCCATCAACCTTGTTTATGCAAAACGTCTTACGCGTTGGATGATAACTTTGTCGGCAGTGATAAATGAAATTATTGAATCGTTTGATGATTCTTTTTCTGCTGAACTCAACCACGTTAAACTACACAACGGCCAGCGCGAGGTGGCACAACAAATGCGCGACTTTTTGAAAGGAAGCAAATTAGTACGTAATAGAAAAGAACTCTTCTCTGATCATGCCGAACTGAGTCGAACAGAATTCAAGAATAAAATTCAGGAGTATTATTCTATTCGCTGTGTACCACAAATCATAGGCCCAATTTATGACACTTGCATGGCTGCTATTGCTGTTACTGAAAATGAATTAAATTCAACCAACGACAATCCGGTGGTCATACCTGAAGCAGACAATGTGTTTCATGGTGGCAACTTTCATGGCGACTATATCTCTCTTGAAATGGATAAACTTAAACTTGCCATTTCAAAACTTTCAGTTCTTGCCGAGCGACAGTTAAACTTTTTACTGAATAAAAAACTGAACAGAAAATTCCCTCCCTTTCTAAACAAGAAAAAATTGGGATTCAATTTTGGATTGCAGGGTATGCAGTTTCTTGCAACAAGCACTACTGCAGAAAATCAGGCACTCAGCAACTCTGTTTATGTTCACAGCATTTCAAACAACAACGACAATCAGGATGTGGTGAGCATGGGAACCAACAGCGCCATCATGACCAGAAAAGTTATTGATAACAGCTATGAAGTTGTTGCTGTGCTCACACTAGCAGTATGTCAGGCAATAGACTTATTAAATGTTGAAGAATTTCAAAAACTTTGTAAAAACACACTGTCACTTCATCAACTTATCCGTAAACATGTTGCAGTTGTTGAAGATGATGTGCCACAGTTTGAAAACATCAGAAAAGTTATTGATATTTTAAAAGAAAATCAGATTTAAAAGATGAATTGCGCTTTAGTAACCGGAGCATCTAGAGGACTTGGCAAAGCCATTGCACTTCAGCTTGCAGCAGATCATAAGCTGCATATTCTCATCAACTATGCATCAAACAAACAAGCTGCTGAAGAAACGTTGACAATAATTAAAAATAGCGGAGGCAGTGGCGAGTTATTGCCGTTTAATGTTCAGGATCATGAAACAGTAAATGCAGCGCTTGACCGTTGGCATAAAGAGAATGAAGATAAATTTATCAGTGTGCTGGTTAACAATGCAGGCATCACCCGTGATGGACTTTTAATGTGGATGCCCGAAAAAGATTGGGACGATGTTTTAAATATTTCACTCAAAGGATTTTATAATGTTACCCGCTATGTTGTGAACCCTATGCTTCGCAAACGCACAGGCAGAATAGTAAATATTGTTTCACTTTCAGGATTGAAAGGTAATGCAGGACAAACAAATTATGCTGCTGCCAAAGGTGCTATTGTTGCCGCAACAAAATCGCTTGCTTTTGAAGTTGCTAAAAGAAAAATCACAGTCAACGCTGTTGCTCCCGGTTTTATCAGGAGTGATATGACTGAAGGACTGAACGAAAAAGAATTGAGTAAATTAGTTCCTATGGAACGTTTTGGCACACCTGAAGAAGTTGCGCATGTTGTCAGCTTTCTGACATCAGACAAAGCAACCTATATTACCGGTGAAATCATCAATGTTAACGGAGGTATTTATTCCTGATTTATGCAGAGAGTCGTCATCACAGGTATTGGAATTTATTCATGCATTGGAAAAAACATTGCAGAAGTTACAGAGTCGTTACGTCAGGGAAAAAGCGGAATCATCTTTGATCAGCAAAGAAAGGATTTAGGATTCCGTTCTGCACTTACAGGCTTTGTAGAAACACCCGATCTTAAAGATTTTCTTCACAGACGTGATCGCTTAGGTATGCATCAACCGGCAATGTATGCATTCATGTCAACACGCGAAGCACTTGCTATGGCAATGCTCGATGCCGATTACATGGACAAAAATGAAACCGGAATAATCTTCGGCAATGACAGCACAGCAGGATCTGTTGTTGAAACTATTGACAAGGCAAGAAAAAAGAAAGACAACACTCTAATAGGCAGTGGTGATATTTTCCAGAATATGAACTGCACGGTGAATATGAATCTTGCCACCATCTACAAACTTAAAGGAATAAATTTTACACTAAGTGCAGCTTGCGCAAGCGGGTCACATGCCATTGGAATGGGCTACTTACTCATAAGACAAGGATTACAGGAGCGTGTTATCTGCGGTGGAGCACAAGAAATAAATCCACCTGCCATGACCAGCTTTGATGGGCTTGGCACATTCAGTAGTCGTGAAAACGAACCGGAAAAAGCATCACGTCCTTTCGATAAAAGTCGTGACGGACTTATACCTTCCGGTGGTGCAGCAACGGTGATATTAGAATCATTGGAGTCGGCACAACGCAGAGGTGCCAACATACTTGCAGAGGTAACCGGCTATGGATTTTCATCCAATGGTGATCATATTTCAAATCCTGATTTTAACGGTCAGGAACGTTCATTAAATATGGCCATGAAATTGGCAGGAATTAATGCATCAAATATTGACTATGTAAATGCCCATGCTACCTCAACACCAGCAGGTGATGGTATTGAAGCAAAAGTTATTTCACATGTTTTAGGAAACAATGTTCCTGTAAGTTCTACCAAATCAATGACAGGGCATGAATGCTGGATGGCAGGTGCCAGTGAAGTTGTTTACTCTATGCTGATGATGCAGAATGATTTTGTTGCACCAAACATCAATTTTGAAGAACCTGATGACGATACTAAAACCATCAACATCATTACCACTGCAAAAGAACATCGTATCAACTGTTTTTTATCCAATTCATTCGGGTTTGGCGGCACAAACAGTGCTTTGATTGTTCAGCGTTTCAGGAATTGAAATTCTGTTTTTAAAAGTCATAGCTGAATACATTACAACAATTATTTTTCACAGACTGCATAAAACACATTTCTAAGTTTACATTTGTAACATGAGTGTTGGTGACAAACTGCATGAGATATTAATAAAATACTGGGGGCATAGTCGTTTCAGACCCTTGCAGCAGGAAATTATTGAGTCTGTAGTTGGTGGTCACGACACCTTGGCGCTTATGCCAACCGGAGGCGGCAAATCTATCTGTTTTCAGGTGCCGGGAATTTATCTCGATGGAATATGCCTTGTAATTTCTCCATTGATTTCGCTTATGAAAGATCAGGTGGACAACCTGCGTTCCAGAGGAATAAAAGCGTCTGCCGTAGTTTCGGGAATGAGCAAAACAGAAATCGAAATTGCCTTTGACAATTGCATATTCGGAAAGTCGAAATTTCTATATCTGTCACCTGAACGTTTAACAAGCAGTCTTGCATTAACAAAATTACGAGAGATAAAAATAAATCTTATTGCCGTTGATGAAGCGCATTGTATTTCACAATGGGGTTACGATTTCCGTCCCTCCTATTTGCGCATTGTTGAACTAAGAGAAGCATTTCCGGAAGTTCCCGTCATTGCACTCACAGCTTCTGCAACAAAATCTGTAAGAAATGATATTGCAGAAAAACTCAATTTTAAAAATCATAATTTCTTTCAGAAAAGTTTTGAAAGAAAAAACCTCAACTACATCGTTGAATACAACAAAGACAAACTAACACGCACTGCTGAGATTCTAAAATCGGTTAAAGGAAGTGCTGTTATTTATGTTAACAGCAGAGGTAAAACTAAAGACATTACAACGTATCTGAACAGCCAAGGCATTAAAGCAGATTTTTATCATGCAGGACTATCTGCTGCAGATAGAAACAAAAAACAAAGTGACTGGATGCAGAATAAGATACAAGCTATGGTGGCAACCAATGCCTTCGGCATGGGGATTGACAAAGCTGATGTGCGAACTGTTATACATGCCGACTTGCCTGATAGCCCTGAAGCATATTATCAGGAAGCAGGACGTGCAGGACGCGATGAAAAAAATGCTTTTGCAGTTTTGATTTACAACAGTGCCGACAAAGCAGACTTAGAGTTGCGTTTTCAAAATGCATTTCCCGAAATAAAACTTATCAGACTTATATATCATGCCCTGGGAAATTATCTTAAAGTTGCCTTAGGCAGTGGAGAAAACATTAGTTTTAATTTTGATATTTCTGATTTTGCATCAACCTATAACTTCAATCCTTTAGTCGCTATTAATGCATTAAAAATAATAGCAGAAGCCGGTTATATTCATCTCTCTGATGCAGTTTATATTCCTTCACGATTAAAATTTACAGTTGGGCAAGCTGAACTTTATAATTTTCAGGTGCAACATCCGGAGTCTGATAAAGTTATTAAAACAATACTTCGTTCTTATGGTGGCAGCTTCGATAATTTTATAAGAATCAGCGAGGCAGAGTTAGCAAAAAGATTAAACATAGCACAGGATATACTCATCAGGCATTTGTTCTTTTTACAAAAGAATGAGTTGTTAGAATACGTGCAACAGACCGACAAGCCACAGTTGACTTATCTGATTTCAAGGGTGAAACAGGAAACCGTAGTTCCTGATTTAAAGCTATTGGAGTTTCGCAAACAACGTTTTAAAGAAAGAGTAAATGCTATGCTTCACTATGCAGAAAGCCTTACCTCATGTCGCAGTATGATGCTGCTGAATTATTTTGGCGAAACAACAAACACACGCTGCGGCACCTGCGACTATTGCAGAAAAATAAATAAAATTGAACTCAATGACCTGACCTTTGAAAAACAAAATGCAGAAATAAAAGAAATTATTCAGCAACAAACTTTAAGATACGATGAGCTGCTTGAAAAATTTCCTGCAAGTAAAAAAGAACAATATGTTCAATCCCTGCAATGGCTGATTGACTCAGGTAAAATAATTATTTCGGAAAGCGATATACTTTTGTGGCATGAGTAAGTTGCATCAATCTTTTTACTTACAGGAAAGTGCTGTTGACGTTGCCAAACAATTGTTAGGCAAAGAACTCTGTACCAAGATAAATGGCAAACTAACGTCAGGGATTATTACAGAGACAGAAGCATATATGGGTGTTAACGACAAAGCATCGCATTCATGGAATAACAGACGCACACATCGGACAGAAATCATGTATCATGAGGGTGGTGTTGCCTATGTTTATCTTTGTTATGGTATTCATTCACTATTTAATGTTGTCACAAACCTTAAAGATGTTCCACATGCTGTACTGATCAGAAGCATTATTCCAAAAAGAGGTATTGAAATCATCAAAAAAAGAAGACCTGTCAACAAGCTGATGAAACAAATCGCATCAGGACCGGGTATGGTTTCTCAGGCATTGGGCATTGACTGCAGCATGACAGGCCTGTCTCTTTTTGGAGATAAAATATGGATTGAAAATACTGATCTGCAACTTTCGGCAACACAAATTACCGCTACTACACGCATTGGTGTTGATTATGCAGGCGCTGATGCCTTGCTGCCCTATCGTTTTTTTATAAATCCTGAAATATCAAATTGATGAAAAACCTGTTTATCAGAATCAGAAAAATATTGTGGAAGATCATTAAATGGTTTTTTATTTTAAGTATTACAGGTGTAATTCTGTTTCGCTTTGTTCCTGTACCATTTACCCCTTTGATGATTATCCGCTTTGTGGAACAGGTTTTTGACTCTGAGCGCGAAATACAATTCAGGAAAGACTGGGAGCCTATTGCAAACATTTCGCCACTTTTGGTAAAAGCAGTGATGACCAGCGAAGACCAGCGTTTTAACGAACACTTTGGCTTAGATATGGAGGCGATTCAAAAAGCTGTGCAGTACAATGAAAAACATAAAAACAAAAAACGGGGAGCCAGCACCATTTCGCAGCAAACTGCAAAAAATGTTTTTCTTTTCCCCTCACGCTCATGGCTGCGCAAAGGGTTTGAAGTTTATTTTACTTTTCTGATAGAAATTTTCTGGAGCAAGCAGCGCATCATGGAAGTGTATTTAAATGTCATTGAATTGGGCAATGGTATTTATGGTGCAGAAGCTGCTTCGCAATACTACTTTCATAAACCGGCAAACCAGCTAAGTGTGCATCAGGCAGCATCGCTGGCAGCAATTCTTCCGCTACCATTAAAATGGTCGCCCACAAAACCCAATGCTCGTGTTGTACGAAGGACTGAATGGATTAAACGTAATATGAAATATGCAGAGGGGTTAGAAGAGTAAAATTTATAATATTTGGACGTTTAACATTTTAGAAATGGGTAATTGCAACTTCGTTATAAGAGGGTAAGATTGCTGTGCTGTGCTTTATTTCAATGCTTCTGATAGAGTAAATAAAAAGAATTACAAAAATAAACAGGTCGGTCCATAAGGTAAACTTTTCGCTGCTACCTGAAGTCTTTTTTAGTCCATATTGAACTCCTGCAATACCATAATAAATTCCACTGGCAAAAGCACTTATTATTCTCCACTTTGGTTTAAAGAAAGAAACAAACAATATTTGCATAAGTAAATATAAGTATATTTCCTAAATCTTATCAAAAAATAAAACTTTTAGGAAATCTATCAATGCCAAATTTTACTCCTTTTTTGTCGCATTTTCTTCTAGTTCTGTTTGTTGACTCGTCCTAAAAAAGTTTACAGTTCATTTTTAGACCTGTACAGGTTTACAATAGCAGAGCTTTTTCGGTAATAATTCTTCAAGAATATTTCTATGATTCTTTTTTCTTTTAAATGACTTTTTTCTCCATGTTTTACACTTATTCTATGTAAATTTATTTCAGGACAAGTCATATTATAAAATTTCTGAGAAAAAAAGTACCCGGAGTGGTCCACCACAGGCGGAGAACCCACACGGACGTTTTTATATTATAAAATTAGTGAGAAAAAAAAGTACCCGGAGTGGTTCACCGCAGGCGGAGAACCCACACGGACGTTTTTATATTTTAAAATTTCTGAGAAAAAAAAGTACCCGGAGTGGTCCACCACAGGCGGAGAACCCACTTTTTGTTTTCACTTGTTG
>ERZ795047.2389-NODE-2389-length-17998-cov-5.177785_pt1 | contig 17998 bp, 13 predicted proteins | sample MGYA00375131_ERZ795047 | MGnify/ENA primary metagenome ERZ795047 (study PRJEB30176, sample SAMN05720228) | activated sludge metagenome | isolation source: Anaerobic digester | place: Japan | collected 2015-05-20 ...
CGTGGGTTCTCGGCGTTCGCCGGCGTTAATGCCGTCAGGCCGACACACAAAGACAGCAAACCGGCAACCTTCATCGCACTCGCAAACAACATTCTGTGCCTTCCTTCGGCGCTTGGCCGATCTGTAATGCAGCGTGCGGGAGCGTCCAACGATCGGCGCCGCCCGGCGACGACTGCTTAGCCATTAACATTCTTCTACGTTGCCGCAGTGAATTGCGACTAAATTGGGGGTCAATATCGAGTTAGTGCATGGAATGGCGGGCGACTAACCGACTGTTTAAAAAGGCCGGGGCCAGGAAGGGTGCGGGGGCCACAACTAACAACTAACTACTAACAACTAATAATGCGTGGGAACGTGGGAAAGTGGGAAAGTGGGAAAGTGGGAAAGTGCGAACATGAGAAAAGTACTTCAAACTCGAGACTTGAAACCTTCTGTCAGCCCTTCGCCAGCGCCGAGGCGCGCATGCTCTCCGCCTCCGCCAGGAAGCGCTCGGTATAGCGTTCATCAACGCGGCGGCAGCAACGCGTGGTCTGCTCGGCAATCTCTTCGTATTCGGGGTCTTGCGTCAGCATCTGGAATTCCCCCGCAAGAATCACTAGCCGCAATAGATGACGCAGGATCAAGCCCTCCTGCTTGATCAGGTCGCGGCTGCGAACGAATTTGAAGAACTCGCAATCGAGCTCGAACGTCCCGCCGGCCACCCACTTGGGCTCAACCATTACCGGCTCCGGAGCCGCCAGGCGCGTCTGGAAGATGATCGGCAGCATTTCCGGGAACGTCGGCGGACGCTCTTCCTCGTCGTTAAGTTCCCACGAGGCCCGCATCCAGCGCGGCTTCTCGGGCGGCGCGTCCTCGTCGGGCTCCGGCCCGGTCAGCTTCACGCCCATCGCGATAAGCTGCGGCTCCAGCACTTGGGATTGCAGCGGCCCCTTCAGCAGGTCCTCGGGGATCGGCACCTTCCGCAGCACCGGCGGCGGCAGCGGCAGGACTGACTCCAGCACCAGCACCTTCTCGGTAAAGTTGCTGAAGTTCAGCATCTCGGCCGCGAACGCCCCGTATAGCGGGTCGACGCTGCGGAAGTTCAGCAGCTTGCGGATGCTCTCGTCGAGCGTCACGTGATCGCCGTCTTCGGAGCGCTTCAGGTAGCCCAGCGCCTGCAGGTTGTCGAGCATGAAGTTGAGCTGCGCCTGGAACTTCTCGATGCGGTCAGGTGAGTTGAAACGCTTGCTCAGGAAATCGCGCGTCTCGTGCAGCGTGCCGGTGCGCGTCAGCAGGTACAGCAGCACCTGGTATGGAATCATCGACCGGCTCGACAAGCTGGCCGGTCCGGCCGCTATCAGCGTCTTAAACTGCCCTTCGCTCCAGTACTGCTCGGACTTGCGGCGCGTCGGGCGTTTGCGCTCCAAGTCCTTTTTGACCCGCAGCAGGCCGGGGTCCTTGGTCTGGGCCGGAATCTGGTCGTACTTCTTGCGCCACTTGTTGATCTTCACGTCGTCGTCGTGCGCGACGGCGTAAACGTAGCCTTGCTTGTCGAACTGCGGCCGGCCGGCGCGCCCGAACATCTGGTGGGCGCTGCTGGCTGGGATGAGTTTTTTCTCGCCATGCTTGCCCTTGAGCAGCGTGACGAGGACGACCGAGCGGGCCGGCAGGTTGATGCCAGCGGCCAGTGTTTCGGTGCAGCAGACGAATGGCACCAGCTTGCGTTCGAAGAGGTCTTCGACGATCTCTTTATGGCGCGGCAGCACGCCCGCGTGGTGCACGCCGACGCCGCGCAGGAGCATCTGCTTCAGCTTCGGCCCGACGCCCTCGGCCAGGTCAGCCTGCCGCTCGGCGAGAACGGCCTCAATCTCCTGCTTCTGCTTGTTTGAGACCAGCGCCAGCCCTTTGAGCTTTTCGGCCAGCTCCCAGCAATCGTCGCGGTTGAAGGCGAATACGAGGGCCGGCGTGCGGTTTTCCGAGTCGTTCGACGAGACCATCTGCACCAGGTGTTCGTGCAGCAGCTTGTCCTCGACCCAGTGATATTCGAGCGGTACGCGCCGCTCCTGCGTGATCACCACGTCGAGTTTGCGGCCGTGCTTCTTTTCCAGCCAATAGGCGAAGTCGTAGGGGTTTCCGACGGTGGCCGACAGCAGCATGACGCGCACGTGCTTGGGCAGCAGCACAAGCGACAGCTCCCAGACGACGCCGCGCTCGAAGTCGTTGAAGCTGTGGAACTCGTCCATTACGACGGCGCCGACGTGTTCCATGTCCGCGATGGCCGGGTCTTCGGCGATTAAGTGGTTGAGCAAGATTTCGGCCACGACGACGCGCACCGGGGCCTCCGGGTTCACGCGGCGATTGCCGGTGATCAGGCCGACGTCGTCGCGGCGAAAGCCCCAGCGCTCGGCCAATTCCTGGAAATCGCGGAACTTCTGGTCAGTGAGCGCGATAAGCGGCGTGGTGTAATACAGCCGCTGGCCGGTGTGCAGGGCCTCGAACACGGCCGCCTCGGCGATGAGCGTCTTGCCCATCCCGGTCGGCGCGGCGATCAGCACGCCGGCCTCGGAGGCGAACCAGGCCAGCAGGGCCTCTTCCTGGAACGGATAGAGGGTGTACGGGAGGGATTCGAGGAACTTGGAGCAAACCTCGTCGCGCGTCATGGGCGCAAGGTACAGACGATGAATGCAAAACGCAAAACGAGGCCTTCGTGCGCCGGCAAGGCTGCCGGGCGGCGGCGCCCCCGGGGTGACTCCAGGGGGCCGTTTTGATTTGCCGGCTTAACTTGCCTATTGGGCAAGTCGCTCGTATACTCAGGGTAGACCCGCGGCGGTACTCGCGCGATCAGGAAGCTTCGCTCTCAAGCAGTGGCACGCAGTGAGGCGCGCCGTGTGAGTCCCGCGTGTCAGGCTACAACGAAAGGCGGCGAACTCGTGAGTGCTTTCACGCCGGGACAGGAAATTTGCATGGCCCTGGTGGCCTACCTGCGGCAGCAGGGCAAGACGCTGCGGCAAATCGGAGAAATGGTGGGGCTGAGCGAGTCGTTTGTAAGCCGGGTGGCCAAAGGCGAGCGCAGTTTTACGCTCGACCATCTTGCGCTTTATGAGCGTCGCTTGGGCGAGCCGCTGTCGGTGCTGATCATGGAGTCAGTATGGGCGCGGGATATCGATGCCGAACACAAAGCGGCCTATGACGAAGCGTTACGCGTGCTGCGCGAATTGGGCGAGTTTCGACGGCGGCTGGCCGCCGGGAGTGTAGCCAAAGAGCGGCGGTCGGCTCGGGGAACTCGGTCAAGCGGCAAGACGCGGCGGGCTGGGTAAGGCAAATCCGGTAGCGACGCGAATGGCAACAGAGTGATAAAGTGATAGAGTGATAAAGTGATAAGTGATTCGCGGATGCCCCTTATCACCCTATCACCTTATCACGCCCACACACCGCCCCCGGCACTGCTTGGAGCTGCGCTTTCAAGCAGTGGCACACACTGCGTTTTCAAGCAGCGGCACACACCCTCATGACGGCGAAGATTGCGCCGCGTGCCGGCTGGCGTGCCATTGCGTGTAGAACGTCTCCAGCGCGACGTAGAGGTAGCCGCCGATGAAGATGAGCAGGAACGGGATGGCGGCCGAGACGCGCTCGTACCAGTTGTCGAAGAAGAATAGGCCGACCAAGCACGCGATCAAGTAGAGCGCGATTCCGAATTCGGCCCAGACCTGCCATGAGCGGCGGTGGCGAAAACCGGCCAAGCGGTGCCGCCAATCCCCGGTCTTTCGTGCCTCTTCGCCGAACTTGGGCGTGCGAACGAACTCACCGGTCTTGCCGAAAAAACCCTCGAGTGTGGCGATGGCGTTGTTGAATGCGATTCCCGCCCCGACGGCCATCAGTGCCGGGATGTACTTAATGCTGCTAAACCATCCGCGCTGCAGGGCGCGTTGGCTCAGGATGTAGAACAGCAGTGGTGCGCCGAACCCGATGACGAACAGCACCGATTCGTACCTGATCAGCCAAGGCGGATCTTTGCCGATGATCACCTTGGCATAAAGCGCCGGGCCCAGCAGCAAGCTCAGCAGAACAATCAAAATGTACACGACGCAGCTCGTGAGGTGGAAGAACGCTTCAAGCTTGATCCACCACTCCGCGGGACTCCTTAGAACGCGCGGCAGCAGCTTCAGGCACGTCTGCGCGCCGCCCTTGGTCCAGCGGTGCTGCTGAGCCTTGAACGCCGTCATCTCGGGCGGCAGCTCGGCCGGAGACGTCAAATCCGGCAGGAAGACGAACCGCCAGCCGCGCAGTTGAGCCCGATAGGAAAGGTCGAGATCCTCCGTTAAGGTGTCGTGCTGCCAGCCGCCGGCGTCGGTAATGGCGGCTTTCCGCCACACCCCGCCGGTGCCATTGAAGCTCATATAGCGCCCGGAACGGTTTCGGGCGGTGTGCTCGATCATGAAGTGCCCGTCGAGGAGTACGGCCTGGGCCTGAGTCAGGACCGAGACATCCCGGTTCAGATGGGCCCAGCGGGTCTGGACCATGCCGATCGCCGGGTCAGTGAAGTAGTGAATCGTGTCCTGGAGTATCCGCTCTGGCGGCAGAAAGTCCGCGTCGAAGATGGCGACGAACTCGCCGCGGGCGGTTTTCAGGCCGGCCTCGAGGGCGCCGGCCTTGTAGCCGGTGCGGTTGTCACGGTGAACGTAGACGACGTTGTGCCCGGCGGCCCGCATGCGCTCGACGGTTTTGCGGGCGATGGTCTGCGTGTCGTCGGTGGAATCATCCAGAACCTGGATTTCGAGCCGGTCGGCAGGGTAATCGATACGGCAAGCCTGCTCGATGATCCGCTGGGCGACGTAGCGCTCGTTGAACATCGGGAGCTGCACGGTTACCCAGGGCAGGTCGGTAAAACGGCTGGCGCAGGACCGGCCGGCCTTGCGGAACCGATAATACAGGCCGACGAGAAAGTAGCGGTGAGCCCCGTAGATGCATACGAGGCTTAACACGACGATGTAAGCGGCCAGGGCGAGTGAACTTAAGGATTCAAGTGCCATGTTGCTTCGGTCCCACCGCGCCGGGACGATACGCGCACCATTGCGGGTGACTATCGTAGAATAAACCGTCCGGCGGTGTCAATCATGCGAGAACCGATTCCAGCCTCCGAGTGTCATAAAGAGACATCCGGCATCGACAGCCAACTTGCCTCAGGAGCACGCGTGCCCAAAGAGATTCAGGATCAAACCGACGCCCTGCGCCGCAGCCGGCGCGAGGCCGACATCGAGCGTTTCATCGAAAATCAGTTGCCTGGCCCGAACCAGGATCTATTCAAGGATATGCTGATAACTCTTTGCCGGCTTGCGCGCGACGGCGCCGGGCGGGGGGATTTGAAGCTGCTGAACAAAGCCTTGGCGGAGTTGCGCTACGCGCTTCGCGTTTTCGCCCCGTATTCGGAGATTCGCAAGATCAGCATCTTCGGTTCGTCCCGGACCCCGGAAGACGACCCTAACTACCAGGCCGCGGTGGAGTTTGCGCGGCAGATTAGCGAGAGCAACTGGATGATTATTACGGGGGCCGGCGACGGGATCATGAAGGCCGGGCACCACGGCGCGGGACGGGCGGCCAGTTTCGGGGTGGCGATCCGGCTGCCGTTCGAGCAGAAGACCAACACGGTGATCGCCGCGGATGATAAACTGGTCAACTTCCGATATTTCTTCACGCGCAAGCTGGTGTTCATCAAGGAGGCTTCGGCGGTGGCGCTCTTCCCGGGCGGCTTCGGAACGCTCGATGAGGGGTTCGAAACGCTGACGCTGGTGCAAACCGGCAAGGCGCCCATCGTCCCCGTAGTGCTCGTGGAGCGCCCCGGCGGTACGTACTGGCTGCGCTGGCGCGACTACGTGGAAGCGGAACTGCTGCGGGCCGGGATGATCTGCCCCGAGGACATGGACCTGTTCACGATTACGGACGACGTCGGGCTGGCAGTGCGCGTAGTTCGCGACTTCTACCGCGTTTACCACTCCATGCGCTACGTCGGCAGCGACCTCGTCTTGCGGCTCGAGCGGCCTCTACTGCCCAGCACGCTGGAACTGCTGAACGACACTTTCGGCGACGTCCTGGCACGCGGACGCTTCGAGCAGACCGGGGCGTTGCCGGCCGAAGATGGTGAATTGGCCGAAAAACCGCGGCTGAAGTTTGCGTTCAATCGCAAGAGCTTCGGGCGTCTGCGGCGGCTGATTGACGTGATCAATGCGGACCCGGGCGCCCTGCCCCCCAACCCCTGATCGGCGTCTGCAAGGCTAGACGTCCAGAGCCCGCGGGCGGGCGACCGTTGGCAGCGTCTCCCTGGTAGCCTTTCTGACTGTGTGCGCCTGGCCGTCTTTGACGATGGCAATGGGCCCGCGCTCTACTATGAGAGCTCGGGGCCGTGCCTCGCAAAGAGGGACGGGTCCGCCTGGTCGGACGTCGGGCGCGGCGTAACCGGTTTCGACTACCTCACTGGGCGAGGGTCTGGGGCGCGACATGGACACTTGGAAGATCTGCACCTGAGGTGTTATCTCGAGGCGGCGGATTGCAATGCCGACGGCGCGGTGAACGTCTTCGATAGTGACCCGTTTGTGGAGGCGCTCCTGGGCAGGTAGCGGTCAAGCGCGCCCGGGGTGAAGGCCCAGCCCGAGCACCGTAGACCGTGTTCTTGACCAACCGTTCGTCTTGCTAGGGCGGAGCGATTGCCGGCGCGGAGCGGTTTTTGGCGGCCAGCGCTGGCCGAACGACGCCTAAAGTCGCAAAAAGCCCGAGTTTTCTGCATGTTTTGCACAAGAAGCCCTTGACGGAACGCGAATTTCGTGCAAAAAGTTGTGTACTTCCGTGGCGCGGTCAAAAACCCAGCTTGAGCGCAGGCAGTGGCGCCTGCGAACGGAATGGGAAATGCGCGTTCGTAACAGCAGTAACGGGCCCGGCGCCGCAAGCGCCGCAGGAGCCCGGGAGGACGAGCAAGGATGGCTAAGGCAGCGAAGAAAGTTGGGGCAGGAAAGCCCCGGAGCAAGTCGGAGATCTTCAACGAACTCGCCGAGAAGGCGGGCATCACACGCAAACAGGTCGCGGCCCTGTTCGGCGGCCTGAGTGAGATGATCAAGAAGGATCTGACCAGGGGCCCGAAGACTTTCGCAGTCCCCGGCCTGATGAGAATCAATGTCATCGTCAAGCCCGCGACCAAGGCCCGCAAGGGTATCAATCCCTTCACCGGCCAGGAAATGATGTTCAAAGCCAAGCCGGCCCGCAAAGTGGTCAAGATTCGCCCGCTCAAGGGCCTCAAGGACATGGTCGTCTAGACCGAATCGCGGTTTTCCGACCGATCGCATACCGGCGGCGCCGGCCCTAACAAGCCGGCGCTGCCGGAACGTGCAAGCCGCAAGTCACCAATCAATACTGAGATGCGCTTGCGTCGAGAATCGAGCAGGCTCAGGGGTTAGTTTCGTTTTCTGGTCGGGCTTTGGGGCGGGTGGCGGCGCGCCGCTTCAGTTCCTCGCGCAATTCGGCCGCAAGGGCGTAATCCTCCTCCGCCACGGCCGCGTTCAGGCGTTCGGTAAGCGTTAAGTCGATGCCGTATTCGCGGCGCAGTCGCTGTGCCAGCGCGTGCAGGAAGACGACGCCCGGGTCGCTGCGGCGCTGTTCTTCCTCATACCCCATCTCCTCCAGAACCTCCTCCAGAGCGCACCGCCCGCGCAACGCCTCATCAATTGCATCCTCGTAGCGGTCGTCCAGAATCGCGCGCTGCACCCGTAGTCGCCCGCGGTGGAAGGTCAGCGTGGGGCGGAGCACAACGCCGCCGGATCGGCCGCAGCGCTCAATGACGTCAATGCGCCTCAGGCAACCGTCGATATCGCGCAGCGCCCGCTCGACGTGCCGGCGGGCATTGTCGACGTCTTTGTGCATGAGACAATCTTCGACCAGGCTGGACGAGGCCAGGCGGCGGTAGTTCATCTGGTAAAGTTCGCGCTGCAGCTCGCGCGCATCTTCCTCCGCGACTTGCACGCGCCCCAGCCGGGCTTCGTGCTCCACGTAGTCCAGCACGGTCGGCAGGCCGTGGTGACGCTTTCCATCCGGGCGACCCTCGGGAAACATCTGCAAGAGCTCGCCGCCGTCGCGGCCAACGATCAGCCGCGCGCTGATTTCACCCGGTTCGGCATTCCAGTCCGCGATTACTTCCTGCAGATCGAGCGTCATGATAAGCGCCGCTGGCGATGCTGGTGTTATCGTCTGGGTGCAATCGAGACTGCAATCAGGCCTTTTCAACGGAGCCGCCAGGCCGGAGCGTCCTATCAGCACCGGCCTCATTCAAGGACCCGTTCGACACGACCGAAAAAAGTGCCCGCTGCGGGCTGTGCTCATTCCACAGCCGCCCGTTCAGGCGCGCCGTCGGCGCCGCTACTTGCCCTTCAGCTCACTGACGATGCCGGTCACCATCTTCTTGGCGTCGCCGAAGAGCATCACGGTGTTCTGGTTGAAGAACAGCTCGTTCTCAATCCCGGCAAAACCCGGATTCAAGCTGCGCTTACAGACCATGACCGTGCGGGCCTTGTCAACGTCGAAGATCGGCATGCCGGCGATCTGGCTTCCGGGGCGGCGGGCGTCCGGGTTGACCACGTCATTGGCCCCGATCACCAAGGCCACGTCGCACTGCTCCATCTCCGAGTTCAGCTCGAGATCGGAGAGCATTTCGTACGGGACGTTGGCTTCGGCCAGCAGGACGTTCATGTGCCCCGGCATGCGCCCGGCCACCGGATGCACCCCGTAGCGCACGTCCACGCCCTTTTTGCGGAGAATGTCGCCCAACTCGGCCACGGCGTGCTGCGCCTGGGCGACAGCCATGCCATAGCCAGGAATAATGAAGACCTTCTGCGCCGACTCCAGCACCATGGCCGCTTCTTCGGCGTCCATCTTGCGCACCGTGCGCTCGCCGCCGGATGTCTCGCCCGCCGCGGTTAACTCCTGCCCGAATCCGCCGGCGATGACGTTCAGGAGTGAGCGGTTCATGGCGCTGCACATGATCTTCGTCAGGATGATGCCCGACGCGCCCACCAGCGAGCCGCTGATGATCAGGGCGTAGTTATCCAGCACGAAGCCGGTGGTCATCGCCGCCAGGCCCGAATACGAGTTCATGAGCGAGATAACTACGGGCATGTCGGCTCCACCGATCGGCGTCACCAGCATCACGCCCAGCACCGCCGCCAGCAGGTAAAGAAGAACTATCGCCCAGGCCGCTTCATAGTTGGATACCAGCACCGCTATGAGAACGATCGCGATCAGCACTTGCGCGATATTGATCGGGTGGTGATGCGGCAGCAGCAGCGGATTGCTCAGGGGTTTGCCACGGATTTTCCAGCCTTGCAGCTTGCCAAAGGCCGTCATGCTGCCGGTGAAAGTCACCATGCCGATCAGCGCGCTCAGGCCGATCGCGATCAACACATCGAGCCGCGGGTCGCGGTTCGGGTCGATATAGACGCGGATGTACTCCGCCAGCGCCACAAGCCCCGAAGCCAGCCCGCCGAAGCCGTTCAACATCCCGACCATCTGCGGCATGGCGGTCATCTGCACCCGCACGGCCAGAATCCACCCGATGGCCGAACCCACCACCAGGCCGGCGATGATGGTCGTGTAGCTGACGATTTCGCGGTCGGCCAGCGTCACCACGATGGCGATCAGCATACCCACTGAGGAGAGCCAATTGCCCTGCCGCGCGGTGCGCGGGTGCGACAGCATGCGCAACCCGAAGATAAACAGGGCGGCCGCCAGCAGATATGCGAGGGTGATGCCCAGGGAGCGCAGGTCGTTCCCCACGGCCGCTTCCGTAACTTCCTGCGTGGCGGGCGCGGCCTGGGCGAGCAGGCCAAACAGATGACAAGTCAAACTCATGGCCGGCCTCCTACTTTCTCTTGAACATGGCCAGCATGCGGTCAGTGACGCGATAGCCGCCGACCACGTTGATCATGGCGAACGTGACCGCTAAGAAGCCGAGGATTTCGCTCCAGACCCCCTGGTGCAAACCGGCGATGACCAAAGCGCCGACTATCGTGATGCCGGAGATGGCGTTCGCGCCGGACATCAGCGGCGTGTGCAGAATCGCCGGCACCTTGGCGATGACTTCAAAGCCGATGAACATTGCCAGTACGAAGACTACGAAGTTGTTTGTAAAGCTCTCGATCATTGGCGATCCTCGCTTGCGATTGCGTCTTTGGTCGGTCCGTGCACCACCTCGCCGGCGTGCGTTATCAGTGCCCCCGCGATGATCTCGTCGGTAAGCACCAGGTCGAATTTGCCGTCTTTCCAGAACTCGAGCACGAAGGCTGTCAGGTTCCGGGAATACAGCACGCTCGCATCACGCGGCATGCTGGAGGGCAGATTAAGCGGGCCGACGATTTTGACCCCGTTCTGAATGACCGTCTCGCCCGGCTTGGTCAACTCGCAATTGCCGCCGGCCTCCGCGGCGACGTCCACGATTACCGAGCCGGGCTGCATGCCGGCCACCATTTCGGCCGTGATCAACTTGGGCGCCTTCACACCGCCGATCAGCGCAGTGGTGATGACCACGTCGCTGGCGGCGCAGGTGCGGGCGATCACCTGGGCGTGCTGCCGCTGGTACTCGGGCGTCAACTCGCGCGCGTAGCCGCCGGCCGCCTCGGCGTCTTCCCCGCCCTCAACGCCGACGAATTTCGCCCCCAGGCTCTGGATTTGCTCCGCAACCGCGCGGCGCACGTCCGTGGCCGTCACGATCGCTCCCAGCCGCTTGGCGGTGGCAATCGCCTGCAAGCCGGCCACGCCCGCCCCGATTACGAAAACTTTGGCGGCGAAAATCGTGCCGGCCGCGGTCATGAACATCGGCAGGTACTTGGGCAGCTCGACCGCCGCGATCAGCACCGCCTTATACCCGGCGATATTCGCCATCGAGGACAGCGTGTCCATGGTTTGCGCCCGCGTCGTGCGTGGGATCGCGTCCGTCGAGAAGGCCGTTACTTTCGCGGCCGCCAGCTTCTGCACGACGTCGAGATTCCGGGTCGGATTCAGCGTGCACAGCAGTAGAGAACCGGGGCGCAGCAGTTCTACCTCGCTGCGCCCGTCAGGCAGGCGGCCTGGGGGCTGGACCTTCAGCACGAAGTCGGCCTCGGCGTAAACGTTAGGGGCGTCGACGGCGATCGTGGCCCCGGCTTCGGAGTATGCGGCGTCGCTGAAGAACGCCCCGCTCCCCGCCCCGCTCTCGACCGCGACCTGCGCGCCGGCCTTGACCAACTTTTTGACGGATTCCGGGACCAGCGCCACCCGCTGCTCCCCGGCCCGAACCTCTTTTGGAACGGCGATTTTCATGGCAGACCTCGATGGCAGACTTCGCATGCGCCAGCGCCGCGATGCAAGCACGACCACGGCCCGAGAGCGGTCGGCCCATCCGGCGGAGTGGGCAGTATATCAGGGAGCGTTTACGTCGAAAGGGCCGCGGCAGCAGCGCGCCTTGGCTACGCGCAATCAAATCCAATCGTCCCTACGGGAACAGAGCCGGGGCGTGTCGCCTCGAAAAGCCGCCAGGGCCTCCCGCCCACATTGTAATTGCCGCGGGAGCGCTTACGGCGACTGCCCCTGTCGCCCAAAGGTATCCCGCCGCCCGAGGACGCAGAATCCGACCCGTGATGTCGGTCACCGCAGTGCTTCTTCGCGGAGAATTCCACAGTGCTTTTTTCACGGAGGGATTTGAAAGTGCTTCTTCAAGGAGGATTCGAAGCGGTGTCGACTCCGCCGAACACAAATGAGCACACGAAAAGCGCACTCCAAAAGCGCACTAGCTTCCTTACGGAGGGCCTCTTCCGTATAACATGTGACGATGTTGCGTTCCCAGTGAACGGGTACACGAGCAGGGGCAAAGATGGCCGTCGAGCTGAAAATCCCCGAAGCGGGCGAGTCTATTACTGCGGTACAGATCGGACGCTGGCTTAAATCCGAGGGCGACTTCGTCCAACAGGACGAGCCGCTGGTCGAACTCGAGAGTGACAAAGCCTCCATGGATCTGCCGGCGCCTGTAAGCGGCCGCATTAGCAAGCTATTGAAGAAGACCGGCGACGGAGCGCGCGTCGGCGAGACCATCGCCGTCATCGACGAGACCGCTGTCGCGCCAGACAAGCCGGCTGCGGAGAAGCCCGCCCAGCCCAGCGAGGCGCGCGCGGCGGTCGCCGCCACACCTCGCGCCCGGCCGGCCCACGTCATGCCCGCCGCACGCCGCGTTCTGGTCGAACGCGGGCTGCAGGCTGCTGAAGTTGACCCCACTGGTCCCGGTGGTCGTTTGCTCAAGGAGGACGTGCAGCGGCACGTTGCGACTGCGCCGGAGCAGGCGGCCGCGGTCGAGGCGCGGGCCGGCGAAACCCCCGCGCGCGCGGCGCCTCCGCCGGCATTCGAATCTTCCGCGCCCGCCGCGCGGCAGGAAGAAGCCGTCCCCATGACGCTCATCCGCCGCCGCATCGCCGAGCGCCTGGTCGAGTCGCAGCGGAACGCCGCGATTCTGACGACGTTTAACGAATGCGACATGTCGGCCGTCCTCGACGTGCGCCAGCGGCACGGTGAGGCGTTCGAGAAAAAGTACGGCATCCGCCTGGGCCTGATGTCCTTCTTCGTCAAGGCAGCCATTGAGGCCCTGAAGCTCTTCCCCGCCGTCAACGCCGAAATCCGAGACCTGCCGATGTCCGATGGCACAACGGCCCCGCACATCGTCTACAAGAACTACTACGACATCGGCGTGGCTGTCAGCACCGACCGCGGCCTGGTGGTGCCGGTGATCCGCAACGCCGAGCGTCTGAGCTTCGCCGAAGTGGAAAAAGCCATCGCCGACCTCGCGACGCGCGCCCGCGACCGCAAAATCGCCGTCGAGGAGTTGCAGGGCGGCACATTCACCATCAGCAACGGCGGCGTCTTTGGCTCGCTGCTTTCAACGCCGATCATCAATCCGCCGCAAAGCGCCATCCTCGGCCTGCACGTCATTCAGGATCGCCCGGTAGCGCGCGATGGGCAGGTGGTGATTTGCCCCATGATGTACCTCGCGCTAACCTACGATCACCGCATCATCGATGGCCGCGAATCGGTCTCGTTCCTGCGGCGCATCAAGGAGTGCGTCGAGGACCCGCGCCGCATCTTGGTGGAAATATAGATTCCGCGGCTCCCTTTACGCCGGTCCGGCCGCCAAAAGGGCCTGCCCCGGTCGCGTGCAGCCGGGCCGTCACAGGTTCTTTCGAACCCACTCCATCTTCTCTCGGGCGCTTTTTCCCGAATAGATCGGATCCACGCGCAGCGCGCGCTCGAAGGCGGCCAACGCCTCGTCCCGCCGCCCTTGCAGTACGTGCCAGTCACCCCGCGCGATGTCAATGCCGCCGTTCTCCGGCTCCAGTTGCCGCGCCCGGTTGAGCGCGCGCTCGAACTCCGGTCCCAGACTGCGGCGGAGAAGCAGCAGTTGCGCGAGGCTGATGTAACCCGCAGCGTTTGGGCTGTAAGTCAAGGCTTGCCGCAGCGCCTGCTCGGCCTCGGCCATGCGCCCGCAACGCTTATAGATGTAAGAAGCGTAGTACCAGGCGTGCCCGTCAGTCGGATCCTGCTGCACTACCAGCTCGATTTCCGCAATCGCCTCTGCGTGCCGTCCCTGCAGCGACTTGATCTCCGCTCCCATGACGCGCTTCCACAGCGGCAGCATGTCCTTGGGATCACACACGCCGACCCGCACGCCCTCGCCCGGGCTGCCCACGTACCCCAGCGACGCCAGGCGCTGCACCTCTTCGGGCGACAGCCCCTGCGTCTGGGCCGCAACCTGCTCCGGCGATTCCCAGCGGCTCATCGTCTCAGCCAGCCGCGCCTCCAGCTCGCCCACCTCGTCCGGTGCATCCGCAACCAGGTTCCGCAACTCGTGCGGGTCGGCCTTCAGGTCGAAGTACTCGGGCCGCGGCGCAAGTATGTACTTGTCATGCAGCCGCCGCAGCCCATGCAGCGAGGCCCAGCCATTGTTCAGCCGCGACGCCATCGTCTCGATATAGAGGGCGCGGTCTTCGTCCGGCTTAGACGCCAGCAGGTGCTGCCCATCCAGCCCCGCGGGGACCGCAACGCCAAGCAAATCCAGCACCGTGGGCATGATGTCCGCCAGGCTGACCACGCGATCGTCAATCACGCGCGGCGCGCCAAACAGCGCCGGGCTGTTGAGGATCAAGGGAACGTGCAGCGTCGAGTCGTATATCAGGTACGCGTGCGTCGGCTCACCATGTTCCTCCAGCCCCTCGCCGTGATCGGCGGCCACCACGATCAGCGTCCGCCGTTGCAGCTTCTTCTGCCGCAGCAGCTCCCGCACCCGCCCAAGCTGCGAGTCCACATACGCGATTTCGCCGTCGTATCGACTCTGCCCGTCTCCAGCGAATGCCCGCGGTGGGGCATAAGGAAAGTGCGGATCATAATAGTGAATCCACGCAAAGAACGGGTTCTTGCGCGACCCATCGTTCAGCCAGTTCAGCGCCGCATCCGTAACGGCCGTCGCCGAACGTTCATTGGCCATCGTGTCGCCGAAGTGACCGACCACCCGGTCCGGCGGCGCACAGGCATCATCATACGTCGCAAAGCCTTGCGCCAGGCCATACCGGCTTTCCAGCGTGAAGGAGCTGATGAACGCCGCCGTGGCATAGCCCCGCGCAGAGAGGATTTCCGCCAGCGTAGTCTGCTCGTCCGCCAGGCGGCAGCCGTTGTCCCGCACGCCGTGGGAGGGCGGAACCAGGCCGGTCATCATGGTTGCGTGCGAGGGTGTCGTCAGCGGCGCCGGCGCAATCGCCTGCGCAAAACGCAACCCCGAAGCGGCCAGGGCATCGAGATTGGGGGTGCGCGCCGCCGCATATCCGTAGCAGCCAAGATGATCGGCGCGCACCGTGTCCAGCGTTACGAGAAGCAGATTGAATCCCGCTGCCGCTCCCGGCCTCAATCCCTCTGCCCCACCCGTGGTGCGGACGTAGTAAGCGACTGCTGTGCCGCCGATTGCCAGCAGTACGGCGCAGATCAGTCCTATGCTCCGCCAAGTGCGGCCTCTGCCCCCGCCCCTCGCCGCCGGCTTCGGGCGGCGAACGTCACGTTGCCTGCTGCGGCGTACCGCCATTCAGGTCACTCCTGGAACTCAAAGGTTCAAGCGAAACGCGGGAGCTATCGGGCAGCCGGTTTCACCCTCGTGCCTTCAGGGACCGGCCTGATCCCACGCCGCTGAACCGGTTTTTGGGTGGATGGTCTTTTTTGCTCACGCGCGGCGAGCGGCCGTTGTGAGCAATCCCCCAGGTTGTGTGCCCTCGGTTACTGCCATCCTCCTATGTACACGGCTAATTGTACCAAGAAATCCGGTGAATCAATAACATTTCTTAAAAATCGCGTGCAACGTCCGATACGGGCGTTGAAGAATCATGCGTGGGCATAAATCCAATGCTCGCGGACCTCCTGCGGCAGCATGCGCTTGATGTCGTTTATTTCGCCGATGGTGATCCGCTGATCCAGTACCCTGAATGTCGCCTCAATGGCACGCTCCGGTTCGATCATCGGATTGCCGCGCAAGCTCTCGCGCACGTTCTGCACGAACTCGTCCCAGGTGCGCTCGCGGTGCGGCGACGCCGCCGGCTTCCACCCTTCGAAATAAAAGCCGCGCACCAGCATCGGCAACTGCGCCCCCAAATGGGCCGCCTCATCCACCGTCAAACGGTCGCGGATCGCGTGCAGCACGGCGCGCAGCGCCGAATAAGCCTGCGGCTCGCCCGTGAAACCGCCCGCGTCGGCCACCTCCTTCAGCCACTCGTGCGTTTTGTTCATCGTCGTTTCAAATGCGGCCACCGGGCTCTGCGGCATGGTATTCTCCTTTCACGGATAAGACCGGTCCGAAGAATCTTCTCAAAAGAGCCTGAACGGCCTCTGAATTGAGACTGACCTTACGTTAAGCCACTCTAAGATTGCCGAATGATTCCGATTCTGTGAGATTTCCGCTTGCGAGCGTGTAGTATCTGCCGGTCTAATCGGAGCTCGTTCGGCAGCGAAGGCAACCGAGGCTGCGGCCTCCGGTAGCTGCTGGCCGCTTACTAGGTATTGGCCGTCTATTAGGTAATCAGTCCGTTCGCGAATGCACCGACCGGTTCGAAAAACAGAACGCCCGGCGTCTCGTCCCGCGCGCAGGCATGCGCGACAGCCGCGCACGGACGCCGGCCGCAGTGCCCCAACGCGCGGCTGGGATCATGTGGCGAGTTGGTATGACCGGCTGGTGGGAGACGAGGGCTCGGATTATCACCGCCACGTCATTCTGCCGGCGGCGCTGCGTCTGCTGGATCCGCAGCCGGGCGAGCAATTGCTGGATTTGTGCTGCGGACAGGGCGTGCTGGTGCGCGCCCTGCTTGCGGCGAACCCCAAGCTGGTCGTCGGAGTGGATGCCAGCCCCAAGCTGATCGCCGCCGCCAAAGCTCGCGGCGGGGCTGATCAGCGGGTGCGATTCGTCGTGCGCGACGCTCGCCGCCTGGGCGACTTGGCGGCCGCGCAGTTCGATGCCGCGGCCTGCGTGATGGCGGTTCACGACCTCGAGGCCATCGATGAGCTGTTCGCCCAAATGTCGCGCGCTCTGCGCCCGGGCGGGCGCGCCGTGGTCATTCTTCTGCACCCGTGCTTCCGAATTCCGCGCCAGTCAGATTGGGGCTGGGACGAGACTAAGAAAACCCGTTACCGGCGCATCGACCGCTACGCGTCCCCGCTGAGCATCCCCATCGCCACTCATCCCGGCCGCGACCCGCAGCAGCATACGCTTTTTTACCACCGGCCGCTGGCCGATTACATCAACGCCCTCGGGCGGGCCGGTCTGGCCATCATCGCTTGCGAAGAGCTGCTCACGCATCGCCGTGCGGAGCCCGGCAGCCACAGCCGCGCCGAAAACCGGGCCGCTCAGGAGTTTCCTCTCTTTGTGGCTCTGAAGGCGATCAAGGGCGCGTCCAGTTGAACGCCGTCTGTGCGATGGGCATTCCGGTTAAGCGCCGCCTACAATGACGCCGTGCTAACCATCGGCCCGCTGCAATTCGATCTGCCGGTAGTCCAGGCCGCGCTGGCCGGCTATAGCGACGCCCCCATGCGCCGCATCGCCCGCCGCCTGGGCGCCCCGTACGCCCTGCGCGAAGTCGTGCTGGACAAAATCGTTATACAACCCGGCAAGCGGCAGCGCGAAACCCTGGCACTGAGCCCCGACGACCACCCCATCGGCGGACAGCTCATGGGTTCCCAACCTGAGCAAATCGCCGAGGCCGCTGAAATCATGGCCCGCAGCGGCTTCGACGTAATCGACCTGAACTTCGCCTGCCCGGTCAAGAAGGTGCTCGGCCGCTGCCGTGGCGGGTACCTGCTCTCGGACCCGCAGACCGCTATCGATGTTCTACGTCGCGTGCGGGACGCCCTGCCGGCCGCAGTCCCGCTCACGCTGAAGCTCCGCCGCGGCATGGACGACTCGGCCGAGAGCGAATGCAACTTCTTCCAAATTCTGGACGCCGCCCTGGAGATGAACGTCGCCGCCGTTACGGTGCACCCACGTACCGTGCGGCAGCGCTACGTCGGCCCGAGCGACTGGTCGTTTCTGGCGCGCGTCAAACGTTACGCGGGCCAGCGTACCATCATCGGCAGCGGCGACCTGTTCACTGCCGAGGACATCGCCGCCATGTTCGCCCAAACCGGCGTCGACGGTGTCAGCATCGCGCGCGGCTGCATCGGCAACCCGTGGATATTCAACGCAGCGCGCGCCCTTCTGCGCGGCGATCCCGCCCCGCCACCGCCCAGCGTCGCCGAGCAGGGACGCGTCATCCGCGAACACTACGCCCTGGCCACCGCCGAATACGGCGAGCGGCGTGCCCCGGCCGTGATGCGAAAATTCGGCATCAAGTATGCCGAGCTGCACCCGTTCTATCGCGAGGTCCGCGACGACTTCGTCCGCAGCGGCGATGAACGAAGCTGGTCGGCCATCCTCGACCACTGGTACGACCCCACGCGC
>ERZ795047.2395-NODE-2395-length-17931-cov-4.699597_pt1 | contig 17931 bp, 12 predicted proteins | sample MGYA00375131_ERZ795047 | MGnify/ENA primary metagenome ERZ795047 (study PRJEB30176, sample SAMN05720228) | activated sludge metagenome | isolation source: Anaerobic digester | place: Japan | collected 2015-05-20 ...
AGATTATCATCCACAAAACCGAAATAATTAAGACCGTAGTCCCGGTAGAGTCTTTCCATCTCATCGACTACCCGTCCCGGACTGTGCATCCTCAGCCCCCGTCCCATCATCGAATGAGCAGAGCAGAAATTGCAGTCAAACGGACAGCTTCTGCTTGTCAGAATCGGAACAGACATTTTAATGTCGAGCCCTCTGGGATTATACCAGTTTGAGTGATCCGTATAATAATCCTCAACCCTCACCAGATCCCATGCCGGCATGGGGATAGAATCAAGGTCTTTTATATAACCCTGCCTCTGTGTCACTACCGGCAACCCGGAATCGTCACGGTACGCAATTGACGGTATTCCATTTATCGCATTCTTCTTACCTTTTGACAGTGCATCAGTAAGCTCTTTTATCTGAACTTCGCCTTCCCCTAAGATCACATAATCGATCTCAGGGCAGTTTTCAATAATTTCACGTGCAAAAAGGGTAGGATGGATACCGCCGATTACAAATGGAACAGAAATATTCTTTGACTTTACCTCCCGCGCCACCCTCCTGACAAAAGAAAAATGGGTGGATTGGAAGCAGTTCTGGCCAACAAGATCCGGCTTGACCCTGTCAAACATCTCAATGATACGTTCAATGTAAAATTGTTCCCGTTCTACTTCAGGGGGCACTCGAATGGGTGTCAGATCAAGAAGTGTAACCTCGTGTCCATTGGCTCTGAGAAGGGCTGCCACATACAGAAGAGAAAGCGGAGGTGAAATGTCTTTGCGGCTTATTTCACCTGGAGTAAATGAAGAAATCAGCAATATTCGCATAATCGGATTTTTCCAGACAGGCACTCTCTGCTCTGCCACTAGTCATTGACAAAATTTATCTCACAACATTCAGCATAAGGTTGTTTTTCGACATTTTCAAGAGAATAAATCGGATTATCACAACTCATGGTCACCATCCTTGTTCTCCAGCAACCGGCACCAATTCTCAAGATACGGATCATCATTGAAAACCGAACGGTAATGGAACGGGCTTCCCCTTGTCATCGAACGGAAACACCCATCCAACCTGGAAATTGCAAGCTCCGCTTCTTCTTTTTCTTTTCCGGTACATGAAACAGATTTCCTGAAGTGCTCCGCAGCTTCACCAAGCGATTCAATATAAAGCTGAGCCCCGGTAAGTTTCCCGGTGGTACTCCATCTATGAATCTTTTTAGAGCTTTTGAACAGATTACAGAACTGATCCGACCAGCTCCTTACCATTTTATCAAGATCAAAACGCTCCATCGCTGCTTTTTTTGCATTCTGCCCCAACTGCTTTCTAAGTGAAGCATTTGACAAAAGTATTTCCAGTGCCTGAATATATTCAGTTTCCCATTTAACCTTTATACCGGTTCTACCGTTTTCCACAAGATGACTTTCAGCACCATGACTAAAGGCCACAACCGGTAAACCGGCTGCCATAGCCTCGATCAGCGCCTGCTCACCTGTCCCGTAATGATCCGGGCGCAGCGGATACCCGAAAACATCAAAAGTGCTCAAATAATCTTTAATATTGTCCACTGGCCCGGTAAAAACAAACCGGTCTTCCACTCCAAGTTTTACAGCCTGCTCCCTGAGCTGATTCTGCATGTTTCCACCGCAGACCACAAACCTGACATCCGGTACTCTTACTGCTGCACTCATTTTAACAAATGAGGGATGCATTTTGCAGAAATCAACTGTACCTATATACCCCACAACCAGCCCCTCATGCTGAACCGGCTGCACATCAGATACTCTCTCTGTTCCTGCACAGGTAAAAACAAGTCCCAGGCGGTCTCTTTTACCTGGATCGAGTTCTACGATCACATCTGATTCAAAACTGAAAGGAGTTGATACAATAAACCTGTCAGGGAATTCAAGTAATCTGTCAGTAAAGATATGCGGCGGGTAAATGCCTGAAACATGAGACCATAAGATCAAACGACACGGCGGAAGAGGTTTATTAACCATCAGGTTGTAAAGACGGGGATGATTCCACCAGTGCATCACCACTATATCGGTCTGTTCAATTTTTTCAGACAGTTGATCTGCCTTTGAATCCATCAGATCCAGAAGGGGGATAGATGATTCGGAAGCATCTTTAACTGATGCCGGATTTGCATCTTCAAGACATAGTATTTCATGCTCCTCTCCGGTTATCTCCATGGCCCTTTTTATCCAGCTCAGTATTACCCGGCCAACGCCACCTCCCAGATGCGGAGTTATGTGAGTGATTCTCATTTTTTCAATCCAGTGAAGTGATATCTACAGTGGAATAAATACTGCAATACCGATGCAAAGCATGACATCTGCATCTGCGGCACAACGAACATGACTTTCTTTTTTCAACTATACTTGTAAGATCCTCTTCAAGAAAATTCGTCGAGGCCACATTGTCATCAGGATAATAATACATCATACAGTTGCTTACGCTCAGATCCCAGTTGATATGAATACACCTGAGAGTAAGACATTCCCTGTTTTTTTCCTGCCTTGCCATCTCCAGCCCTTTTTCAAGAGGAAGAAGAAGCATATCGGAGACTTTCTTTGCCGGCTCTGGAAAAGAGCCTCCTTCGGCATACTCCAGGACATCATTAAGAGAGATCAGATAAGCTGCAACAGGATGAAACTCAAATCCCGCACTCTCACAGAGATTCCGTATTCTCTTTTCATCATCACCCCTGTTATGCCTGTAAAGGTGATAATAGATCTCGGTTTTCATGTCTGGATTATACTGACTGCGATACTGTTCCAGTTTATGAAAATTCCGGATAAATGTGTCCCACGATCCGCCAGTGTGTGTCAATTCATAGTTTTCACCGCACCCTGAAACAGATACCCTGAACCATCCAGGCTTAGCGGCTATTGCTTCCCTGAGGTTCTTATCACTGTTGAGGTTACTTGACACAGCGCATTGAATTCCGCAACTGTTTGCGTATGAGATAATCTCACTTATCTGCGGGTTAAGAAGCGGTTCACCCCACTGGTAGAGCTGAATATTTCCCACCAGCGGCTCCCCGGAGATAATTTTATTCAGCACCTTTTCAAATGTCTCCAGTGACATGAAACCCTCAGGCGGCCGTTTCCGATCCTTTACCGCCCTGGGACACGACATGCACCTCAGATTACAGAATCCTGATATCTCGACCGAATAATCGTGAGGTTTTATAGTTGAGTAGGGAATAAAATCCTCATTTTCTACAAGACCTGCCCTTCTGCATTCATCAGCTATCTCTTTTTCAAAAAAGAATGCCGCGATAATGATAAATGGTTTGGCACCAGCCGAAAGAAGATCAGTAATACGGTCAGGAGAGATTACAGCATAACCAAGAGCCCCGCTTTGCACCAGCACCGGACTGCGGTCAATAAAGCCCGAAACAGAAACTCCATATCTTTCAAGCGCCCTGCAGATACCCCTGCCCTGGTTTCCGGCTCCCCAGATATAAATCGGACGTTTATCAGCGCTTTTAAGAATCTGTTTAATCAGTGAAATCCCACTGTTCATTTCAGCCGTTTTCCCCTGTAAGATCGCTCTTTTCCTCGAGATATACACTAGTAAACCTGTGAAGTGCCAGAGATTTGCATTTTGGGCAGAACGGTGACTGGTTCCTTTTCTCTATGATCGCTGCAAGAGGCATCTCCAGGAAATTCTCAACCAGCACCGGATTGAAATAAGCACCGCAAAACCTGACATTAAGGTTCCAGTTTATCGGAAAACACCGCTCCTCTGCGCAGGGAAGATGTTTTTGCATCTCAGCTTTTCTGATCCCCTCATCCAGCGGCAGAAGAAGCATTTCAAGAGTCCTTTTCGCCTCAGGAGAAAGCTCTCCACCTTCACGATACATCATTATGTTATCGAGTGAATAAAGGTAGGCATAATTGGGACGGAAGATAAAACCCAGACTCTCCGTCAAATCCCGCATCCTGGTCAGTTCTTCACCGGTATTGTGTTTGTAAATGTGATAATTAACCTCTACATACATCTCCGGGTTGAATTTTTCCTTCAGATCTCTTAGCTTCTGCATATTCTCCAGTAAAACCGGCCATTTTCCTCCGGTGTGTGTACGCTCGTAATTCTCCGGTCCATACCCGGATACGGAAATTTTAATCCAGTCGGGACGAGCCTTGATTGCCTCGGAAAAATCTGTGCGTACATTGAGATTTGTGGAAATAGCACAGAGTACTCTGCGATCAACAGTCATCCTGATAATTTGTGCTATTTCCGGGTTGAGAAACGGCTCTCCCCAGGTATATAGCTGAATATTTCCTGTAAATGGCAGTTCCCTGAGCAGCTTTTCCAGCACCTTCAGATAAGTAGCTGAACTCATAAGCCCGGCCTTCGGCTGCCCGGGAAGATTTCCTCTCGGGCAGGAGATACAATGAAGATTGCAGATTCCGGAAATGTCAACACTTGGGTCAAGAGGACTGATTTCCCTTGCAGAAATAAAATCTTTTCCCTGCTCCAGCCCTGCTTTTATACAACTCTCTGCGATCTCATGTTCATAATGTCCGGAAGTAATCACTATAAAAATCGGTTTCCCCGCAGACTCCTTATCTCCCAGGATCTCTTCAGGCAGAAAAACCGGGCATCCCAGCGATGATTTACCTTTAAGACGTCTGCTCTTATCTATAAACCCGGCAGGCTTTATCCCGTTTCTCTCAAGAGCCCTGGCGATTCCAAATCCCACAATAGAGGCACCCCACAGGTAGACATCTCTGCCCGCGATCTTCTCTTTCAGTGCTTCAGCAGTTATCATAGAGATTCTCAGCATAAAGCCTGATCTCCCCCATCTGCAATATCCGATGCATTATCAGTGTAAACCGAGCAGAACCTGTGCAGGCCTTTTTCTTTACAGACCGCGCACAAAGTGCTTTGCCGCTTCTTTTCGATTATTTCCTCCAGAGGCATCTGCAGGTAGTTACTTGCGATATCGTCTCCACCCTGATTTACCCACAGCCCGCATTGTTTTACCGACAGATCAGACTCGATTGAAATTGTACGCTCAAAACTGCACCGGTTCTCTCTCTGAGAGAAAGCTATGCGTATGGCCCCATCGATTGGAAGCCTCAGCATTTCCAATGTGGCCATGGCTGCCTCAGTCAAAGGTTTCCCTTCCATATAATCCTTCACATTATCAAGAGGAAGGAGCGCGGCAAGATGCGGTCTGAAAATAAAGCCAAGTGAATCACACAGATCACTTGTCCTCTTTAAATCCTCTGAAGTAGTCGTTTTGTATACATGGTAAGCCACTTCAACGATCAAATCAGTATTATGTTCATTCTTCAGTCTGTGGAGCTCATTTAAATTTGTTAATAACCGGCTCCATCTCCCGCCTGTATGGAAAATACTGTAACTGTCCTCATTTCCGGACATGGATATCCGTAAGAATGCCGGTTTTGCTTTTATCACCTCTTCAAGATTTCTTGAGGAATTCATGTTGCTCGAAAGAGCACACATCCTGCCGTAACTGTTGGTAATCCTGACAATCTCAGCCAGTTCTGGATTCAGAAATGGTTCTCCCCAGTTAAACAGTTGTATTGTGGTAAGAAACGGGCTTTCTGAGAGAATCTTTTTCAGAACCAGTTCGTAATTTTCCGCGGGCATGAACCCGGCTCTCATCTTTTCAGGTCTGTTTCCCAGCGGACAGGAAATACAGTGCAGGTTGCATTTACTGGATACAATTACCTGATAATCAAAGGGACACAAGCTCTCATAGGAAATAAAATCCTCACCAGCGACAAGTCCTGCCGCCCTGCACTCTTTTTCAATAGCATCACTGTGAAGAGTTGTGGTATTGACAATAAACGGACTTGTTCTCAGCAGATCCGTTTTCAGTATCTCATCGGGGTGGAAAACCGGGATACCCTGCACAGTTGAAAATTTCTCACTTTTCCTTTTGTCTATAAAACCAGCAGGCTTTATCCCGAATTCCTTTAATGCATTTGCAAACCCTATTCCTGTCTGAGCTGCTCCCCAGAGGTAAAGAGGTCCACTGTGCATGCGGTCCAGCACTTTTTCTGGCACACCTTTCACTTTTTGGCCGTATTCAGACATCGATACTCTTCCGTTTATGTATAAGCTCCTCATCACCATATACTACATAACACCGATGAATCGCTTCTTCTTTACATCTTTTGCAGAAGTCACTTTCCTGACGGGCTTTTATTATGTCCTCAAGCTTTGTACTCAGAAAATCTCCAGGCACAAGAGTACGGCCTCCAGCATACCACTCCATACACTGAGATACTTTTCCGTCCCAGGTAATCCACAAGCACCTCTCGTAACAGCACTCCTGCTCTTTCTGCTGCTTTGCAATGGCCATGGCTTCCCTGACCGGCAGGATCTGCAACTCCATTGTGCGCTTCGCCTCATCACTGATCTCCCTCCCGTCCATTACTGCTGATATGTTGTCCAGAGGCGCAAGCGCGGCATGACGATACCGGAATGTAAATCCCAGACTCTCACACAACTGCTTCATCTTTCTGAAATCTTCACCGTTGTTATGGCTGTAAATATGGTAAAACATCTCTACAACCATTTCGGGATGATACTTTTCTCTCAGTTCCTTAAGCAGGTGCATGTTTTTCAGGAGCAGTTCCCATTTTCCTCCGGTGTGTGTTATCTCATAACTCTTCTCAAACCCGGACACTGAAATCCTGAACCACATCGGTTTTGCTTTGATTACATCTGTAAAATCCCTGTGTACATTCAAGTTGCTTGAGATCGCAGTCAACACCCCGTGCTCATTTGACAGTCTGACAATCTCAGGCAAATCCCGGTTCAAAAGAGGTTCCCCCCAGTTGTAGAGCGTTACTACACCTGTAAACGGATCATCCCTCAGAATCTTATCCAGTATCCGGCTGTATGTTTCCGCGGACATGAAACCTGCCTCGGGCTGCTGAGGCATGTTGCCTCGCGGGCAGGAGATACATCGGAGATTGCACATCCCGGAAATATCCACCTGGTAATCAAATTTCTGAATCTTCGTAAAAGGAATGAAATCTATCTCGTCAACCAGACCCGCCTCGCGGCACAGTTTGGAGATCTCTTCGGCGAAAAAGGAGGATGTAATTACAACATAAGGTTTTTTCCCGGGTTTACCTAAAACCTGGAAAGGGAGATAAATCGGATACTTCAAGACGGTCTGACCGGCCAGAGCTGTGCTGCTGTCAATAAAGCCTTTGGGCTTTAAACCGAAACGTTCAAAAACCCGGCACATCCCATACCCATGACGCGCTCCCCAGAAGTAAAGATCACGGTCACCTATAGTATTGCGAAGCTCACCTGGATCACAAAGTCTGGAAAAATCCGGAAGACTCATATACATCCCGTAATTACAGTTGAATTTTCATGTACAGACACTATCTGACTCGCAAGCACTTTTTTCATCCGATCGGTATTACCCCAGAAAGCCATCGGTTCAAATTCACGATATGGAAGCTTTCCGAATTCAAGTCTCAGCCATGGCCACCTGGACGCATACTGGCTGATCAAATCTTTAATCGAAACCGGGTTTCCGCTGCAACAGTTTACAATACCGGATATGGAATCCTGAAGACAGAAATGCGCCAGAAATTTTCCTATATCGGTAAGGGGGAGATAATCACGGAGCTGAGCCCCGCCGGTCAATGGTATCGACTCCGCTCCACTTTCCGCAGCTTCACGGATAATCCTGAATATCCCCTTATTACCGGACTTATCATTCTGTATATAAAAAATCCTGGCCCATTTCAGAGTAAGAGTATCACCACAGAACTCAACGAGTCTCTTCCGCAAAGTATCTTTCGCAATTCCATAACGGGTAACCGGTTCCGTCTCCATACTCTCATGAAGCTCACCCTCTTTTCTTCCGTACTCAAAACAGGTTCCCGCTACTGTTATATCTGTAATACCCGATTCACAGCACCACTTTAAAAATGAAAGATGAGCCGGTTGAAGACTCCGGACATGGTCCGGATGTTCATAATTGTCAAGGTAGTCCCAGGCAAGATGAATCATCCTGTCGGGTTTTTCAGGATACAGGAGATTTTTCCAGGTAGAACTGTCAAGAATATCGACTACAGCCCTGTCTCTGCCTGTTCCGGGGTGCCTTGAGGCAATCAGTACAGAGGCGCCAGAACCGGCCAGAGCATTTACAGTTGGGACTCCGATAAGCCCGTTTCCTCCTGTAACTGCTACTCTCATAATCCGTCTCCCTGAAATTCAGGAGCATTGCGGTCCTTATCCGAGATATTGGTTACCTCTTCAGGCCATCTTATGTTAATCCGGGAATCCAGATAATTTACACCCCTTTCGTGCAGAGGACTGTATGCCTGATCCGTGAAGTAAATAATCTCGGAATCATCGAGCAGGGTTTGAAAACCATGAGCACATCCATGAGGAATGCACAATGCCCTGCCATTATCCCCGTCCAGTATCTCCCCGTGCCATTTGAGAAATGTCGGTGAGTTTTTCCGCAGATCAACAGCCACATCAAATACTCTGCCTCTGAAGCACTGGACTATTTTCATCTCACTCACAGGTTCTACCTGGTAATGCAGCCCGCGCACAGTACCTTTCTTTACAGAAAATGACCTGTTGATTTGTGATATCTTCATCGGTATATTGGCATCGCTGAATTCCTGAAGGCAGAATCTGCGCTCAAAGGATCCGCGGAAATCTCTGAAAGGCTGAGGTTCGATTACAAAAACTCCCGCAATGGGAGTCGGATGAAAAATCATACTGGACTCTTGATATGTAAGTGTTTCAGGATGTTTACACAATTTAAAACTGTCATTACCAGACCTTCCAGGGAGCCCTGCCGGTACGCCACAATCCTTCCAGGATATTTTTATCGCGCAAACTGTCCATCGGTCTCCAGAAACCGTTGTGATGAAAAGCAAGCAACTGGTTCTCGCTTGCAAGTCTGATTACCGGTGTTGTCTCCCACGGTACCTCATCATGCTCGATATAGTTTAAAACTTCAGGCTCCAGCACAAAAAAACCGCCGTTAATCCAGCTCCGCTCACCCTCCACCTTTTCCTCAAACCGCGTAACATAACTGGCATCATCCAGAACTACCGCTCCAAAACGGCCCGGAGCAGGTACAGCACACAGGGTGGCCAGTTTCCCATGTGAACGATGAAACTCTATCTCCTTTGTGATATCCAGGTCAGAAAGGCCGTCACTGTATGTCATGCAGAATGTTTCATCATCGAGGTATTTAGCTATACGCCTCAGTCTCCCTCCGGTAGGGGTGGTTTCACCGGTATTTACAAGTGTTACTTTCCAGGGCTCAGTCTGGCTTCCATGAACATGGAGTGAGCGGTCCGAAGTATCTATGGTTATGTCAGATCTGTGCAGGTAATAATTGACAAAATACTCCTTCACCATATACCCTTTATATCCAAGGCAGATAATGAAATCGTTGATGCCATGGGCGGAATAGATCTTCATGACATGCCATATTATCGGCATATCACCAATTTCAACCATTGGTTTGGGCTTGGTAACAGTCTCTTCACTGAGCCTTGTGCCAAGTCCGCCTGCCAGAATTACAGCTTTCATGAAAAACCCCTCTGTTTTCTTCCCATTATTCTATATATCGAATGTTTTTTAAAAAACTATTAGCTCTTATTATGTCAGACATCAACTGTTTTTCTGAGACCGGAATCGATCTTATTTCGATACCGATACCGATGCCGACACCGATAAGGGGAAGGTGTCTCAAGCAATATATTGTAATTATGGGATAATGCCCGATATTAGACAAGCAGAAACAGACAGGGGGAAACAGATAGAGACAATACTCAGCAGATTGTCTCTATTGGTGCTTTCCCTTTGAGATTCACACACTGGCTGGAGACATAATTCTGAGGATCAGGAATAGCGTCTACACAACTGATCGGCAGTTTGTCCTGATGCTTAAAAAGAAATTTCTGACCGTAAGAGTTCCAGGCTTTGTCAAAAACATTCTGAGAACGCCACTTTACAACAATATCAGTAGTCACCATGATTCTGCTTACCTGATTTGCCTGCATGCAAAAATCCAGATCCCAGAAATGGCAGTCATCGAAAGTCTCCTCATCAAAACAGATATTCTGGAAAAGTGACGCCCTGACAGCCATGAATACTCCATCAACTGCAACTACCGGAGAATCACCGTTCTCAGGAGAGAATACAACCGCAAAGAAATCACCATTCTGCAGATGATAAACTACCCTGCCCTTTACAAACGGACGACCGGCAGCAGTCCAGGAGTACTTGTCAGCATAAAGAAATTGCGTTCCGGCGACACCAATCACCCCTAACCAGGGATCATCAGCAAACTTTTTCTCCAGAATTAAACCCCAGTTCATCTTCATGAAGAAAAGTTCTTCCGGAATAAAAACAAAAACATCACCGCGCGCTCTGGCTATCCCCTGATTGTAAGCTGCAGCCAAACCAATCCCATTGCTTCCATCAATCATGATATACTCATGATCCACACCCGCTGTCCTGAAAATATTCCTCTCCTGAATCGACTGTGGAATCGGCCTTCTCCAGCATGTTATGACACTTATCATACCCATTTACCTCCAATGCAATACTAAATATGAATTAACTTCGATAGCATTGCAACACCTGACCTTGATTCACCCGATTGAAGGATAGATTTGTTTAGCTGTAAAAGAAAATTTCTTGTTCTGATTATAATTCTATGAAATGGTTTAACTGGTTTTAAACAGAAAAGAGTATTTTGACCACTGATTTTGATGATTAAAGAAATCTGATTTACCTGATTTTAAACAGGGAAAAAGGTTTTAAATTCTAAGGTACATACCTCTCGATGCTGATTCCGATTCCGATGCAGATATTGATACCGACCGGGACAGAGGATAGATGTTCAGGATACGGTGTACCGGGAGAAAACCAGAATGACCCTTAATCAAACGAATCGAGATCCCTCTTCCTGCCCACTTCCCTGCCCTTCCCGATGACCTTTTTCCCGAACCGGGCCACGATTCTATCGACGGCAGCCTCTGAAGCCTCCAGTGACTCCAGAGATTTCTGTGCAAAAAGGTCGGTCTGCACCGCTTCATCAAGACCAGTTATCCCCACACCCAGAAGTCTCAGCGAGCGCTCTCTGAGCTCTTCAAGAAGTTCAAAAGCACTTTCATAGATCAATTTTGCAGCATTTGTGGCAAAGGGAAGTGGTTTCCTCCGGCTGTGCCTGCTGAAATCGGGTCTGCGCCAGGTGATAAAAACAGTCTGTCCCTTTACTCCATAGGAACGCGCCCGCTTTGAAACATCCTGAACCAGTGAAAACAGTACCTCCTGCCATTGTCCCCTGTCCTGTGAATCAACATTGAATGTGTGTTCGCGGGATATGGATTTAATAGATTCTTCATTTCCCACCGGACGATCATCTATCCCCCTGCAGAGATCGAAAAGCGAAACCCCATTTTTACCAAACCGTTCCTCAAGATACTCTATTGACAACTCCTGAAGATCACCGATCGTGCATATTCCCATCCTCGCAAGCGCCTCCGCACTCTTCTTCCCCACCCCCCAGATCTTCTGAACCGGCATTGGTGCCAGCCATTTCTTTATTTGATCAGGATCGAATGGCGCAACGGTGATACCATTTGGTTTGTTCATATCCGATGCTATCTTTGCCAGAAATTTGTTCGGAGCTATTCCAATAGAACCGGTTAATTTCTGTTCAACCCTTATTCTCTCTGAAATCTCCTTTGCAGCATTAAGAACGGATCCAAAAAGCCTCTCGGTTCCGCTCATATCCAGAAATGCCTCGTCAACCGAAACCTGTTCCACACAGGGAGAAAACCTCTCGAAGATACTCATTATCGCTCTTGACACATCCGCGTACACTCTTCCCCTCGGTGTCACAAAAATCCCATGAGGACAGCGCCTGTATGCCTCATTGACAGGCATCGCAGAGTGGACCCCATATTTACGAGCCTCATAACTGGCGGTTGAAACCACTCCCCTGAAGCCAGGACGGGCACCCACAATCACAGGTTTACCCCTGTATTCAGGATTATCCCTCTGCTCTATTGAAGCAAAAAAAGCATCCATGTCAATATGGAAAATTGTCCTGGGAGAATTCATCTCTCTTTATCCATCCTGCACGTACTCTTAACAGTCCTTTTCCATTTTTTTCATTTCATCGATTACGATTAAAACGCCGCTTTGCGGCAGCACAAAAGAATCATATCGACTCTCACCACTCGACATTGTCAACCCAGAAACAAAATGGGGAATCCTTCCCGACCCTGGTTTCCAGTTCCACCTCTTTTGCCCCCTGATCGGTAACCTCAAGCGCCACTTCTTTCCAACTGTCAAACCTTACCTCAGAATAACGGGCACTGCTGGAGGGTTTAAAAGAAGGTGGATTATAGTATACCCAGTCACCTCCGGCCTTGCGAATCCTGAAAGAAACCTTCCCGTTTCCTCTCAGGTTAAATTTGATTGTTTTCTCTGCGCTATTTTTTCTAAGTATAGCTTTAGAGGCGCTGCTGTTTGCCTTCCGTGCATCTCCGCTGATACGCAGGCAGAATTTTCCATGTTTAACAGATACAGTATCTCTGAAAAGACTGACTCCTGAATTGCAGGAAACCCAACCCTCGGAAGAACTCTCAAATCCCCCGGAATCAATAGCATCTGCCCCGGAGATTCTGTCCTGAGATGCCTCCGACAGGGTGTCAAGCTGAAAAGGCTTGTTTACAAACGAAGCGCAGACCGGAAGATGGTCAGAATAACCCTCCCCTGTGTGCATTTTCCTCTTCTTTTTCCATCTTGTCTGCCATCTGAATGGCTTTCCATTTCTTATCAGTTGCCCTTCCCAGGTAAATACCCTGAAGCTGTTATCGATATATGAAAAGCCTCTGGAATCGTAAAGTGATGCAGGCAGAATGATATGATCAGGAGTCTGATTGTTCCCCCTGAAAACATAGCTCATCCGCTCCGTCTCGGGCAGTTCAAGCCAGAGATCGTAGTGCATTCCGGGAATTCCGCCTGTAAAATCTCTTTCCCGTACAAAATGGTTCCCATCTCTGACAGTATTAAGCACATGATTGATACTGGTTCTGCCATCAGCATCATCATGACCAAAAACCTTCAGCTTCAAATATTCATCATAGTCACAGTTAAAATCACCCAGCAGAACATAATCTGTCCCCTCCTGCAGATTCAATAAACGTGAACGCAGTGTCTCTGCAGCTTTTATGCGGAACGATTCAGGGTAGCTCTTTGAGGGCCAGTGGTTTACAAACAGTTTTAATGATGATTTCCCGATCTGAAGATCTGCTTCAAGAATACATCTGGTTTTCGCTTTTCCCCCAAGATCCACAGGAATCAGCTCATATTTTACAAGCCGGTATTTCGAGAGTATGGCTGTACAGGTAATTGTTTTCTCCGGCCCCTCTCCGATTACCATGAACGGGTAGTTTTTTCCCCTCCGGGAAAGTGCATTTTTCAACTGTTTCAGAGCGTTTCCATTTTCCACTTCACAGAGCGCCACAACATCTGCATCGATTGCGGAGATAACCGATGCGGTATTTTCCACTTTTTTCCTCTGTATTTCCTGGTCCCAGTTCGATGTGCCTGGCTTATATTCAGGGTACTCCAGCCCGTCAAAGTTGAGGTCAAAAAGGTTTTCAACATTATAAAAAGAGACGGTTACTGTGTCCGTCTTCTCCTTATCCGTGGAAATTGCGTGTGCTTCAGACTCAGGGACATCTTTCCTGCACCCTGAAATCAGAATAAAAAGGAGTAGAATTATTCCGTTTATCTGTTTCAAATAAATACCATCCTTTTATATACCAGATCTGTGCGTAGCCGGATGGGGAACGAATATTTAAAGCATTTTGAAAAGAATTAACCTTCAAGGCCTGCAATGTTATAATATAAATACAACAATTGCTGGCCTGGTTTTCAATCGGTTAGCCGGTAGAGGCCAAAAAAAGGGATTCTGCGCCATGAGAAACCTGCTTTTTTCATTTGCTCTGCTGATTTTCACTCAGCAGGTATTTGCCGAGTTTACGATCCACATACTGAGCCCCTGGCGTGACGATACATCTGCTGCACGAAGGGAAGCGCTGAGGCTGTCCGGAAACAGCGAAGTGGGCTATTACCCCGGAAGTGATATGACACCAGAGGGTGAGGGATGGTTTGTCTACATCTATAAAGAACTTTCTAATACAGGATTTACGATGGATGTAGTGACCTGGATCGGCCCGGAAAGATGGCGGGGAGAGGTTAAATATCCTTTCACACTCTCAGTTGACAGTCTCTTTGCCCCTTTCCCGCTCACTGTAAATGAAATCTGGATAATCATTCCAGACTCGACAAAACCCCCTCTGGTTTACGATGTGCCCCCGTCAAGCAAAGTGGTCAATATTTTCAATCCCTGGCCGGACAATTCACCAAAAATCATTTCAGGAAAAAATCCACCTTTGCAGATGCGCTCCCGGGATGATATCTGCGGATGGTACAGGTATTACTATCCGGGTACAGCCGAGGGATTAACGCAGGTTAAATTCACCGATTTTTTCCGGTCTCAAATTTACTCAGCTTCAGGCATGATAGAGGGCCCTGCAATCGATCTGCGCTCCTATCTATTAAATCATGACACAGTCTACATTCTACCCCGCCCCTTCCCCTACGGGGAACCCTCCATCACAAACACATTCCCGGGGCGGACTGGTGAATGCGGATTCAGGAAAGTCTCAGGCCTGTTCCGGGACTGGAAGCAGGATGATGTCTCTTTTTTCAATAACCCCACAGGGATGAGCGGAGGCGGCACTACAGGAATGGTGCTGCCGACTCTGAGCGCTCCGGATTACAAACCAAGAATAAACCCGAATGGAAACACCAGGTTTGCCGAAAAGCTTGAAACCTGGTTTGAAACGATCACTTTTCCTGATGGTACCGACAATGATACCTGCATGGATATAACACTCCGTAAGGGTGATGACGGGATGTGGACTTTTGATTCGGACTGGATGGGCGGGTTTTTCATGCTCGACAGCTTTGATAATCCAAACAATGTCAAATATCAGGATTCCAAAAAAAGGATGCGTAATTTCCTCTTTACAATGGAGATGCACCTTCAGTTCATCTATCATGAAAACGCAGGACTTGAGTTTATTTTCCGGGGTGATGACGATGTGTGGGTTTATGTCAATAACCACCTGGTCATAGACCTGGGCGGGTTGCATGAAAGGCTGGCAGACACTCTTTTTCTCGACAAAAGGAAAAATGAACTGGGACTGGTTGATGGTGAGATGTACTCGCTGGATCTGTTCTATGCCGAACGCAATCCGGTCGAGGCAAACTTCATGATAAAAACCTCGATGGACCTGCGGAACAGTGATGAACTCTACTACAAGGAAACAATTCTGGGTAACGGCAGCTACCAATATGATATCTGGCAGAGAGTAATGACTGAAGGGATAAGCTGCGGAACAACGGCACTTCTTAACGAGGAGGAGAAAGCACAGGTAAACTTCTTCCTGGAAGGTCCTCAGTTTCCCGATGATTCTCTTGTGCCTCTGCCCCCTGGAACCCATTTCGGGGGAATAACGACAGATGCCGGCAAGTCAACAGTTTCTCTTGACAGCGCCAGAATCTCCGGACTTGCACCAGGCGAATACCGTATTATCTTCCAGAGCACTGTAAACAAGGAAAGATCCGGGTACCTGACCTTCACCGTCTACCCCAAACCCCACCACCTGGACATCCTTACCGATTCCATCCCCCTGGACCCAAAGAAAGATGCCTTTATCGACTCCATTTACATAAGCATTGAGAGAGATTCCATGCAGATATATGCGGTTGTCCGTGACTCTGCAGGCAATTTCATCGAACCAGCAAAATCTCCACAATGGATAAGCCGGAACCCGGAGATAATCAAAGTCATACCTGACCCGGGAAACCCATCCAGGTGTACAATTTTAAAGGTTGACGGTGGCACAACATGGGTTGTGGTAAGCACAGCGGGTCTGATTTCCGATTCTGTAAGAATTGTCGCTGATGACAAACCTGATTATCCCCTCGTGTCATCTGCGGTGATGCTTGACAGCGACGGTGATAACATCCCCGATCTTCTCCATATAACACTTACAGATACCTTTAAAACCGGCCAGAGTCTCTCCAGTGTTGAAATCAGCTACCGCGGAGGACCCTATATCATTCCTGGCGCCTCATGTATCATAGACGGCAACACTGTACTGACCCCTTTTACCTCTTCTGCCGGCATCGACGGCAGACCATCGGGAAATGTGAAAATCAATATCGATAATGATGGTGACCCTGAGAGCCACAGCGGTGCTTTCACCGATGGGGTCGGGCCATCACTTATAGCCGCAGATGTACTCGAAAATGAAAGCTCTGATCCGGATATTCTCTTTCTTACCTTCTCAGAACCTATCTTTACATCCACAGTTAAGGGGAATCAACTGCTTCTGATAAAAGCCGGGGACGATACCATCCCGCTGAATATTCTGACGATAAATAATATCGACAATGATTCCACAATCACTGTCCTCGCTTCCTCATCTGCCGGTAAACCTCTTGCCGGAGACTTGCTCCGTCTTGTCCCGGGAAGCCAGGGAGGAAAGATTTCAGAGCTTAACGGAGTACTGCCGCATGATCTGAATATCCCGGTGGAAATAGGATTCAGAGCAGGTGCCGCAGCCATTAAATCCTCCTGGTACAGCGATTCCGATGCAAACGGAATCATTGACAGACTATACCTGCAGTTCAAAAGACCGGTTAAGTCCCAGGAGTTTGACACAATCAGAGTCCAGTGGAATTCCCTGGGTCACCTGATCGACCCGGGCATTATCCAGTTTGTAAATGATTCAACCTTTTACATTCCAGTCGAGGGAACGGTGGTAAGAACAGATCAACCCCTTACTTCCGGTTTCATGCTGGCTGCTGTTGAATTTAAAGCTGCCAAAGGCGTGCTCCGGACATCGATTGCAATTGACAGCGCTGCACCGGTCCTTGTATCGGCTGTGCTCCGCTCAGGACGATACAATTTGTCGGGAGAGCCTGATGACGACACTCTCATCTGTGAGTTTTCAGAAGACATTCCTGCACCCGGAAACAGTCCGTTTTTACTTGCAAACCCTCAGACAGGACAGTACAGGTTCAATCTTACCCCATACAACAGTAAGACTACTTTTCTTGTAAACTCCATAGATCCCTCCGGAATTTCCCCTGCGGACAACGATTCTATCTGGATCGATATCTCTGCCCTGGTAAAAGACTCCTCAGGCAACATTCAATCCAACCCATCGAACAGAAGGGTCCTGCTGCAGATCATTGAGGTGGAGCCGCAGTGGATGGCACGGATCGGTCCCAATCCCGTGCGACCTCCGTCACCGACTATAATCCAGATTACACCTGTTACACCTGCTCCTGTCTCACGGTTCAGAGCACAGATTGTCATTTACGATGCTTTAGGAAACCGCATTATCGATTCTGAGATGAGCAGTATGGGCAGGCTTTTCGAGTATCAATGGAACGGATATAACCGGAGAGGACGCAGAGTGGGAGTCGGAACCTATATGGCTCAGGTAATTGTAAAGGAGAATTCCAAAACCGTGTATACTGAAAAGATTTTTGTGGGTGTAAAGAAATAATTTTGTTAAAGCCACTACTGTTTGTTTAATCAGGGTCGGTATCGGCATCGGAATCGGTATCGACCCTTTACTATGTTACGGTGCGGAACTATATCTGGTAAGTGAAGAGTTGAAGGATTTCTCCCCGGAAACTCGTCGAAATGATAAAGGATAATACTGACTCGACAGTCTGTTTTCCATAATCGGTACCGATTCCGATACCGTCCCCGAACAGAAAGTCAATCCAGGTGAAGCAATTCAAATGCGAAATAAAACATGATTGCGGCAAGAGCGCTTAACAAGCCGTAAA
>ERZ795047.2402-NODE-2402-length-17904-cov-4.919883_pt1 | contig 17904 bp, 14 predicted proteins | sample MGYA00375131_ERZ795047 | MGnify/ENA primary metagenome ERZ795047 (study PRJEB30176, sample SAMN05720228) | activated sludge metagenome | isolation source: Anaerobic digester | place: Japan | collected 2015-05-20 ...
GCACTCCAGGAGGGCGGACTGGGTCTTCGGCGAGGCCCGGTTGATCTCGTCGCCGACGACGATATTGGCGAAGACCGCGCCGGGGCGGAACTCGAAGTCGCGGCTCTCCTGGTTGTAGACCGACACGCCAGTGATATCGCTGGGGAGCAGGTCCGGGGTGAACTGGATGCGGCGCACGGTCGAGTCGATCGAGCGGGCCAGCGCCTTCGCGAGCATCGTCTTGCCGACGCCGGGGACATCCTCGATGAGCAGATGGCCCTCGGCGAGCAGCACGGTGACCGCGGTGAGCAAGGCCTCGCTCTTGCCCTCGATGATCGTCGCCATCGAGGCCATGACGTCCGACGCGACGCGTTGGACCTCCTCGATCTCGGCGCGCTCGGGAGGGGCGGCGAGCGCAGCCGCTGCTGGCTGGGCGCCCTGGTGGCGGGAGATCGGGCCGGTGGACCCGTCCGGGCCCGTGCCGAGATCGGTGGAGTCGACGGACCGCACCGGGCCTCCTTGGTGTCGTCGGGGGTACCGCCAGATCTTCCCTTACAACCCCCCGATCGGCCTAACCGTTCCCGAGGGAAGACCTGAAACCTCGTAGGGCAGGGTCGGGCCCTCCAGGTGGGGCGAATCCCCATCGGGTGGGGGAAATGGCATTGACGGTGGGGGGCGGTGGGGTACAGTGGGGCCGCAAGGAGCGGATTGGCGCTGCGTGACGTCGGCGAGGGGAGGTGGCGCACCGTGTTCTTGGGCACCCATACCCCCCGGCTGGACGACAAGGGTCGGTTGTTCCTCCCGGCCAAGTTCCGGGAGCGGCTCTCCTCCGGTGTCGTCGTCACCCGGGGGATGGAGCACTGCCTCTTCGTCTACCCGTATGACGAGTTCGTCCTCGTCGAGCAGAAGATGCGGCTCGCTCCGCAGTCCTCCCGACAGGTCCGCGACTTCACCCGCCTGCTGCTCTCCGGGGCCTCCGACGAGATCCCGGACCGGCAGGGCCGGATCACCATCCCCACCCACCTGCGGGCCTACGCCGGGCTCACCCACGAGTGCACCGTCATCGGGACCGGGTCCCGACTCGAGGTGTGGGACTCGCAGGCCTGGGCGGCATACCTGGAGAACACCGAGGCGGCCTTCGCCGACCAGGCGGAGGAGGTGGTCCCCGGACTCTTCTAGAGGCCATCCCTCCAGCTGAGGCCTCCAGCCGCAGGACTCCCGACGCGACTTCCCCCGCGCCGGGCGTCATCGCCTCACGGCGGTGCGGATGGGGACCCCGGTGGAGGGCGGACCGTTCCGCCCCACCCCGTCCCACCGGACGAGCACGACCTGAGTACCACCACCCGACGAACGACACCGAGCACCGGAGGACAGGCCATGACGGCGACCAGGACAGCCGCCCAGCGGCACGTCCCGGTGCTGCGTCCGCGCGTCGTCGAGCTGCTCGCCCCCGCGTGTGCCGTCGCCGCTCCGGTCTATGTCGACGCCACCCTCGGGATGGGCGGTCACGCCGAGGCGATGCTCGAGGCGGTGCCCGGGCTCACCGTCATCGGCATCGACCGCGACCCGGCGGCGCTTGCTCTCGCGGCCGCCCGGCTGGGTCGGTATGGCGACCAGGTCCGTCTCGTTCATGCCGTGTATGACGACCTCGGCTCGGTCCTCGACGACTTCGGGGTGCGCGAGGTCGACGCCGTCCTCTTCGACCTCGGGGTCTCCTCGCTGCAGCTCGATGAGCCGGACCGCGGGTTCGCCTACCGGGTCGATGCGCCCCTGGACATGCGGATGGACCCGACGACGGGTCGCTCCGCCGCGGAGCTGGTCGCAACCGCGTCCGTCGATGAGCTGACGAGAATCCTGCGTGAGTATGGCGAGGAGCGCTTCGCCGCACGGGTGGCGCGGTCCATCGTCGCGCAGCGGGAGAACCGGCCGATCACGACCTCCGCGCAGCTGGTCCGCCTGCTGACCGAGACCATCCCGGCGGCGTCGCAGCGCAGCGGTGGTCATCCGGCCAAGCGGACCTTCCAGGCGCTGCGGATCGCCGTCAACGGCGAGCTCGAGGCGTGGGCCGCAGCGCTGCCGTTGGCCGTGGACCGGTTGCGGGTCGGTGGGCGGATCGTCATCCTCAGCTATCACTCCCTCGAGGACCGGCTCGCCAAGACCGTCCTGGGCACCGCCTCGCGCAGCACCACTCCTCCGGGGCTGCCCCTGGAGCTGCCGGACCACGCGCCCTACCTGCGGCTGCTCACCCGAGGGGCCGAGACGGCCGACGCGGCCGAGACGGCGCAGAACCCCCGGGCGGCGTCGGTGCGGCTGCGTGCCGCCGAGCGGGTGCGCGAAGGGAGCATCGCCCGATGACCCAACCCGCCCGCCCCCTGACCCGTCATCCGGCGCGGCCGATGCCGGGCCGCGAGCCCGCGCGGCGCGCCGCGCTGCGGGTCGTCCCCGCGGTGATCTCCTCCTCCGGCCACGTCGTGTATGCCGCGGTCTGCATCGCCTTGTGCGTCGCAGGACTGGTCGGGCTGCTCATGCTCAACACGGCGATCGGACAGGGGGCCTTCGAGCTCCAGCGGCTGCAGACCCAGTCCCAGCAGCTCGCCGACACCGCCGAAGCGCTCTCGCAGCAGCTCGACTCCTACCGCAGCCCGGCGGCATTGGCCGCCCGGGCCCGGGAGCTGGGGATGGTGCCCGCGCAGTCGGTCGGCTTCATCCGGCTCTCCGACGGGGTCATCCTCGGGGCCGCCGAGCCGGCCAAGGCCCCGGTGGTCCCGGCTGCGGCGACGCCCACCGCGACGGCGACGACCAAGCCGGGAGCGACCCCGACAGCGACCGCAACCAAGCCAGCGACGACGACCAAGCCAGCGACGGCCGGGGCCAAACCGGTGGCCACCAAGCCCACAACGAAGCCGGCGCACTGATGCCGCCCGCGACGCCCCCGCAGCGCCCCCGCCCGCCGGCCCGCCCTCGCCCTGCGGCGCAGCCTCGCGCGACCCAGCCACGCTCCGCGCAGTCTCGTCCCACTCAGCCGGGTCCGGCTCGACCCCGCCCCGCGCGCCCGCGTCCCGCCCGCCGCCGGCCGAGCCAGCGCGAGCTGGCTCGCCGGGTCGGCAACCCGCGCCGCCGCGCCCGGGCCATGCTCCTTGCCGTCCTCGTCGTCTTCACCGTGTTCGGGGCCCAGCTGCTGAGGATCCAGGGCTTCGATGCCTCGGCCACCCAGGCCCAGGCCGCGACCAAACGTGCGGGCGTCGAGACGATCCCAGCCATGCGGGGCCGGATCCTCGACGCCTTCGGGACCGTGCTCGCCGCGAGCTACGAGCGCCGGACCATCACCGTCGACCAGCTCGCGGTCCGGCAGTACGACCCCAAGGGCACCCCGGACGGTGTGGTCGGGGCCGCCATCCGGCTCGCTCCGCTGCTGGGAAGCACCGTCGAGGATGTCGTCGCCAAGCTGACCGGCGACAAGCAGTACGCCATCCTCGCCAAGGGCGTCACCCCGACGGTGTGGCACCAGATCGCCGCCCTGGGCATCAACGGGATCTACAGCGAGACGACCTCGACCCGCGTCTACCCGACCGCCGGCACCGGGGCGGCCCTGGTGGGCTTCGCCTACGGCAGCGACGGCTCGGGAGCGACCGGTGTGGAGAAGCTGGCCGACAAGACGCTGGCCGGGACCCCGGGCAAGACAGTCTTCCAGCGGACCCGGTATGGCGCCCCCATCGCCGGGACCGAGGAGGTCCTGACGGCGCAGGTCGACGGAGCCGATGTCCGCACGACGATCGACGCGGACCTTCAGTATGTCGCCCAGAACGCCATCGCCGAGACGGTCCGCAAGAGCCATGCCCAGGCCGGCTATGTCATCGTCATGGAGGTCAAGACCGGCCGCCTCCTCGTCGTCGCGACCGCGCCGACCTTCGACCCGGCCAAGCCCGCGTCGGTCGACCCTGCGCTGCGCGAGAACCGGGCCTTCCAGGAGATCTACGAGCCTGGTTCCACCGGCAAGATCATGACCGCGGCCGCTGCGCTCGAGGAGGGCAAGGCCACCCCGACCACGCCGGTCATCGTCCCGAACCGGCTGCACCGCTCCGACCGGTCCTTCAGCGACCACAACGAGCACGGCACGCTGAGTCTCACGCTCGCTGGGGTGCTCGCGAAGTCGAGCAATATCGGGACGATGCTCGTCGGCGAGCAGCTGAGCCCGCAGACCATCGACGGCTACTTCCGCAAGTTCGGCATCGACTCGCCGACCGGGGTCGGCTTCCCGGGCGAGTCGCCGGGCATCCTCGCCCGGCCGGAGAAGATGAGCGGCTCACAGCGGTACACCATCCTCTTCGGCCAGGGCTACTCGCTCAACGCCATCCAGGCCGCCAGTGTCTACCAGACCATCGCCAACGGCGGCTTGCGGGTGCCCCCGACGCTCATCGAGGGCACCGTGACCTCCGACGGCAGCGTCGACCCAGCCCCAGCGACGACGCCGGTGCGGGTCGTCTCCGCGGAGACGGCGGCCCAGGTGACCGGGATGCTCGAGGAGGTCGTCGGGCCGGGCGGCACGGCTCCCCAGGCGGCAATCCCGGGCTACCGGGTGGCCGGCAAGACGGGCACCGCCGACCGGTATGTCATCAGGCCCGGCTTCAAGGGTTACAGCGGCAACACCGCCTCCTTCATCGGGTACGCGCCAGCCGACGACCCGAGGTTCGTCGTCGCGGTCACCGTGCAGGCCCCGGTCGGCATCCACTACGGCGGCCTGCTCGGCGCCCCGATCTTCAAGCAGGTCATGACCTTCGCGCTGCAGAAGTACGGCGTCCCCCCGAGCGTCGCGCCCGCGCCGAAGTACCCTCTGACGGCTCCTGACGCGGCCACCGACCCCCGCACGCTCAAGCCCTGACCCGGGCCCGGCGACCGCGCGAGTACCCTGATGGCCGTGGCGCCCACCCCCCTTCGCCCCCGCCGGACACCGGGCGTCACCCTCGCGGAGGCCGCCGACCTGCTCGGGGTTCGGTGCCCAGAACACGCTGGCGCGGTGACGGTCACTGGGGTCTCGCTCGACTCGCGCACCGTCCTCCCTGGTGACCTGTATGCCGCCCTGCCCGGCCAGCACGCCCACGGTGCGGACTTCGCTGCCGCGTCGCTGACCGCGGGAGCGGTGGCGGTCCTCACTGATCTGGAGGGACAGCGCCGCCTCGACGCCTCGGGCGCCCTCGGCGGCACGGTGCCGTTGCTCGTCGTCACCGACCCGCGCCGGGTCCTCGGCGAGATCGCCGCACTCGTCTACGACCACCCGGCGGACGCGCTCCAGCTCATCGGGATCACGGGCACCAACGGCAAGACGACGACGGCATACCTCGTCGAGTCGGCGCTGCGTGCCGCCGGCCGGGAGACCGGGCTGATCGGGACGGTGGAGACCCGAGCGGGGACGACCGTTCTGCGGTCGGTGCGGACCACCCCGGAGGCGACCGACCTCATGGCGATCCTCGCGGTCATGCGAGAGGCCGGCGTGCAGACCGTCGTCATGGAGGTATCCAGTCACGCCCTGGCGCAACATCGGGTCGACGGGCTGCGGTATGACGTTGCGGGCTTCACCAACCTCAGCCAGGACCACCTCGACTTCCACGCGGACATGACGGACTACTTCGACGCGAAGGCCACCCTGTTCACCCCGGAGCACTGCGTCCGGGCGGTCGTCTGCGTCGACGACGACTGGGGGCGGCGCCTGGCCGCGCGAGCCAGCGTGCCCGTCACCACGCTGCGGACCCATGACGAGGGAACCTCGGCACAGCAGCCAGGTGACGACGAGCTGCTCATCATCCCGGGCCCCTGGCCGACCTTCGACCTGGTCGGACAAAGTCTCACCCTCACCCTGAGGTCTGCTCTTCCCGGGGCCTTCAATGTCACCAATACGGCGCTCGCGGCCGGTCTGCTGCTCGCGGCCGGGCTCACCCCGGCCGAGGTCGAGGCCGGCCTGCTCGCGGACCCACACGTGCCGGGGCGGATGGAGCGCGTCGACACCCCCGGCACCGGTGCCCCGCGGGTCGTCGTCGACTACGCCCACACACCCGAGGCGGTGCACGCCGCCCTGGTGGCCCTGCGCGACACCACGCCCGGGCGGCTCGTCGTCGTCCTCGGAGCCGGCGGGGACCGGGACCGCGCCAAGCGCACCACGATGGGCGCCGAGGCCGCCCGGGGAGCAGATCTGGTCGTCGTCACCGACGACAACCCGCGGGGGGAGGACCCGGCGGTGATCCGGGCGGCGCTGCTCGCCGGGGCCCGGGAGGGCTCCGCGGCATCCGTGCAGGAGGTCGGCTCGCGCGCGGCCGCCATCGCCGTCGCGGTGGGCGGCGCCGGACCTGACGACACGGTCCTCGTCCTCGGCAAGGGTCATGAGCGGGGCCAGGAGGTGGCCGGCGTCGTCCACCCCTTCGACGATGTCGAGGCCTGCCGGGCCGCGCTGACCGGCACGGCATACCGGCCGGGGGAGCAGCCATGATCCCCCTGACGCTGGCGGAGATCGCGGAGGCGACCCAGGGTCGCCTCCATGGCGACCCAGCCACCACGGTGAGCGGGCCGGTGACGACCGACTCCCGGGAGTGCCGCCCGGGGAGCCTCTACGTCGCCCGGGTCGGTGAGCACGCCGACGGCCACCGGTATGCCGCCTCGGCGGCCGAGCACGGGGCGGTCGCGGTCCTTGCGGAGCGGGTCGTCGACGACCTGCCGTGCGTCGTCGTCCCGGACTCCCAGACCGCCTTCGGGGCGCTGGCCGGCGAGGTCATCCGGCGGCTCCCGCAGCTGACCGTCATCGGCGTGACCGGCTCATCGGGGAAGACGAGCACCAAGGACCTCCTCGCGGCCGTGCTAGAGACGGACGGGCCCACGGTGGCCCCGGTCAACTCGCTCAACTCCGAGATCGGTGTCCCGCTCACGGTCTGCCGGGTCGACGTGGCCACGCGGTACCTCGTCGCGGAGATGGGCGCCCGAGGCATCGGCCATATCGCCTATCTCGCCCGGGTCGCGCCCCCGACGATCGGGGTGGTTCTCAACGTCGGGGTGGCCCACCTCGGGGAGTTCGGGTCGACCGAGGCGATCGCCACGGCGAAGGCCGAGCTCGTCGAGGCCCTGCCCGCCACCGGCTTGGCGGTCCTCAACGCCGACGACCCGGTCGTCGCTGCCATGGCGGCGCGGACCGCGGCGCGGGTCGTCCTCGTCGGCGAGTCGGCGAAGGCCGTGATCCGGGCGGAGGACGTCGTGCTGGACGACCTCGGCCGACCCGCCTTCACGCTCGTTGCCGCGGCTGGCCGGGAGCCGGTGACCCTGGCTCTGCACGGCCGCCACCACGTCGGCAACGCGCTGTCGGTGGCTGCCGTCGCCCTCGAGGTGGGGATGCGCCTCGAGGAGGTCGCCACCGCCCTCAGCCACGCTCGCGCCGCGAGCCGGTGGCGGATGGAGGTCCACGAACGCGCCGACGGGGTCACCATCGTCAACGACGCCTACAACGCCAACCCGGACTCGGTCCGGGCCGCGATCCGTGCCTTGACGTCGATCGGCACCCCGGCCGGTCGGCCGCGCCGCCGGACCTGGGCGGTCCTTGGGGAGATGCTCGAGATGGGTCCCGACTCGTCCGCCCTGCACGCCGAGGTCGGTCGCTATGCCGCCGAGCACGGCGTCGACCAGATCCTCGCGGTCGGGGCCGGCGCCGCACCGATCGCTGAGGGCGCGACCTCGGCCGGGACAGACACCCGCGCCCGGACCTCGCCGGACTCGGACGCGGCATACTCCCTGCTTCGCCACGAATGTCGCCCCGGCGACGTCGTGTTGCTCAAGTCCAGCCGCGACGCCGGGCTACGGTTTCTCGGGGACCGGTTGACGCAGGAGGAGGTGGCGCCGTGAAGGCAGTGCTGGCCGGCGCCGTCGTTTCCTTGGTGACCGCGCTCCTGGGCACCCCACTGTTCATTCGGTTCCTCGTCCGGAAAGGCTACGGCCAGTTCATCCGGGACGACGGTCCCACGGCCCACCACACCAAGCGCGGGACGCCGACGATGGGCGGCGCCGTCATCATCGGCGCGTCGCTGCTCGGCTACGTCCTCGCCCATGTCACGACGATGGAGCCGCCGTCGGCCAGTGGGCTGCTCGTCCTCTTCCTCATGACCGGCCTCGGCTTCGTCGGCTTCCTCGACGACTACATCAAGATCTCCCGGCAGCGCAGCCTCGGGCTGCGGACCGTCCAGAAGCTCGTGGGCCAGGCCGTCGTCGGGATCGTCTTCGCCGTCCTCGCCCTTCGGATGGAGAACGCGAACTATGTGACCCCGGCCTCGCCATACCTCTCGTTCGTCCGGGACATCCAGGTCAACCCGTTCGCCTTCTCCGCGGTGGGCGTGGCCCTGTTCGTCATCTGGGCCAATATCATCATCGCCGGTATGTCGAACGGGGTGAACCTCACCGACGGCCTCGACGGGCTCGCGACCGGGGCCTCGACCATGGTCTTCGGGGCGTACCTGCTCATCGCCGTGTGGACCTCGAACCAGAACTGCCAGACCAACCCCGGCATCAAGTGCTACGAGGTCCGCGACCCGCTCGACCTGGCGATCATCGCCGCAGCCGGGATGGGGGCGTGCTTCGGCTTCCTCTGGTGGAACACCGCGCCGGCGAAGATCTTCATGGGCGACACCGGCTCGCTCGCCCTCGGTGGCGCGCTGGCCGGCCTGGCGATCACCACCCGGACCGAGCTTCTTGCCGTCATCCTCGCCGGACTCTTCCTCATCGAGGTGCTCTCGGTGATGATCCAGGTCGGCTTCTTCAAGACGACCCGAAAACGGGTCTTCCGGATGGCCCCGCTGCACCACCACTTCGAGATGGTGGGGTGGCAGGAGATCACCGTGACCGTCCGGTTCTGGATCATCGCCGGCCTGTTCGTCGCGCTGGGGCTGGGCATCTTCTACGCCGAGTGGGTGGTGGGGACCTCGTGAGCATTCCGCCGGAGGACAGCACGCCGTCGATGCCGCAGGACCCGAGCCCCGCACCCGCCGTCGACCCACGACCCGGGCTCACCCACGGCGGCGCCGACTGGGCCGGCCTGCGGGTCACCGTCGTCGGGCTGGGACTGAGCGGCTTCGCCGCCGCGGACGCCCTCCTCGAACGCGGCGCGCGGGTCACCATCGTCTCGCCCGACGCCACCGGCATCATCGCCGAACGCGGGACGATCCTGGAGATCCTCGGTGCCCGCATCCTCCTCGGTGACCCGGACGGGGTGGGGGAGTCGGCCCTGTCCGCCGTCACCGGCGCCGAGCTGGTCATCGTCTCCCCGGGCGTGCGGCCCACCGACCCGCTCATGCTCGCGGCGGCCGCGGCCGGCATCCCCGTCTGGGGTGAGGTCGAGCTGGCCTGGCGGATGCGGCCCGCCGACGGTGCTGCCCCGTGGCTGACTGTCACCGGGACGAACGGCAAGACGACGACGGTGAAGATGCTCGCCTCGATCCTCTCCGCGGCCGGGCTCCGCGCGGTCGCCGCCGGCAATGTCGGCACGCCCATTGTCGAGGCGGTGCTCCACCCGCAGCCCTTCGATGTCATCGCCGTCGAGCTGTCGAGCTTCCAGCTGCACTGGTCGCACACCATCGCCGCGGTCGCCTCGGCCTGCCTCAATGTTGCGCCGGACCACATCGACTGGCACGGCTCGTATGCCGAGTACCTCGCCGCCAAGGGGAAGGTCTACGCCAACACGCATCTGGCTTGCATCTACAACGTCGACGACCCGCAGACCGAGCAGCTGGTCCGCGACGCCGACGTCGTCGAGGGCTGCCGCGCCGTGGGCTTCACCCTCGGGATCCCCGCGCTGTCGATGCTCGGGGTGGTCGACGACATCCTCGCCGACCGGGCCTTCGTCGAGCAGCGGGCGCACTCGGCCGCTGAGCTGGGCTCGCTGGCCGACCTGCGCGGCGCGGGCACCAGCCTGGCCCCGCACTATGTCGCCAACGCCCTCGCCGCCGCCGCCCTGGCCCGCGCCTACGGGGTGGGTCCGCTCGCCGTCCGGGACGGCCTGCGCTCGTTCCGCCCCGACGCCCACCGGATCGCTGAGGTCGCCACCGTCGAGGGTGTCCTCTTCGTCGACGACTCCAAGGCGACGAACCCCCACGCGGCGGGTGCGGCCCTGGCGGCATACGAGTCGGTCGTCTGGGTGGCGGGCGGACAGCTCAAGGGGGCCGACGTGGACTCCCTGGTCGCCAGATATGCCGAACGGCTCCGCGGCGTCGTCCTCCTCGGGGTCGACCGGCACGTCATCGCGACCTCGCTGGCCCGACACGCGCCCGATGTGCCGGTCGTCGACGTCTCCGAGACCGACACTGGGGTGATGGATCTCGTCGTCGGCCACGCGGCCCGGCTCGCCTCACCCGGTGATGTCGTGCTGCTCTCGCCGGCCGCGGCGTCCCTCGACATGTTCACCAGCTACGGCCAGCGCGGCGACGCCTTCGCCGAGGCCGTCCGGCGACACGCCGACACCGCGCAGTGAGAGGGGGCCGCCGATGACCACCCCCGTCGACACTGCCGCCACTGCCCGTCAGAGCACCGCCCATCACACCGCTGCCGAGAAGGCTCGCCAGTCCGCTGCGCCGACGGCCCCCCGTCGCGGCGAGGGGGTGCGCCGGTCTCTCGCGCACTGGCTGGAGTCCCCGCTGGCGACCTACTACGTCCTCGTCGGCTCCACGATCGCCCTGGTGGCCTTCGGCCTGGTCATGGTCCTGTCGGCCTCGAGCATCGACGCGTACGAGTCCAAGGGCTCGATCTTCGCGGTTTTCGGCAACCAGGCCCTCTTCGCGATCATCGGTACCGTCACGGCGCTGGTCGCCACCCGCATCCCGGTGCGGGGCTACCGCCTTCTCGCCGTGCCGGCGCTCCTCGCCGCGATCGGCCTGCAGGCGCTGGTGTTCACCGGGATGGGCGTGACGGTCAACGGCAACCGCAACTGGCTCGCCCTCGGGCCGGTGTCGATCCAGCCCTCCGAGCTGGCCAAGATCGCGCTGATCCTCGTCGGGGCCGTCATCCTCGCCAAGAAGCGCACCCTGCTCGGTCGCTACCGCCACGTCGTCGTGCCCTTTCTCGTCCCGATCGCGGTGCTGGTCATCGGGCTCGTCCTGCGCGGCCACGACTTGGGGACCAGCCTGATCCTCCTCGCGATCGTCGCGGCCGTCCTCTTCGCGGCCGGGGTCCCGACGCGGGCCTTCGTGGGGGCCGCCCTCGCCGCCGGGGCCGTCGTCGCCGCCTTCGTGTTCACCAGCGAGGACCGGATGGGTCGGATCACGACCTGGCTTTCGGCCAGCTGTTCCAACCCCGACAGCGCCGAGTGCGGCCAGACCGTCCACGGCCTGTTCGCCCTCGCCGACGGCGGATGGTGGGGGGTCGGCCTCGGCGCCAGCCGGGAGAAGCAGGGCTGGCTGCCGTCGGCACACAACGACTTCATCTTCGCGGTCATCGGCGAGGAGCTCGGCCTGCCCGGCACGTTGAGCGTCCTCATCCTCTTCGCCATGCTCGCCTGGGCCTGTTACCGGTTGGTGCTCGGGGCCAGCGACCAGTTCGTGCGGATCGCAACCGTCGGCGTCATGGCGTGGGTCATGGTTCAGGCCATCGTCAACATCGGCACGGTGATCGGGCTGCTGCCGGTCATCGGCGTGCCACTGCCGCTCGTCTCCGCGGGCGGCTCCGCCCTGGTCACGACGATGGCGGCGCTGGGGATGCTCATCTCCTTCGCCCGGGCCGAACCGGCCGCCGCCGAGGCCCTCCGAGCCCGGCCGGGCGTGGTCCGTCGATCCCTGGCCGTGCTGCCGCGCCGAGGCCAGGGCCGGTCATGACCGCTGCGGACACCGGCGCCGCTCCCGCGGAGCCGCAGGCCCTGACGTCCGTGCTCCTCGCCGGTGGCGGTTCGGCGGGCCACGTCTCGCCGCTGCTCGCCGTCGCGGACGCGCTGCGCCGCCGCGACCCCTCGATGCGGATCACCGCCCTGGGGACCGCGACCGGCCTGGAGGCTCGGATCGTCCCGGCGCGTGGGTACCCACTCGAGCTCGTCCCGAAGGTGCCGCTACCGCGCCGGCCCACCCCAGCGCTGTTCGGGGTTCCGGGCGCGCTGGCCGGGGCGGTGCGCGCGGCCGACGGGGTGCTGCAGCGAACCGGGGCGCAGGTCCTCGTCGGCTTCGGGGGCTATGTGTGCTCGCCGGCCTATCTGGCCGCCCGCCGCCGCGGCATCCCCATCGTCATCCACGAGCAGAACGCCCGCGCCGGACTCGCGAACCGGCTCGGTGCGCGGTTCACCCGGTATGTCGGCACGGCCTTCCCGGGTACGGGACTCCCGCACGCCCGGCTCGTCGGGATGCCGCTTCGCGCCGAGATCAGCCGCCTCGACCGGTCCGCGCTGCGAGCGGAGGCGGCCGCCCACTTCGGGTTGGACCCGGCGCGGCGGACCCTGCTGGTCACTGGGGGGTCACTCGGGGCGCAGCGGCTCAACACGACCTTCGAACAGCGGGTCGCCCGGCTCAGCTCCGCCGGGGTTCAGGTGCTCCACGTCACCGGGATCGGGAAGGAGTTCCGCGCCTCGGCACCGGTCGGCGGGGCGGCATATGTCGTCGTCCCCTATGTCGACCGGATGGAGCTGGCGTATGCCGCCGCCGACCTCGTCGTCGCGCGCTCCGGCGCCAACACGGTCGCCGAGCTGACCGTCGTCGGGCTCCCCGCGGTCTATGTGCCGCTGCCCATCGGCAACGGCGAGCAGCGGCTCAATGCCGAGGGCGTGGTCCGGGCCGGCGGCGGCCTGCTCGTCGCGGACGCCGAGCTGACCCCCGCCTGGGTCGACGACGTGCTCATCCCGTTGGCTCGCAACAGCGAGCGGGTCGCGGCCATGGCGCGGGCCGCTGCGGGCAGCGCCCAGCGGCACGCCGACGAGACGATGGCCGACCTCGTCCTGGCCGCGTGGCGGGAGCGGATGTGGTGACCGAGGCGCCAGGCACCGGCGCGGACCTTCCGGTCGGTGTCCCACCGGGCCGGTTCGACTGGTCGACGCCGCTGCCGCAGCTGCGTGCGCTGGGTCGGGTCCACCTCGTCGCCGTCGGCGGCGCCGGGATGTCGGCGGTGGCCCGGCTGCTCCACGGCCGGGGTGTGGCCGTCAGCGGCTCCGACTCGGCGGACTCGGCGATGGTCGCCGCCCTGCGCGCTGAGGGTCTGCGGGTCTGGGTCGGGCACGACGCGGCCTATCTCGACGGCGTCGACACCGTCGTGGTGTCCACGGCGATCCGGGAGGACAATGTCGAGCTCGCCGCCGCACGTCGGCTCGGGCTGCGGGTGCTGCACCGAGCCCAGGCGCTGGCCGTCGCCGTCGGGGGGATGCGCACCATCGCGATCGCCGGCGCGAACGGCAAGACCACCACCACGGCCATGGTGGTGACAGCCCTGCGGCATGCCGGCCTTGACCCGACCTATGCCATCGGCGGGGAGCTCGTCGACGGCGCCACCAACGCCCACCTGGGTGCGGGCGGGCTCGCGGTGCTGGAGGCGGACGAGTCGGACGGCTCCTTCGTCGTCTACCGCCCCGAGGTGGGCGTGGTCACCAGCGTCCAGCCCGACCACCTCGACGTCTACGGCACGGTCGAGGCCGTGGCCGCGGGGTACCGCGCGTTCGTCACGACGATCCGCCCAGGCGGGCTGCTCGTCGTCTGTGCCGACGATCCGGGGGCGGCCCGGCTGGGGGAGTGGGCGGCCGGCCGCGGGCTGCGAGTGGTCAGCTATGGGCGATCCGCCGGATCGTCCTGGCAGGTCACCGACCTCTCCGCCGTCGGCACCCGGTCCTCAGCGCTCGTCCGTGGTGCCGGTGGCTCCCACCGGCTGGCGTTGGCCGTGCCGGGGTGGTTCAACGTGCTCAACGCGACCGCGGCGCTGGCCGCCTGCTGCGACGGCTTCGGGGTCGACACCCGGGCCGTCCTCGCCGGTCTGGGCGCCTTCGCCGGTACTCGGCGCCGGTTCGAGCGCAAGGGGGAGGCCGCGGGGGTGGTCGTCGTCGACGACTACGCCCACAATCCGGCCAAGGTGGCAGCGGTGGTCGACGCCGGTCGCGGCGCGGTCGCCGATGGGGGCGCTCTGGTGGTGTGCTTCCAGCCGCACCTGTACTCGCGCACCCGCGACTTTGCCGCGGAGTTCGGCCAGGCCTTGGCCGGGGCCGATGTCGTCGTCGTCCTCGATGTCTATGCGGCCCGGGAGGACCCGGTCCCGGGAGTGTCCGGGCAGCTCGTCGCCGATGCCGTGGAGGCGTCGGGGGGGCGGGCGCGGTTCCTTCCTGACCAGGCCGCGGCCCCGGGCGAGCTGGCCCGGTTGCTCCGGTCCGGCGACCTGCTCATCACCGTCGGAGCCGGCGATATCACCCGTCTCGGCCCACTCGTCCTCGCCGAGCTGGACCGACAGAAGTCTCACTCTCATGTTGACGGTGAGTCATGACCACAACCCGGATGCCGAGCCAGGAGCGCTTCGCCCAGCGAACCGCCGCTGCGCGCCGGACCACCCGCCGTCGCGTCCTCGCCGGCGTCGCCGCGCTCGCCATCCTGGCGGGCCTCGGGTGGCTCGTCTTCGCCAGCTCGGCGCTGTCGGTCCAGCAGGTCGCTGTCACCGGCGCGCCGGCGGACCAGGTCGAGGCCATCACCGCGGCGGCCGCGGTCCAGCTGGGACAACCACTGGCCCGCGTGGACACGGCCGCGATCGCCAAGGCCGTGGCGGCCAAGGTCCCGGCGGTGCAGGCGGTCGATGTCGGGAGGTCGTGGCCCTCGACAGTCACCCTTGCCGTGACGATGCGGCGGCCCGCGGTCGTCGTCAAGGACGCGGCCGGGCTGCTCCACCTCACCTCGGCCGACGCCGTGCAGTATGCCGTCGTCCCCGCCGCGCCGAAGGGCGTCCCGATCGTGGTCGCGGGATCGCGCGCCCCGACCGCGGCCGGGCTGCGAGCCGCCACCGGGGCCGTCACCGCGCTGGCCGACCACAAGGCGCCGACGGTCACCTCGCTGAGCGTCGACGGCGGCCTGGTCCGGGTGGGTCTCGGCTCGGTCACCCTGGTCTGGGGCGACGGCTCGGCCCCCGACGAGAAGGCTGCGGTGGCGATGGTCCTGCTCAAGGCCACGCCGAAACCGACGCTCATCGACGTCACCGCGCCCTCCGCGCCGATCACCCGCTGAGGCGCTCGACGGCGCCAACCCTCGGCTCCGTATCCGCCCCACCACATCAGTCCCATTCGCCCCCTGAGCCCCTCTGGACCCATCCGTCCCAGCCTCGGCCGTTCCGGGTTCGGATAGACGAAGACACGCCGAGGCGTGTCGTTGCTCGAGGTCATGTGGCGACATACCGTCGCGGGAAGAGCACCGGTGAGCGCAGGGTAACCGTCGAGTAGACGTTTAATCTTTCGTCGGCCGCTCGAGTGGGAAGCCGCCTCGGCCGGCCCACCCAGGCACCACCCCAGCCCGCCCGGGGAGCCCCATCCCGGACCTCGCAGAAAGGCCACCTCACCGTGGTAGCGACACCGCAGAACTACCTGGCCGTCATCAAGGTCGTCGGGATCGGCGGCGGTGGCGTCAACGCCGTCAACCGGATGATCGACGTGGGGCTCAAGGGCGTCGAGTTCATCGCCATCAACACCGACGCCCAGGCGCTGCTCATGAGCGATGCCGACGTCAAGCTCGACGTCGGGCGCGACCTCACCCGAGGCCTCGGCGCAGGTGCCGACCCCGAGGTGGGCCGCAAGGCCGCCGAGGACCACGCCGAGGAGATCGAGGAGGTCCTCAAGGGGGCCGACATGGTCTTCGTCACCGCCGGTGAGGGCGGGGGCACCGGGACCGGTGGGGCGCCGGTCGTGGCTCGGATCGCCCGTGGGCTGGGCGCGCTGACCATCGGTGTGGTCACCCGGCCGTTCACCTTCGAGGGTCGGCGCCGGGCCACCCAGGCCGAGTCCGGCATCGCCGGGCTGCGCGACGAGGTCGACACCCTCATCGTCATCCCGAACGACCGGCTGCTGTCGATCAGCGACCGCAGCGTGTCGATGATGGACGCCTTCCGCAGCGCCGACCAGGTGCTCCTCTCCGGTGTCCAGGGCATCACCGACCTCATCACCACCCCGGGCGTCATCAACCTCGACTTCGCCGACGTCAAGTCGGTCATGCAGGGCGCGGGCTCGGCCCTCATGGGGATCGGGTCGGCCCGTGGTGAGGACCGGGCGGTCCAGGCAGCCGAGCTGGCGATCTCCTCGCCGCTGCTCGAGGCGAGCATCGACGGCGCCCACGGTGTGCTGCTGTCCATCTCCGGCGGCTCCGACCTCGGCCTGTTCGAGATCAACGAGGCGGCCCGACTGGTCCAGGAGGCCGCCCACCCCGAGGCCAATATCATCTTCGGCACCGTCATCGACGACGCCCTCGGTGACGAGGTCCGGGTCACTGTCATCGCGGCCGGCTTCGACGGAGGCACCCCGAAGACCCGGGCCGACGACCGGGCCCTGGGCACCATCGCGGGTCGGTCGACCGCTCCGGTCGCTCAGTCTGCGCCGGCGTCGAACCAGCCGGCCTCCGCCCAGCCCACCGGTCCCGTGCCGCAAGCGGTGCCTGAGCCGGTCCGCCCGCCGCGTGAGTCGACCTTCGACGAGGGCGACGATATCGACGTCCCCGACTTCCTCAAGTAGGCCCAGCGGAGGTCCATGTTCGGCTGGCACGGGACGCTCCCCGGGGGCGGCGAGTGGGGGTTCACCTCACGCGCCCCGGGCGTCGGCGCGCCACCGTATGACGGCTTCAACCTCGGGGGTCACGTCGGCGACGACCTGGCCACGGTCCTGAGCAACCGGCGGGCGCTCGCCGCCCGGCTCGCGGTGCCCACGGACCACCTCGTTCACATGGACCAGGTGCATGGTGCCGACGTCGTGCGCGTGCATGGACCCGCCGACGGCGGCCGGTGCGCGGACGCGATGGTGACGACCGCCCGCGGTCTGGCCCTGGCGGTCCTTGTTGCGGACTGCGTCCCCATCCTCCTCGCCGACCCAGCCTCGGGCGTCTGCGCAGTGGCGCATGCCGGCCGCGCCGGCTTCGTCGCCGGGGTGGTCCCCGCCGTCGTCGCGGCGGCCCGCTCCGCAGGGGCGACTGACCTGCGCGCCGTCGTCGGTCCATCGATCTGCCCGCGCTGTTACGAGGTGCCGGACTCGCTCCGGGCCCAGGCCGCCGCCGTGAGCCCGGCGGCATACGCCGTGTCCTGGACCGGCACCGCCGCTGTCGACATCGCGGCGGGCGTGGTCGACCAGCTGGTGGCCTTGGAGGTGCCCACGACCTGGGTCCCTGGCTGCACCCGCGAGGACGACCGCTACTACTCGCACCGCCGCGGCGCCCCGACCGGCCGATTCGCCGGCGTGGTGCGGCTCGGCCCGGCCACCGGGTCGCAGGAGGATTGACGTATGCCGACCCGCCGTGACGAGCTCGCCGCGAACCTCATGGACACCGAGGCCCGCATCGCGGCGGCGTGTGCCGCAGCGGGGCGCGACCGGGCTGAGCTCACCCTCGTCGTTGTCACCAAGACCTTCCCCGCCTCCGACGTCGTCGAGCTCGCCGGGCTGGGCGTGCGGGACGTCGGGGAGAACCGGCACCAGGAGGCGGCGCCGAAGTTCGCGCAGGCCTACGCCGAGGGGGCCCGGGTGGTCCGGCACATGATCGGCCAGCTTCAGACGAACAAGGCGGCCGCGGTGGCGGCATACGCCGATGTCGTCCATGCGGTGGACCGACCCAAGCTGGTCCGCGCGCTCGCGGCGGGCCTGGCCAGGCACGGGCGCACCGCGGCCGCGCTCGTCCAGGTGAGCCTTGACGACGCCCCGGGCCGCGGCGGGGCCGACCCGAGTGCCGTCCCCGCGATCGCGGACGCCATCGCGGCCTGCCCGGAGCTGTCCCTACGCGGGGT
>ERZ795047.2415-NODE-2415-length-17823-cov-7.854232_pt1 | contig 17823 bp, 16 predicted proteins | sample MGYA00375131_ERZ795047 | MGnify/ENA primary metagenome ERZ795047 (study PRJEB30176, sample SAMN05720228) | activated sludge metagenome | isolation source: Anaerobic digester | place: Japan | collected 2015-05-20 ...
TATCAACCTGCGAGTGTTGAAAGGCTAAATCCTGGGCGTTTTCGGCCTAACGGGGCGTGCTCCGCCCCGTCAGCGGCTCTACATATCTTGGGCAATGAAAACCCTCAAATAGCGCCTATGATTGTATGGGGTTTTTGCAGGAGCAAATGCTTGACGATCATTCGGGTCACTCGTGATGTTGTCGAGGCCGACAAAGTCGATCATCTTCACGAGGCAAACATGGCATGAAAGCGGGTCTCTTGCCTTGTGGACAGCTGAATGACGGGGCAAGTGGAAGCGGCAAGAAGCGTCAATGGTGTTGCATCGACGCTTCTTGCCGCAATACTTGATCGGTGGGTTTGCAGGCTCAGGCGATGGTCTTTAGGACACACTGCGCCTAACGGTCGAAGTAAGGGTTTTTTCCGGATGCCGAAAGGGGCACTCCGCAGGCTACGTCTGCGTCTATGAGGCCCATCTTGCGGGCTACAACCCCGATCCGGTACATGATCCTGTTGTCTACATTATGTATTGACGCTGTTTTCGCAGCTGATCCCAGCGCAATCCCGAGGTCAACTAGGCGCCATGCGCAGATCGGTCCGGCAAACTCTCGACCCTCAGCGAGATCGGGCAGGTCTGCGCAGGCAGAATAGCCACATGCGCCGCAATTGAGGCCACAGGGGGCTGCATCTTTCAAGCCTACAAGGAGCAGCGCCCCGGCTGCAGCAACGCCACGGGCGTCCCTGTCATAGTTTTTCTTGCCGGTCTCTTGGCCGTAGAGTTCCATCTGCTCTGCCAGCCTTTTCAGATCATCGCCTGCCACTACCTTGGTGACCACGAAATCCTTCCCGACCGCCTTGGGCGCGGTTCGCGCCGAAATCTCCATCAGTTGGGCCACAAGCTCAAGCGCATCTTCCATATTCCTCTTCGCGCTCCCGGGCCGTGCGGGCCCGGGCTGGCGCCCTGCCTCCTTTCAGATGGTATGCTGTAGACATAGTACTTGGCCAATAGGCAAATTCCTCTTAGAAGGGGACGATGGCACGGATTAGCAGCTACTTGCGGCTTCCAGGCTTCACCGGCTCCGATCCCCCGCGGCAGAGCGGACAATCGGCGGCGTCCCAAGAGACGACTTCCATGGTGATGACCGCGCGCTGCTTCACGCCAAAGTCGATTGCGCCGTTGCTCCTGTCCACCAAAACCCCCACGCCCGCTACGATTCCGCCGGACTTTTCTACCAGGCTCATCACTTCCCTCACTGAGCCTCCGGTGGTTGTGACGTCTTCTACGACGAGTACTCGTTGGCATGGGGTGATGGAAAATCCCCGACGGAGGGCCATCGTGCCCGAACTGTCGCGCTCTGCGAAGATTGCGGGCACACCCAGTTGTCGTCCGGTTTCGTAGGCGACGATGATGCCGCCCATAGCCGGGCCTATAACGAGGTCGATCTGGTCATCCGCGAAATCCTCTGCCAGCCAGCGTGCCAACTTTTCAGTGTATTGCGGGAATTTGAGGACCTGAGCGCACTGCATGTATCTATCACTGTGCCTTCCGGAGGTGAGCAGGAAATGACCATCGAGAAGAGCTCCGGATTCGGTGAAGATCTCCAGGGCCTCCTTCAGATGGTCGTTGCAGCCAGGTTCATTGCCCATATGCCAAACACCTCTCTTTTTCGGCCTTAGCTTCGGCAATCTCCATCACTATTCTCCTTGCAGCTTCAAGTCTGTTTTCGGCTCGGGTGATGGGGCGTCCCACAACTATGTAATCGGCGCCGAGGGCGATGGCTTTCGCTGGAGTAGTTATTCTGCGTTGGTCGTCTGTGGCCAGACCTGCGCTCCAAGATGGACGAATTCCGGGGGTGACGATCTTGATTTCGGGTCCGCACGCTTTCCGCACGGCGACTATCTCCCGGGGTGAACAGACCACGCCGCCTGCGCCGCATTCCTGCGCCAGTTTGGCCCAGGATGCAGCCACTTCCTCGACGGAGGCATCGTGTATTAACATCTCTTTATCGAGTTGTTCCTGACCGATGCTGGTAAGCACCGTCACAGCGAGGATGAGCGGCTCATCCGCTCCGCAAGCGGCACTTTCGTCCTTCACAGCTTCGGCCAAGGCTTTTAGCATGTGGGTTCCGCCTGCCGCATGGACAGTGAACATGGCGCATCCGAGCCTCGCCATGATTCTGCCTGCAGCCGCAACCGTGTTGGGGATGTCGTGAAACTTGAGGTCTACGAACACCTGTCCGCCCAGCTTTTGGATACTCCTGACTACATCAGGGCCTTCGCTGTTGAAAAGCTGCATCCCGATTTTAAAGGCGCCGGCTTCACCAGCGAGCTCGTGCGCTATTGCCAAAGCTTCTTTTTTGGTGTCGACGTCGAGGGCTACGATGAGGGCGTCCTTAGGTTCCATATCGCACGCTCCTTTTGCGGCGGCGTCTTTCCATCTCATTTGAGAGCCGCCCCGATAATCTGGTCAATGCTTTCGAGATCGTGGGAGATCAGATAATCCCTAACTCCTTCAATGACTTCCATGGCAAGTGTGGGGCGGATGAAGGTTCCCGTCCCGATCGATACTGCCGTTGCACCCGCCATGTGAAACTCCAGGGCGTCCTTGGCCGAGATGATACCGCCCCCGCCCAGAATGGGAATGTCGACCTCCCTTGCGACCTGGTATATCATGCGAAGAGCTACTGGCTTTATGGCGGGTCCTGAAAGCCCGCCGAAGACGTTCCCCAATACGGGACACCTGTTTTCCACGTCAATCGCCATGCCCGCAAGCGTGTTTATCATCGATATGGCGTCAGCGCCCGCATCCTGGCAGGCCGAGGCTATGGCGACGATATCGGCGACGTTGGGAGAGAGTTTCGGGATTACCGGAAGTGATGTAACGCTACGGACCGCGCTCACTACTTCCCGGGCTGCGCCGGGGTCAGCCCCAAAGTGCATTCCTCCCCGCGCCACGTTGGGGCATGAGATGTTTATCTCTATCCCGGCTACCCCGCCGTGACCGTCGATGATTGCAGCCAGTTCGGCGTATTCGTCGACGGTTTCCCCAGCTATGTTGGCTATCACCGTGACATGGCGATCCAGGAGAGACGGGAGATACTCGTCGAGAAAGACCCTTATGCCGGGGTTTTCAAGGCCGATGGCATTCAGCATCCCGCAGGGAGTCTCGACTATCCGCGGTGGCGGGTTTCCGGCGCGCGGGCGCAAGGTCGTTCCCTTGACCACAACAGCGCCTACGCTGGCGGGATCCACCAGATCTATGTAGTCCATGCCGTATCCGAAGGTTCCTGACGCCATTACCACGGGGTTGGCAAGCTTGATCCCTCCGAGGTCGACTCCAAGGTTTGGGGCTAATCCTTCCGCTCGCATCCTGCGACCTCCTCTCCGCCGAAGTCTGCCTCGGCTTCAAACTCGATACTGTCCAAGGGAAAGACGGGTCCGTCCACACAGACTTTCACGTAGCCTTCGTCGCTTCCCCGGAGCTTTCGCGCGCAGCCGAGACATGCCCCGATGCCACAGGCCATGTGGGCCTCGAGGGATGCTTCTCCGGATATGTTGAACTCTTGAGCAAATCGGGCCACGGTCGCCATCATCTGCTCAGGGCCACAGGTGTATACGGCGTCGGGCTTGCACTCTTCGAGCGCCCGGGGGAGGAGATCTGTCACCACCCCACGAGCTCCTGAGCTTTCATCCAGCGTAGTGCAATGGCATGAGGCGCCCAGTTGCTGCAGCCGGTAGAGGGCTACTAGTTCCCCGCAAGTGTTTGCACCGTATAAGACATCGACTTTCCAGCCTGAGTGGACAAGGACGCGGGCGAGATACACGAGAGGCGCAATTCCGACCCCCCCGCCGACCAGGAGCGCGCACGGCGTATGCGTGCGTTGCGGCACGGAGAACCCCCTTCCTAGTGGGCCCATGATGTCGACGAGGTCGCCTGTCCTGAACCTCGTCATCAAGGATGACCCCGTTCCCCGAGCCTTGTAAAGAATAGAGATGCTCTCGCGTTCCGTGTCCACATCGTAAAGGCTAAAGGGCCTCCGGAGGAGTGGGTGTGCATGTTCGCCCGCAAGATACGGGGGCGTGGTGCACACGTGGACAAACTGCCCCGGGCGCGGCCTTGCCGCCACGGTCCGAGGTGCGGCGACTTCCATCTCCCAAAGCCCCACTCCTACATGATCGTTCCTGATGATTGTCGCCGTTTCCACGCAAACGGTGCCCTCTTCGACTCGTTCCATTAAAGCTTCATCTCCGTAACGATACCTTCTTTGAAAACTATGCGACCGTCCACAATAGTCATCCACGGCCATCCTCTGAGCTGCACTCCCTTGTATGGAGTGTTTTTGCCCTTAGAGTAGAAGCGGCGCGGATCCACGGTCCTGACTTCGTCGGGGTCTATGACAGTGATGTCTGCAGGACTGCCTGGAGTCAGAGTCCCCTTGTCGATCCCGAGGATTTTGGCCGGTCGGGTAGTTAAAAGAGCGATCGCAGTACAAAGCTGCAATGCTCCCGTGTTGACTAGTCTATCCATAATTAAGGCCACTGCAGTTTCAAGGCCTGATATTCCAAATGCCGCAGCGCCGTACTCGCAATCCTTGCTCTCCACATGATGGGGCGCGTGGTCGGTGGCGATGCAATCCACCAAACCTGATGCGACAGCTTCCCGCAAGGCCGCAACGTGTTCTTCGGAGCGCAGAGGCGGATTCACCTTTGTGTCGGCATCGTAAGAGCCCACAGCCTCGTCGGTGAGGGTGAGGTGATGGGGGGTTGCCTCGCAGGTGATGCGGACTCCCTCTGCCTTTGCTCTCTGTATGATCTTCAGGCTCTCAATAGTCGAAACGTGGCAGATGTGGAGCCGGCCTCCTGTGAGCTTTGCCAGCATCACGTCTCTTGAGACCATTATCTCCTCAGCCTCGGCCGGAATCCCTTGGAGCCCGTAGATGGTGGAGCGGAACCCTTCATGCATCTGTCCGTCGCGGGAGAGGTTGATATCCTCGCAATGGGAGAGGACGGGAATATCGAACATGCGGGCGTAGTCTAGGGCATGGCGCATGATGTCGGACCTCATGACCGGTTTACCGTCGTCAGAAACGGCTACGCATCCCGCCTGGACCAGCTCAGCCATTTCGCTCAGTTCCTCGCCGTCTTGGCCTTTTGTGATGCTCCCTATTGGGAGTACGTTGACGATGCCTACTTCACGCGCCCTTCTGGCGACGTATCCTGCTACTGCTCCGTTGTCCACCACCGGGTTTGTATTCGGCATGGCACATACCGTAGTGAATCCTCCTGCTGCCGCCGCGCGGGACCCGGTCAGGATATCCTCTTTGTATTCGTATCCTGGTTCCCTCAAATGTGCATGGAGATCGATGAATCCGGGGCAGACGATCTTTCCGGAGCAGTCTATCACGTTGGTGCCAGAGTCCGCGCTTTCCTCGCCTGGTATGTCGCCTATGGCGGCGATCCTTCCGTCTTCCACCAGGACACAAGTTACAGTGTTAATTCGGTTAGCCGGGTCTACGACCCTGCCGCCCCTAAGCAGCAATCTCATCTTTTCGACCTCCCATCATGAGGAATAGGAGTGCCATGCGGACTGCAACTCCGTTTGCGACTTGTTCATTGACGAGGGTGTTGGGACTTTCCGCAAGTTCAGTAGATATCTCGATGCCTCTGTTCATCGGCCCCGGATGGAGGACGATGGCGTCGTCGCCTGCGAACTTGAGATGTTCGGGGCGGAGCATGTATAGTTCGGCATATTCGTCGAGGGAAGGGAAGAGTCCTGTACGCTGTCGCTCCCTTTGAATTCTGAGGACATTTATGACGTCCACTCCGCTGATACCCTCTTTGAGGTCGAAATACTGCTTGACCCCGAGCCGTTCGATCTCGGGAGGCATCAATGTAGACGGGCCTACTACGCGCACTTCGCAGCCGAACTTGCTCAGGCCGTATATGTTCGACCGTGCCACGCGGCTGTGGAGGATGTCGCCGACAATCGCGACCTTCAGCCCTTCCAGCGTGCCCTTGCGTTCGCGGATGCTGAACATGTCAAGCAGCGCCTGAGTTGGATGCTCATTTGTGCCGTCGCCAGCGTTTATCACCCGCATAGTGGTGTTTCTGGCGACGTAATGGGGAGCTCCGCTCATAGAATGGCGCATGACCAGGATATCAGGGCCCATCATCTCGATGGTTTTTATGGTGTCCTTGAGGCTTTCGCCTTTCTGAACGCTGCTGGTTGATACGGCAAGATTTGATGTGTCAGCGCTGAGATACTTTCCGGCAAGCTCGAATGAGGTTCTGGTACGGGTGCTGTTCTCATAAAAGACAGTGATCATGCCCTTACCGCGAAGAGCGGGCACCTTTTTGATTTCGCGCCTGATCACGTCCTTCATGGGGACGGCAGTATCGAGTATCAGTTCGATCTCTTCCTTGCTGAGGTCCTTGAGCCCCAATAGATCTTTTCTTTCGTCAAAGTTCACCGTCGCGCCCCCTTGTGCCCTGTAACTGTCCTTGCGAAGGCAGAATCGTTGCCGCAGCTTTAGGTTACAAGAAACCTTCCCCGCAGTGCGTTGCAGGGAAGGCACACCGGCATCATGCTGCTGCACTTTCCCTTGCCAGCCTCACTGGACTAGTTTAAAGGGACTATTATATTGGAAACACTCAATCAGCAAGTTCTTGTATGACGACTTTGTTCTCGCCGTCGATTTCATCGACCATGACCGAGATTATCTCCTCTTTCGAAGTGGGCACGTTCTTGCCCACGAAGTCAGGCTTGATAGGCAGTTCTCTGTGGCCTCTGTCGATCAGCACCGCCAGTTGGATCCGGCGAGGCCTTCCAAGGTCCATGAGAGCATCCATGGCAGCTCGCGCTGTGCGGCCGGTGTAGATCACATCATCGACCAAGACGACAGTGAGGCCTGTGACGTCGAAGTATACTTCGGTGCGATGTACTTCGGGCTGGGTCCCCAAGGTCGTGAGATCATCTCTGTAAAGGGTGATGTCGAGTAGCCCCACAGGGGGCTTTGCGCCTTCGATGGCTTCGATCTGATCGGCGAGCCTGTAAGCGAGCGGGCATCCCCTCCGCCTGATGCCAACAAGGGCAACGCTCTCGATTCCCTTATTGGCCTCTATTATCTCATGGGAGATGCGAGTGAGCGCGCGCTTCATGTCCATTTCGTCCATGATCACATTCTTGTCTCGAAGCTGCATGGGCCACCCTCCTTAATTGTGGGCATAAAAAGAACCTGCACAAGCCGTGAGGCCAGGCAGGAACAGCATGCGTGCAGCGATCCTTGTTAGCCTCACGGGGCTACCCTTAAAGGTTCTGCTCAGTCGCATTTGATTTTAAGGCAATAGGGTCCCAAAGTCAATGGCCACACGCACATTCTCTTGCATCCCGCTCAAGTGCAGTACCCAAGGCGCTTGGCAGCGCATTCAGTGCTAGGCACGTACGGTGAGAGGCTGTCAGGCCGCAGCAGTGGTCAACTATATGAGTCCTGTTGGGCTGGTGGAGTCAATTGGGCCTGTTGACAGGGGAAGGGGATAGCGCTACCATATTACTGCACTGACTGGTCAGTGCAGTAATTTGTGGATGGAGATCTGGTATGCAACTATTGGCTCACACGATCGTGAAAAACAGGCATCTTGTCTTGGTTATAGCCTTGATCTTGTTGATTCCGTCAGTATATGGCGTGCTTCATGCCAGAATAGAATATGATCTCATGTCATACCTTCCGGACGACCTCGATTCCGTACGGGGAATGGATATTCTGGATAGGGAGTTTCATTATGCTGATCGTGCAATAGTTGTCATCAGGGATGATCCCGATTGGAAAGTCCTCAAGCTGAAGGAGATGATCGAACAGGTCGATGGGGTCTCGTCCGTCTTTTGGATTTCGGACATTTCGGACCCAGCGATCCCCCACGACTATCTTGGAGAAGAAATCGTCTCCCAGTTCTATAAGGGCGACATCACATTTCTGTTGGTGCATCTGGCGGAGGGCGGCATATCGCTTGAATCCGAAAAAGCGATAGCCGACATCAAGGCCCTGTTAGACGATAATCAGCGTCTCATAGGCCAGGTTGTAAGTGGCATTGAAATGAAGGAGCTGGGGATGAGCCAAACGCCTGGAATGGTTCGGGCGGCGGTCATCTTGATATTCCTCGTGCTTTTGCTTGCTTTGCCTTCGGTAGCATTGCCCTTCATATTCATGGCGACTATAGGGGCGGCCTATGCCTACAACATGGGAATTGCGTACATCTTCGGACAACGGGTGTCATACATAACCAACTCATGCGCTGCTGCGTTGCAGCTTGGCGTGACGATGGACTACTGCATTTTCCTCATCCACAGTTTCCAGGCTGAACGCAAAACGCACGACCCGGAGACAGCGATGGAGAAGGCGATTGCCAGCACTGCAACGGCGGTCGTTGCAAGTGCCATTACAACTGCCACCGGATTTGCGGCGCTCGCGCTGATGAGCGTGAGGCTCGGGGCGGATATGGGGCTTTTCATGGCAAGGGGCATACTCCTCTCCGTAATCGCTACATTGACGGTACTTCCCAGTCTGGTACTGGTCTTTCAAGGTGTCATCGACAAGTTTGCCCACCGATCGTTTCTTCCCAGATTTGACGGGATCGCAAATTGGGCGATCCGGCGCAGAGTGCCTGTTTTTGCCCTGGCTGTTGTAATCATGGCCGCGGGCTATTATGGGTACTCCAAGGTAGAGCTCAATTACGACTTGGAGGCGACCTTTCCCCAGGAGATACCGTCAATCGTCGCTATGGAGGAGTTCAGTGAGGCTTTTGGGAGCATGCGGGAGGCCTATGTAGTCATTCGCGATATGCCTGGCTGGCGGCTGCAGCAGATAACGGCTGAGCTTCGGGAGATAGAAGGCGTGAATTCTGCTGAATGCCTCGCCGATCTGGTGGATCCGGCGATTCCTCTCGACTTTGTGCCTGCGGAAGTGGCGAAGAGATATGTGGGTGGCGGGTACAGCAACATCATCCTGAACATAGCAGGCTCAGGCCTGGATGATACAACTGAAAACCTCATTGCAAATGTCAGGGAAGTATTGGCTGATGTGGATGAAGAATGCTATCTTACCGGAAGTCCTGTCATAACCAGTGATCTTCGGAGGATCACCGACCGGGACATGGTAGTGGTTAACGCAGTCTCAATAGTTGCGATCTTCGTCATCGTAATGATCGTATTCCGTTCTCCCACCGTAGCGATTGTACTTGTCGCCGCCATAATGAGCGCGATATGGGCCAACCAAGCAATATCAGGGATCTTAGGCCAGCCGCTCTTTTTCTTCTCGGGCCTTGCCATAGGTGCGATCCAACTGGGTGCCACGGTGGACTACGCGATTCTCGTGGCCAGCACGTTCCGGGAGAAACTGGGCGAGTTGGACCCTGTAGAAGGGATGCGGAGCACCATGATAGAATGCGGGCCAGCGATTCTCAACAGCGGTCTTGCGCTGTTCGCTGCGATAATGGGGGTCTACTTTGCAACTACACTGCTGGCAGTTAAGGAATTGGGGCTTCTTCTGGCCAGAGGGGCTCTGATAAGCATGGGGGTTGCATCTGTACTGCTTCCCCCCGTGATTCTCGTGCTCCATCCTCTTTTGGTAAGAACCTCACTAAGATGGCCTGCAGGACGCGACCTGGAGCAGAATTGACGCACCAAGCTAAGAAGGAGAATACGGACAAATGGACACAAGAACCCTCATATGCCACGGGGCTGTGCGCGTTTTCGCGCAGAAAGGCTATGATGCGACATCTGTTGACGAAATTGCGGCGGCAATCGGTGTGGCTAAAGGCACGATCTACTATCATTTCAAGGGCAAAAGGGAGCTGTTCGTGGCATCGATCAAAGGTGGCCTAAGGGATCTGATCGATGAGGCGAAGGCAGCCGTAGATAGGATCGGCGACCCGATTGAACAGCTCAGCTGCATATTTGATACCCTTTTGGAGCGGCAGAGGAAATCGAAGGACTTTGTGTACTTGCTCTTCAAGGAGGCGATGGCTCCTGGCAGGGAGTGGCTAGAGGAGATATCGGAATGCTGGAATGAGCTTGCATCCCTCATATCCCACGTAGTCGACAGGGGCAAAGAAGCCGGGGCAATACAGAATCTGGAGACTGATACGATAACCAGGTATATACTGGGCTCCATGGCCACGGCGGCCATGGCCGGAATGGGTGATGGAACGCAGAATCCCAGGACTGCAGAGGGGCTGAAGAAGATCATGTTGAGGGGAATAGTGACGGCAGGCTGTCCGGTGTAGCAACGGGATGGACCGCGAGATGATGGGAGAGGTGTGCCGGGGCCTGCGAACACCGAAAATGTCCGAGGCCCTGTCCGATTGAGGCATATTCTGTGAGCACCCTCTTCTATCTTCCCTTGGCGGCTTTTGAAGCGAGGTACTTCTTTGTTTCGTTGGGGAACAGTGCGTAGGAGATGGCGTCTTCCTCTGTTCCTCCGAACTCCGCCACACTTTCTCTGGCAGCCGGCATTCCAGGTTCCAGGCCATCCCCGGGCCTTCGCGTGGTGGGCGTCTCATCTCCGATAGCTTTCTTTTTCAGTTCGGGGTCTATCTTTCCTGGTGGTCTCCCGTATTCGCCGCGGATGTACGCACGCACTTCATTGGAAATTGTCTTGTACCTTTCTCCCTGGATCACGTTGAATGTGGCTTGGGTGCCCACGATCTGGCTCATGGGAGTGACCAGGGGCGGGTAACCCATCTCTTCTCTCACCCGAGGAACCTCCGCAAGGATCTCCTCTATCCTGTTCTCCGCGTTCATCTGCTTGAGCTGGGCGCGCAGGTTAGAGATCATTCCGCCGGGTATCTGGTATACCAGGACATCGGTGTTGACTTGCACAGGAGCGATGAGGTCGCTGTACTCGGGCGTATTCTCGATTATCTCTCGCAGAATGGCGGCAGCTGGCCTGATTTGCCTTACATCCAGTCCGGTGTCGTGATCCGAGCCTGCGAGAGCTACTATCATGGACTCTGATGGCGGCTGCGACGAACCCAACGCAACTGTGGAGGTGGAACAGTCAACTACTGTTGCTCCTGCTTCAATCGCCTTGAGATACGTCATGGATGCCATTCCTGACGTATAGTGGCAATGAACATGAATGGGCAGGCCTACTGTCTCAACCAGTTTCCCCACGAGCTCTTCAGCGGCGTAAGGCGCGAGGATTCCTGCCATGTCCTTTATGCATATGGAATCTGCGCCGATGTCCTTGAGCTGCTGAGCGTATTTGACGTACCCATCTATGGTGTGCACAGGGCTGATGGTGTAGGATATCGTTCCCTGGAAATGGGCGCCTGCATTCTTTACGGCAAGGGCCGCGCGTTCTATATTTCTCACATCATTTAAGGCATCGAATATCCTTACAATATCTATTCCCAGCTCCACCATTTTGTTGACGAATGCATCGACCACATCGTCGGGGTAAGGCCGGTAACCGACGAGGTTCTGGCCGCGAAGCAACATCTGCATGGGCGTGTTCACAAGCGCTTGCCTCAAAAGGCGCAACCTTTCCCATGGATCTTCATCTAGATAGCGCAGACACGTGTCGAATGTTGCCCCTCCCCAAACTTCCATGGAGTAGAAGCCGACTCGATCCAAATAGGCTGCGAGCTCGAGCATGTGTTCGGTGCGCATCCGAGTGGCGAAAAGGGACTGATGGGCGTCGCGAAATGTTGTGTCGGTTATCCCCACTCTAGCGCCGTCTTTTGTTTTCGGGACCCTGATCATCTTCTCCATCCCCCTTTCGGGCGAGATTAATCGGCGTCCTCTGACGCGCTTAACACATAGTATAGCACCTCTTCTGTCAAATGGGCAGCAACCTAGGGAGGTTTTAGCAGATCCGCTTGTGGGACATCCCGGTTGGAGGATGGATGATGTTGGGTGGCGAAGATCTCTGTAGTGCGGAGGTGAAGTAGGGATGTCACAGCTGGTCGTTGTAGATGGGGATATCGTCGATGTTGAGGAGGCGCACGTGAGCGTGCTTGACAGGGCCAATCTCTTCGGGGACGGACTATACGAAGTCATTCGATGCTACTCGGGATGCTTGTTCGAGTTGGCAACCCACGTGTCACGCATTCTTGAAGGCGCGAAGGCGCTCGGCATCTTGCATGATTGGACATCGGAGTCGGTGGAATTGGCGGCCAGGCGGCTGCAGGCCGAGACGGGGATTATGGAGGGCGAGATGTACATCCAGCTTTCGAGGGGCCCGGCGGTTCGGACGCACTACTTCCCCAAGATACAGTCGCCAACCATGTTTATCACGCTTTCGCCTGTCAGGCCCATCCCGGAAGGAGCGCGCACAGTCGGGACCTCCGTCATTACCTGCCCGGACATGCGACATGGCTGGTGCCATTTGAAGACGGTGAATCTGTTGTCTAACTGTCTTGCCAAAGAAAAGGCCGCAAGGCATGGGGTGTGGGAAGGGCTCATGCTGAGGGGGCTGGACCGGAGCGCGTTGCCTCGGACTGTGGAGGAATACTGCAATGTGCATGGGGAACTTTCCGGGGCAAGGCCGGGGGATGATGTTGCGGGGTGGGTTACTGAAGGCGCCAGCGCCAATCTGTTCGTTGTGAAGGACCGGCGGATCGCTACTCCCCCTGCCTGCAACATTTTGCCCGGGGTTACGCGCCGAATCGCGTTGGAGCTTGCGGAATTGGCCGGGCTTGACGCAGAGAAGAGGCCCGTTGCGGCAAAGGAGCTTCTCACAGCGGATGAGGTTTTTCTGACCAGCACTATAGGGGAGATAATGCCCGTGGTCAACATAGATGGACATTTGGTGGGCGCAGGAGAACCTGGCCCCATAACCAAGAGGCTTGCTGAGATGTACACAGACCGCGTGGCAAGTGCCGCGTGTCAGTGAAGGGTTGATTGTTGGCCAAAAGAATGTAGCTCGCCGCGCCTTGCGCCATGTGGGGGCGCGACCGCGGCGAGCTCTTTATTCACCGGCTGTTTGTCCTCATCATGCCGGAAAACCCAAGCCCGGGCAGTTTCTAAAACTCGAAGACGGACTTGATAAGGCCTGTGTGTCCGGCATTGAGGTTGGCCTCGATTGCTTGTTTGTAATCCTCGAGCGCAAATTTGTGTGTGAGAAAATGGGCCAGTTTCAGTCTCTCTGTGCGCAACAGCTCTACTGCTACTTCATACGTGCGCATCCGGCGTCCTTCGAATTTCTCCGTGGAGCACCAGAAGGATCCGCGGACCTGTACTTCTTTTAACCATATTGGAGTCCAGTCCACGCCCTTGGGGAAAGACGCTAGCCCCACGAGGACCATGGTACCGTGGGGGAGGGTGAACCGGAGGGCATCGTCTATGCTAGTGGAGCTCCCTACGCAGTCGTAGACTATGTCGGCGCCGCCCAAAACGACTTTCTTGCCGAGCATCGGGTCGAGGAGCTTGGCGTCGAGGGCTTTTGCAAGGCTCGTATAGTAGTCTGATGAGCGACTCATGTACACTACCTCGTCCGCCCCGCATTCTTTTGCGGCCTCTCCCTGAAATGGGTACTTGGCCAATGCTACGATGCGGGCTTTGCCGCCCAAAGCCCGGATGGCGGCGATGGCCGACAGACCTATTACTCCGCAGCCTATCACGAGAACGGTCGAGTCGTCGCGCGGGAAATTCCTCATAACCGGGTGCAGGGAGGAACAAAAGGCGTCCACAAGCACTGCGTCCTCAAAGGAAACATTATCAGGAATGGGGATGAGTTGTGTGTAATGGGCTACGAACTCCTCGCTCCAGCCTCCGCCGGTGTCGCGGCATGAGCCGATTGAGAAGCCGGGGGAGACCGTTCCTTCGGTGAAGTTATAGCACAGGGAATAATCCCCGCGTGCGCAGGCGGGGCAGACAGGGTCTATCCCCCGCTGTGCGCAGGAGAGCAATGGATCCACAAGAACGCGGGAGCCCAAAGGCGTCTTGTCGGCCAGCCTCTCTGCGGCGATATCTCCCATCTCCACTACGTATCCGCAATTCTCGTGGCCTATTGTGAACGGGAACGATGCAAATGGCGAAGTGGCCGGCGAGTCGTGGAGCTGAATGAGGTTCTTGTCGCTCCCGCAGAACCCGGCGTACTTAGTCTTCACCCTCACCCATTCCTGATTGGGCAGGGAAGGGGGAGAGACGTTTCTAAACACGATGTTCGAGAGCCCATCGTAGTAAGCCCTTTTCGACAGGGGCCCGAATATTGTGGAGTAGGCATACCTAGGAACTGAGCCTTCAAACTGAATTGCTTTCATTTTATGAGCCCCATATCTTTCCCGTGCTTTTCGAGAAGGCCGAGGGCGAAGTCTATGTCTTCATCGGTATGGGCGGCGGTGACGTTTGCCCTCAGCCGGCAGGTGTTCACGGGCACCGCCGGATGGAGTATGGGAGATACGAACATGCCGTCCCTGTGAAGTCTCGCCGTAAGCTCTAAGGTCGGTTCTTCCTGTCCGATTATTATAGGTATGACGCAAGACTTGGTGTTAAGGGTGTCATATCCCAAAGCATTGAGGCCGCCGACGAATCGGTCGATGTTTCGGCGGACTGCGGCCAGAAGCTGTGGCTCCTCGTCAATCACTTCCAGCGCCGCTGTGATTGCTGCGGCTGACGCCGGCGGTATTGCTGCGCTGAAGACGAACCCACGGGCGTTGTGGCGGAGGAACTCAATGAGGTCGTGCTTGCCTGCAACGAAGCCGCCTGCGGCCGGCAGGGTCTTCGAGAGAGCTCCGCTCAACATCGCCACGTCGTGGGGGTCCATGTGGAAATACTCGAGGATGCCGTGGCCGGTTTCGCCTAGAACGCCCAATGAATGGGCCTCATCGACCATGAGCCATGCGCCGTACTGCCGACAGATCTCGACGAGCTCGGGAAGTGGGCAGACGTCTCCATCCATGCTGTAGACTGCATCCACTATCACGAGTTTGCCGTCATACTTGTCCTTTCCGGCCTCAAGAAGTCGCTTCAGGTCATCCATGTCGTTGTGCTTGAAACGTTGGAATGTGGCGTTGCACAGTAGACAGCCATCGATGATGCTAGCGTGGCTCAGCTTGTCTGTAATGACCACGTCGTTTCTTCCCAGCAGAGTCTGTATCGTGCTGAGGTTTGCGACATATCCAGAGCTGTAGGCTATTGCATCCTCTTGACCTAAAAACTCGGCCAGTTTTGCTTCGCACTTCACGTGTTCGGTGGTGGTTCCGGCTAGAATTCTGACGCCATGTGTTCCTGTCCCGAAATGGTCCATGGCTTCCATTGCCCGCTCTTGCACCTTGGGGTGTTTCAGAAGGCCCAGGTAGCTGTAGGATGAGAACATCACCATTCGCCTTCCGCCTATGTGCACGTGCGCGCCGTCCAATTCGTCTACTTGTTGAAGATAGTAATACCTATCACTCATTTTCAGATTGTTGTAGGTTTCGATGAAGGTGTCTATGCGGTCTTGAAATACGCTCACGCTTAACCCTCCCTGCCTGTGTTCACAAAAATGTGCACACACACATATTACTACCCCGGATGTGTGGTGTCAACGCAGGATGGACTCGGGTTGGCTGAGATTGTTACAGTTAAAATGGGTGCATTGACGCTGACTGTGTGAGGTTGGCAGGACTACATGAGGTTCCCCGGGGCGAGGGGGCGCGCTATCATGGCTATTGCAATCAGTGTGGCCACTATGAATAACCAGCAGAACAGGGTTCGCGTTTCAGTTCTTGGATCGTTGGGAAGCCCGAACGCGCAGGCGGCTACGAATCCTCCAAATAATCCTCCGATATGGGCGTAGTTGTCGATGAGGGGGTTTGTGAAGCCTATGATCAGGTTGAGGAGGACTACAAGGATGAACCTTGATCCTGCTATAACAGCAAAGTGTTTGGGGTACCTCACCCCAAAATAGAAGAGGCATCCGGCAAGCCCGAATATGGCGCCTGAGGCCCCTACACCCAACACCATTGGGTCTGAAAGGTATGTGCTGATGATCGATCCCCATATGCCCGAGAGAAAGTAGATGATTGTGAATCGTCTCGTCCCCAAGAGTCGTTCTGTTACGTTCCCTAGGTTGTAGAGGGAATACGAGTTCGCGGCGAGGTGAAGCAATCCGGAATGAAGAAAGACGGAAGTCGCCAGTCGCCAGGCTTCGCCCGCGCGGATCGCCGGCGCGAATTTGGCGCCCCATTTCAGGAGCACGAACGGGTTTTGTGATCCTCCGGCTGCTTCGAGCACGCCAAACATTATCGCGTTTATCACGAGAAGCGTGTAGGTGGCTGGCGCGGTTCGCTGGACTGACAGCGGCCGTTCCGGGTAGCTCATTCGTATCCCTCCCAACGGACCCTAATGCAAATAGTATACGATATGCGCCATGTGCATCAAGATACCGCATGCGAACGTTCGGCGCATTTCCGGCAATCTGTCCGTAATATGGTTGTCTCCGGCATCGGGAAGGAGCAACAAAACTGCCGTTAACCGGAGTGGGCGGCCCGCTCAATCGATAAATGGGGCGAATTTATGTTGATATAGATAAAAAATCGTACTTGTTTCGAACTTTTTTGCTCCAATTGCATCTATAGTAGTAGAGCCGGGGCAATGCCCAGACGAATTCCATATAGCTGAGCCACCCAGAATTGTACTTACGCTTTGAAAGAAGTAAGGTTACCACCAATAGACATACATGCATCAGGAGAAGGCAGCAAGATCAGTTTGCGTAACATACCTCCTAGGAAACGCAGCAGGTTTGGATACTGAAAAGGCGCGGGGATGCAATTATCTGGCGGGGGTAGGAGCATATCCTTGCAGGCAAGTTACGGGTGTAAGGGATGTAGTTGGTTCAGCATGGCACGTCTGGCAGTTAGCCTCGGCTATTCTTTTCCCGAGATCAAAAGGTGGATGTCGCCACGCTCGACTCCAGTATCGCATAATTGATACACCAAATAGTAGGGAGCCCGCAGGCTTGCAGGGTACTGCGGCCTTATGGCGAATCCAAAATGGTGTAGTGCTGGGCGATGCAATCCGCCAATTTGCATATTTGCATCCAGATGGCGGGGGCCAGGTTGGGGCTTGTGTTTCGGCAGGTAGTTGCCGGTATTGGCAACGCCCCCGTTGCTCAATTATGCCCCCTGTCGCCTGAGAAAGCCGGCGGCTTACAGGGCTTCTGAAAACGGGGCCCAAGAGGAGTCGCGGCTGAAGTCGCTTTCGGCCTGTTCATCTCGGGAGGTGAACACTGTGGGCGATCTTGGGTGGGCTTCTTTGTCCGACGGAGAGCTGGCGCGTATGGCGGCAACGGGTTCGCAGGACGCCTACTCTGAACTCGTCAGAAGGCACTCGGAGAAGCTCTTGAACCTTGCTTGGAGGATGTTAGGCTCTCGGGAGGAAGCGTGGGACGCTGTTCAGGAGACTTTTCTGTCTGGCTGGCAAAGCATAGGAAGTTACAGGGGAGATGCCCAAGTCTATACATGGCTACGCAAGATACTCATGAACGTGGTTTTTGGCAAGTCCAGAAGTGGCGGTCGCATTCAGATGGTATCGCTGGATGAACCTGCAAAGCTCGAAGGCTTCGAGATTGAGCTGGAAGTCGCTGACGCTAGCTTAGATCCTCAAGAGGTTGTTGGACGTATGGAAATGATCGACGAGATCCGCCTTGCCGTGGCTGAGCTGCCGATAATCTATAGGTCGGTTTTTGTTTTGAGAGAGGCTGAGCTGTTGTCTTATGCTGAGATAGCGAAGACTCTGGGAATTTCCGAAGGTACGGTGAAATCCAGGCTGAACATGGCCAGACGACTGTTGCGGGCAAAGCTAGCTGAGGAAGTGGCCGCTGCGAGAAATGTTTGAAGCTGATGAAGCGCTCTCTTGGCCAAGCAT
>ERZ795047.2433-NODE-2433-length-17735-cov-4.874491_pt1 | contig 17735 bp, 22 predicted proteins | sample MGYA00375131_ERZ795047 | MGnify/ENA primary metagenome ERZ795047 (study PRJEB30176, sample SAMN05720228) | activated sludge metagenome | isolation source: Anaerobic digester | place: Japan | collected 2015-05-20 ...
TTCCCATTCTTGTTTTTGCTCTGTTGTTAATTCCATTTTACTTTTGAGTATCATTATGTGTAATTCTGCCACCAGCAGAAACTATAAAGTAATTAACGTTCTGACTTAGAGTAGAACAATATCTTTAACCTAAGTATTTAATTACCTAATTAATATTAATATCTAAGTATTACTTCTTAATTAGTTTATAGTTCTATAATTTATTGAAGAGGAGGCTGAGTTTTGACCTTTAATATCACCATTTTCATCTAGTTTATTTAATCAGTAAATAATAGTATAAGTTACGTCTAACTTATTTGTTTTTATTGTTTACCTACCTGATTATCTCCCTCTTCTGGGAAGTTAGTTGTATAAATACAACAGATTATTATTGATAATCATTAACTTTCATTAGATAGCTAATCTAATTACTTGAAGGTTATTTAAAGTTTACTCACAGAGCTTCATAAAGTTTGCAACCTTATATGAAGATGTTTGGATAAGTAGAAAACACCTACTTGTAAGAACAATATATTCATTACTCCTATTCTTACTTTAAGAGTAACTATCTGGTTTAACTCACCAGCAGCTTTTTACTTATAATTCATAATAATCATTTTGGAATGAATTATCTTGTTCTTCATTAAAAAATTGAGCAATATCACCATTTAAGGTGAAAGATGCAGAACCACGTTCAGCTTTTCTTTTTCTAATTAAAGTGTTATATTGTTGTACAACAACATTAGCATCTTTTACAAGTTGTGAATGTTTTTTAATCAGATATTTGAAAGCATTTTTGATATGATTGGTGTCCATAGAGTCTACAGACACCAATTTACCATTTGCTTGTTTCCAGAAAATTAATTCTTTCCCCATGATACCCAATTTTTAGTAGTGTATTTTTGTTGAAGAAAATCAATAATCTGCTCAATAACAGGCAATTCTGGTTTCCACATTTCAGATTCTTGATAATATTTCCTTACAGAATTATCACCATTTTCTAATGTTCTACCAGATGCTATTTGAAAACCAATAGAATCAAACCAATTGAAAGAATTTTTTCCTGAACCTCCATAAAATCTTTCATGGGGTATTACATTTAAAACTTCTTTACAGATTAATTCATCTACTAATGAGAGTTCAATAGCCTCATTATTAGTTTTGTCAATTAATTGAAAATTGTAAGCCATTTTGTTTTGCATATTATTACAACTTGCCAGTTGGGTTTAAATGAATGAATAAAAAATAATCTACACATATTATTCTCTCGGAGTGTGTTGATTAGTATTCTTGCTTCAAAGCTAATAGCTCCACAATACTCTACTCCTGCTGACTAAGCTTTACTTTTGGCTCTTATATCCCAAAGTCAATAAGGGAACGGCACATTTGAAGTTTACATCATTAATCTGTAACCTATCGTTTGTTCAAGGTAATACTGATTAGTAAAAAATGAAGGTTTATAGATTACCTACAACTAACATAAAGAAGATTATAATCTTCTTCACTCATGTGCCTCAAATAAGCTTTTTTATGAGCTTCCTCATAACTATCTGAAACTGATGGGTTACTAAAATCTAGTAAATCATTTCTTGTTATAGATAGTTCTGTTTCAACTACATGATTACCTGCCCATGCAGGATTTAAGAAAGCATATAATACAGATTTATCAAAATCTGATTTAGCTTTTGTTTTGTATGCAAGTGCTATAATTTCCATTTTGATTAAATGTTTTACAACACACTTAATATAGGCTATGTTGAACACCTGATTTGAATAGTTTACTCTATGTTAAAAAGCTATACAATAGTGGGAATGATGAGAATAATCTCTTATAACACAACCTCTTACAAGAAATAAGGTGGATTTCTCCACCTTATCCTAACCAAACAAAACAGAAATAAATTCAACAGAAGATGAACTCTAATTAATAAAAAGAAGGCTTTCGCCTTCTATTCATCATCCTCCTGCACACTGTTCTTCATAGTTTTTACACTCTTCTTTACAGTGTTCTTCATAGCTTCGGTAGAATTAAAGCTGTCCAATGTAATGCCAAAGTCACTAGCATTGACTGTTAAGCCAAATGGTAAATGACTTGCAGTTACAATAGTACTAAGCACTCTCTTATTGTTAACAAGAGTTGGGAATACAGAGATTGTGCATAGAATTTCATCACCTTCATTAAGACCATAATCAGCGTTCTTCTTCCAAATTATAGCTCTCAATGAAAGACCTTCTTTGTCTTTCAATGCGCAAGAATAGTATTCCTTTTTATTCTTGCCTTTACTCACTTTAGCTTGTGAGGTTAATTTGTGAAATTTAAAACAAGCTTCTGCCTGCTTCATTTCAGGATAACCTTCCACTTTAACGTCATGGAAGTTTCCAATTGCAATAGGTACGATAGTAGCCATAAGTATATATTATTTAATTGTTTACGATGAAAAGGTGGTTTTGGTATGGGGTACACCGCAAGCCACAAAACCAGGGAGGGAGGGGTGTGGGGGGTACTTTCTAAATACAAAAACTCAAAAAAAAATTTAAAAAATTTAAAAAATTTAAAAAATTTAAAAGTACTTTTTTATTAAAAAGCTATGAAATACAGAAAATATTTTCATTTTTTTGAACCAGAATCCAAAAACTGCTTTATATTATAATAGTAACACTATAGTATCCTGAGAACATATTATAGATTCAGATGGTGAGTAACTCATTGAGATCAACCCCATTTAGGTGCAGGTTAGAGTCTTATAAATAATAAGAAGAAGTCCAGCAGGTTACTAAAAATGTTCTTAATATAAGTTTGTAGGCACTCCCAGGGTAAAAGAATAACAGTGAGCAATGCTCCCCCTAATGGCTTTGATGGAAATTAATAGAGTGTGTAGGTTTAATGTACTGGTACTGACGAAATTTAAGAATAATAATACACTAAAGGATATTCACAAGATACCCTATAGGGAATCTTATATTTAATAATTAAAATTATGATAAATACAATTAAAGAGTTTTACAGTACTAATACTGAATTATTAGGATATATTATAACACCTAAAGCTAAAAAGATAGGTACAGCTATAATATTATTTTTAATCATATATAAAATGTTATGAAATTTGAACGTACAGGAAAATTATTTGGGTACATAATTCTAGGAATTTTAGCGTTATGTGCTTTATTACTTGCAACAGGTAACATGTAATGGAATTAAAGGTTTTACGTAATAAACATTATTTTAGACCTATTAGAATTAAGATGGTGTCTATTAATGATGTTTTTACTAGGATTTTTACATTTACTAAAAGTACATTAACAGAGTTAGCTTATTCTCAACTTAATAAGTTAACAGGATTTAGTACAGATCCTCTAATGCTTAATTCTATTAGAGTAGCTTTTAAAGCTAATAAAGGATATATATATTTATATTCTTATATAAGAATAAATGGAATACATGTTAGAGAATATGATAAATATATAGGTAAAGTACTCATTGATAATGAAGTACAAATAAAGATATTAAGAACAGATGATAATATATTATATAATATAACACAGAATGATACAGTGTTTTTATGTTCAATTAGGTTAAGTATATCAACATTTTTATTTGGGTTTGAGCATAATCCGTATTACGGAGGAAGATATCCAGCTCCAAATGATATGATAATACAAAGAGATGATAATACAGATAAAATACAAAAATATAAGAGATTTTTACATAAAGTACTTTACTTTTTTAAATCCTTATTTAAAATTAAATAAGAATAGTATAGAAGTATTATCTGCGTATTGTACTCTGTATCATAAATATAAAGACTATAATAAAGATAATCTTTATAATATTTTATTCTCAGATAGTACATCTAAAGCTATTCAAGAGAAAATAGGATTAAGCCCTATAAAATATAAAAGAGCTTTTAGTACTTTAAAGAATAAAGGTTATATATTAGATAATTCTATAAATACTAAATTACTTCATTTTAGTGTTAAAAATGATAATAAAATACAATTAGAATTTAATGAAGAAAAGTAATATAACAGATGAGGAGATATTATTGGAATTATGTTCAGAATATAATTTACCAATGTATAAGATGAAAGCTATTTGTCATTATCCTTTTAAGTATACTCTTGAAATAATGAGAAGAATGAATGATGATACTATTCTTTTACCATCATTTGGTAAATTCTATATGAATAGGAAACGACACTTAGCTGGTAAAATAACAAATAAGGATTTAAGAGAGTACATGGAAATATATAAAAAAGATATTATAGATAAAAAAGATGCTAAAAAAGATAAAAGAAATAGCTCAAGGGTATTATAATTTATTTACAGGTAACGAAGAAGAGTTAATGAATAATAGATTAGAAATATGTACAGTATGTGAGTACAATAGTACTCCTAATGAAATTACTAATGTTTCTTATTGTAAATCTTGTGGATGTGGTCTTAAAGCTAAGGCTGCTTCCCCTGATAGTTCTTGTCCTAAAGGTTATTGGAATGCTCATAGATCTACAGACAAAAGTTGATATCTTTAAACAAGATAAAAAAGGTAAGAATACACTTTTTAAAAAAAATGTTATTCAAAGAGTATTTATAGATACTCTTGATATAGAAAGTATCAAAGAAAATATTAATGCAAAAGGTAATATAGATAAGAGTACTTGTATATTATATGTAAAAAATATAGGAGAAATTCTTATAAATCATTCCTTTGATTATATAAAAGGATTAAAATTAAAGAATAATCAAATCGGTTTTAAGTTAAATCAAATTTCAAATGAAAGAAAAAGAAAGAAAAGTAAATCAAAAAACATTTAAGGTAAGAAGACAACGAGTATTAGTTCGTCTTATAAAAGAAAGTTCAATGATTGGTTTATTGTATAAACCAGGTACAGCAGTAAATGTAGAGCCATATGCAGAAGTAGTATCAATATCTGATGATATAACGGATTTAAAGGTAGGAGATAAAGTATTATGTAATTTCAGTAATTCTAGTATATCATTATTTGATGAAGCATATACAATGATTAATGATTATGATGTACTTGCTGTACTATCAGATGATATTTGTTCTGAGATAACAAATAAAAATATATCAGAAAGTACTAAAGATAAACTATTAAACTAATGAAAATTAAATCAGAGTTTCTTATAAATGGTCAAACAGTTAAAGTAATATTTGATGATGAAAAGATGCATAAAGAAGGAGCACTTGGTTTATGTTACTCTGATCAAAATAAAATATATTTAAGTAGAACAACTATAGATGAGGGTAAGAAGATTAAATTACCAGCTGATAAAATACAATCTGTGTATATCCATGAAGTTCTTCATTATATCTTAGATACTATGGGAGAAGTTGAATTATCAGCTAATGAGAAGTTTGTAGAAACATTTAGTTCTTTGTTACATCAATTCTTAAATTCAAAATAATAAATGAAAGGTGTTCAAGTATGGGATACTGATAAGAATTTCTGGGAAGTTAATCCTTACTTTAAATTACTTAAAAAATACAATAATTTTTATTCTTTAGATAAGAGCAAAAACAAGAGTACTTCATCAACTGTAATGTGGAGTATATGTTTGCTTATGGACTCTTCTTCAATGTTTAAAGACATGAATCTTGAGGATAAGAAAAACATGATAATTCTTGATTTTGTAAAAGATAAGATTAAAGATTTTTCTTTTGATAATTATACAGAATACATTAATGAGTACAATATTTTTAAGAGTGCTACTCAAAAACAAATGGATGAATGGATTAGGTTAATGAATGAGAAAACTGAGTACATGAAGTCCTTAAAGTACAATAGAGAGAATGCAGAACATATAGAAGAACTCTTATTAAGTAATACTAAATTGTATAATGAGTACGAAAAATTAAAATCTAAATTAGAATCTGAAAGTGATTTTGGTGTTGTTAAAGGTGATCAAGAAGAAAGTCTATCTGAAAAAAATATTATATAGTGGTAAATAGAGAATATTTTACTGAAAAATTAGAAGTATTTCATCCTAAATCATCTGATTACGTAAAATATTGGCAAGAACAAAAAAGAAGAATCATTGAAGGATATTGGGTGGGTAATTATTTTTGCCCACCTTCTCTTTATTTTTATCTTAATTTTGGTACAATTTGGGTTAAGAAGTCATTACATTCAAAATCTCAAATAAAAGGAAGACCAAGGAATCTTGATTATTTATATGATAAATTAAGTATTCCTTATTTATTATCAAGAGGAATATCAGGATTTGAAAAAACTGGGAACATTTCAAAAACAGAAATTAAAGATATATTATACAATGGTTCTCCATCTGGAGCATTAGGCAAACCATTATATGAGAATCTACCATGTAATCTTTTATTATTATCTAATCGTGGTTCTGGTAAAACATCATGGGCTGCTAATGAATGTGTTCGTGAATTTATAACAGATTCTGCTAAAGAATATATCCCAGGAGTAAATGAAACAAAAGCTGAAATAATAGTAGGAGCTTATGATGCTAAATTTAGTTCAATACCTATGGGTATTATTCAATTAGCATTATCTGAATTACCTGGATCCCAGAATATAGGGGATAGATATTATCCATCTCCACTTTCTAAAATAATATCTGGATCATTCTTACCATCTAAAGATGCACAACATCTTTATACAAAGAAAATAGGTGGTAAATGGAAAGAATTTGGTACACGTTCTATAATTAAACATAGAACATATAAAGATAATCCATTTGCTTCTCAAGGTGGTAGGTATACACTTAAATTAGCTGAAGAAATAGGTATGTGGAATAATCTCTTAGAATGTCATTATGCTGATGAAAATCAGGTAATTGGTAACTCTAAGCTTGGTACAACTATATATATTGGTACAGGTGGTGATATGAAAGGTGGAGGATCCTTAGCAGCATATAAGATGTTCTATGATCCTGAAGCATATAACTGTATAGCATTTGATGATGTATATGAGAATAAAGGAAAAATAGGATTATTTTTATCTGCTATTGATACTAAAATTGATTACAAGGATGAAAAAGGTAATACTAATAGAGAATTAGGTAAAATAACAGAAGAGAAGATAAGAGAATCTAAAAAGAAAGCTAAAGATCCAGGAGTATATGATGAATACTTAATATATAATCCTTTAATACCATCTGAGATATTTTTACAAACAAGTTCTAATATATTTCCTACAGTTGATTTAACTAAAAGATTAACAGATCTCGAAACAAATTCAAAATATAAAGATTCAGAATACATTGGTGATATATATTATGATTCTGATGATAATAGATATAAATGGAAACCAAATCCAATATTAAGACCTATTTATGATTTTCCTTTAACAAAAAAAGATAATCAAGGTACTCCTGTTATTTATGAACATCCTTTTGAACTTGAAGATCATTCTATTCCATACGGAAGATATATAGCAGGTATGGACCCATATGATCATGATAGTTCGGAATATAGTCTTTCATTAGGTTCATTACTTGTATATGACAGATTACATGGTAGAATAGTATGTGAATACACAGGTAGACCTAGTACAGCTAATGAGTTTTTTGAAACATGCAGAAAGATTTTAAAATATTATAATGCTACATGTTTATACGAAAATGAAAAGAAAGGATTTTATCAATACTTAGAAAGATATAATGATACATATTTATTATTAGATCAACCTAGAGTATTAAAAGATATAACTCCAGATAGTAAAGTAAATAGAGAAAAAGGTATGCATATGACAGATAAATTTAAGAAATATGGTATCTTAATGATAAATAACTTTTTAAGAGCATCAGCTGAAATAAAAGATGCTCCCGAAATAACAAATGCTCAAAGAATAAGATGTATTCCTTTACTTAAAGAATTAATAATGTATAATTCAGATATAAATGCTGATAGAGTAATGGCTATGGTTACATTAATGTATCATATAGAAGAATTAAAGAAGTATGAATATAAAGAAGAAAACACTATAATTCCTATACAAGATTCTGCATTTTTTAAGAAACAATTATTTAAAAAGAAAATGATATATGTTTAATTCAAATATATTAAAAGATTCAAGTGGAAACTCATTTCCATCCCAAAAGAAAACATATTTTCAAAAAACAGAAGATTGGAAAAGAAAATGTGTTGATGGTGTTATACAGCAATGTAATACCTTTCAAAATAAGAGGAGATCTTCTTTTAAAAATAAAAGAAGAAATTATGATCTTATGAATAATAAGATCATAAAATCTGATTTCGACTATGTTACCAATCCTTTAGGTATCGGGCTTTCAGACCTTAAAAACTTTGAAATGCCAGCTACTCTACAACCATATGATGTACTATCACCTATATTTAATGTATTATTAGGAGAGGGTACAAAGAGATATTTTTCACCAGTTGTAAGAGCTATAAATGCTGATTCAATTAATATGAGGGAGGTTACTAAAAATAATGAGTTATTAATGATGCTTAGAGATTATTTGATATCAGAAGAAGCTGATGAACAGTATCTTGAAGCACAATTAAAAAAATTCAATTCTTATACTCCTGCTGATATAAGAGAATCTCAAGCACAACATTTAATAACAATGCTTCAAAAATATGAAAAAACAGATATTACATTTGAAAATGGGTTTTTTAATAGTCTTGTTGTAGGTGAAGAAATTTATGATATTAAAGATGTAGCAGGAAGAGTTAAATTAAGATGTGTTAATCCACTGGAGATTAATTATATACTATCAGTAAATTCAGATAATATTGATGATGCTGAAAAGATATATGAAAAGAATTTCATGAGTGTGTCTGAAATAATAGATGAATTTTATGAAATTCTAACTCCTGCTCAAATAGATGATTTAGAAAAACATGGAGCTGGAGATACTACATTCTATAACTATGATTTTAATAATGTACCTGTACAAGATTATTTTCCAGATGGTTCTATGTTTTTGGGAGATAATATACCTGTAATTAATAGTATTGATGATTTACACGATTCTGAGTTTGGTATAGCTGTACATAGGGTACGATGGAAATCTAAAAGAAAAATAGGTATTCTCCATTATATAGATGAGAATAATGAAGAACAAGAAATGTATATTGATGAAGTATTTAAGGTTCCAAAAAACAATCCTGATATATATGTAGAGTATATGTGGATTAATGAAATGTGGGAAGGAGTAAGAATAGGTAATGATTTATACTTAAATATACAGCCAAGAAAGAATCAATTTAGAGAATTAACTAATTTATCAGAATGTAAAACAGGATATGTTGGACATTTATATTCTGCTAAAAATAGCAGATCAGTATCACTAATGGATAGATTAGTACCCTGGTTATATCTTTATCTTATTATTTGGTACAGAGTTGAATTACTTCTTGCTACAAATATAGGAAGGATAGCACTTGTAGATATTTCTTTAATACCTGATGGTTGGGAATTAGAGAAATGGTTATATTATGCATCAAGTATGAAGATAGGTTTTGTAAATTCATTTAATGAAAGTATGAAACAAAGAGGTGGTAATATGAATCAAAGTACTCAAAATAAATCACTAGATCTTAATACAGGTTCTGAAATACAATTTTATGTATCATTATTAGAATTTATAGAAAAGAAAATTGAAGATACATCTGGAGTTCCTAGACAAAGAAAGGGAGAAATTACATCATCTGAAAGAGTAGGAAATACTGAAAGAGTAATTAGTACTTCAAGTAATATAACAGAACCTTGGTTTAAAATACATGATGATGTAAAATTAAGATGTATAGAAGCAATGCTTAAAGTATGTCAAGATGTAATATCAGAAAGAGGAGATAAAGCATTTTTATATGTTACAGATGATATGAGTACTGTATATGGAACTATATCAAAAAGTGAGTTTCCAAGTGCTGATTTTAAATGCTTTGTATCTAACTCATCTAAAGATCTTGCAATTCTTGATACATTTAAACAATATATGTCTGAAGCATTGCAGAATGATAAATTAGATTTCAGTATGATAGCTGATATCATAGGAAATGAAAGTATAGCAGATATTAAATCTAAACTTAAAGAAGCAGAAGCTATTAAGGCTGAAAGAGATCAAAAAAACTTTGAAGCTCAACAAAATAATGCTAAAGAAATAAATGATGCTAATATTCAATTTGAAGTTGAGAAACTTGATAGAGAAGATACTAACAAAGAACTTGATAGACAAAAAGATATATACGTAGCTGAATTGAAAGCTTTAGGAACATCAGGAATAAATAATAATGATATCAACGATAACTTAATTCCAGATGTTACAGAGATAGCTAATACCAGACTTAAAGAACTAGATATTCTTCAAAAATCTAAAGATAGAGATCAAAAGAATAAAGAACATCAAGATAAAATGTCTTTTGAACGTGATAAATTAAAACAAGAACGTATTCTTAAAGAAAAAGAAATTAAGGCTAAATTGATAGATTCACAAAATAAAGTTAAAATAGCAAAAACTAATAAAAACAAATACGATAAGTCAAAAAAGAAATAATATACATATTTTAAAAACATTAAAAAGCTATGGTTCCTATGGTATTTTTTAGTATAAGTTGAACCATAATTTAAAAATCGTTTTATATGTAATATAAAATAATATCCAAAATGGCAGAAGAAAAGACAATATTGGAAGGTGGAGTTAATGAATTTGAATTTGATTCAATACCTAATGTGGGAATGGATTTGGATTTTAAACCAGCTGATGAAATTAAAACTCTTGATCCAGAATTTAAAGGACAAGATTTAAATGACAATTATATACAAGAAGAAGAAAATACTAATAAATTATTTCTTGGTTGGGCTAAAGATAAAGGAATAATTGAAGATATTCCTGATGATTTTGAAGATACTGATGATAATATAACAGATATTATTAGAAATAATATTGATAAAAAAGCTAATTCTTTAGCTGATGAGAAATTAAATGAGAAATTAAAAGATCTTCCTGAAGTATATAAACAATATTTAAATTATCATAATACAGGATACGATATTTCTAATTTGTTAAAATCAGAAGAAAGATTAAAAAATTATGAAAGTATTTCTGATAGTGATATAAATGAAGATGAAGATCTTCAAAAAAATATTCTTATTTCTTCTTATCTTAGGTCTGGATATTCTCAAGATGAAGCTATAAAGAAATATAACAGGATGTATGATAAAGATATTGATCTGGTTAGGGAAGAAAGTAAAGAAGAATTTGAAAAACTTAAAAAACTTGAGATTGAAAATTACAAAAATCTAAAATTAGAAGCTGAGGAATTTTCTGAAAAACAAGAACGTCAAAGAGAAGAAAGTATTAAAAAATATGAATCTGAAATAATGGGAATACAAGAAATATTTCCAGGTGTTAAAATAGATAATAATATAAAGAAAAAGATATTCGATGGTCTTACTAAGGTTGTTCATACAGATAAATCTGGAAAACCAATGAATGAATTGAATAAGATGCAAAGTGAAGATCCAATGTTTTTACCAAGATTATATTATGTTGCTAAAATTCTTAATTGGGATCTTAGTAAACATAAATCTTCAGAAACAAAGATATTAAATGATCTTAAAGGTAAAATGAATTCTTATCCAAGTAATAAAGACATTGATAGTACAATATTAAAACTAAGAAAAGCAATAAAGAAAAATTCAAATTCTTTATTTTAAAAAATATAAACAAATTAAATTAAAGCTAAAATAAATTAAATGGTACAAGGAATCAACAACCTTCAAATCGGTAGACCAACATCGTGGTCTGGTTTGACAACTGATACTCACTTACAATCAATAGGTGAAAGAGATGTACAGTTGTATTCTGATATTATGACACAATTATTTAATCTAAATAATAATTACGGATTAGATAATATGCTTTCTAAATATCCAACTCATTATCTCGATACAGATGCTGCATATAAATGGTATCTAAAAGGAGATGATCGAGAAACTATCCTAATTACAGGATTTACTGCTGTAGACTCTACACGTCCTGGTGTAGCACACAGTACTTTTAAACTAAGACTTGAAAAACGTTATTATCAAAAGTCAGATTATGTTATTTTTGATAATCGTGATTTTGGTGTTCTCATTCTAGATGATGGTGAGGCTGTTGGTACTAATTGGGAACATACTGTTCAGATGATGACAGGTGATCAAAATGCATTTATTCCTCCTGTTCTTTTACAATCTGGAAGACGTGTTTCTAAACAAAATAATGCTGATACCAATGTTCTTGGTAGAGATTATGGTGGAGTAGAATATTCTTCACATTTTGAAATGCGAAATGAATTGAGTACAGGTTCTAAAATATTTGTTGTTCCAGGTAACCTTTATAATGCTCCTTTAACTATAGGATTTAAAACCCCTGATGGTGAAACTATCAAAGTATGGACTCGTTATCAAGAAATTAAAGCTGAATGGCAATATCGTTGTGAAAAAGCAAAAAGAATGATTTTTGATAGGTCTAATCAGAATCCTGATGGAACTTTCTCAAATAGATCTTCTGCTGGTTTTGTAATTAAACAAGGCTCTGGTCTTCGTGAACAAATTTCACCATCATATAAATTTTTCTTCAATAACCTTACTCTAGATTTTATTTATGAAGTATGTCTTAATTTATCTTTAAATATTCTTCCTGAAGATAAACGAGAATTTGTTATCATGACAGGTGAAAGAGGAATGATTAAATTTCATAGACTAATTGAACAAAATGTTGCTCTTTTATATCCTTTTGGTAATGAAAAACGACTTGGAGGTTCTGGTCAAGCACTTGAACTTACTGGTCAATATATAAGATTCAAAGGTCCTCAAGGTATTGTTATTACTGTGATGCACATGCCTGAGTATGATGATCCTATTGATAACCGACTTCCACACCCTGATGGTGGTTTTACTGAAAACTATCGTATGACTATTATGAACATTGGTACTACTAATGGTAATCCTAATATTCAAAAGATTTCTGTAAAGGGTCGTGAAGATCTTAGATGGTATATTCCTGGAAGTACATCACCTTATGGTCCTCTTAATGGTAAATCTGGAGCATCTAAAGTAGATGGTTATGAAGTATGTTACAGATATACTCAAGGTATTGTTCTTAAAAATCCTTTAAGTGCAGCTGAATTAATTCCTAACATTTTAGTTTAAAATAAATAAAAAGATAAATTATGGCAAAAGAAGTAGTTGAAAGTGTGGTAGAAATGTCAGAACTATCCAAAATAAAAGGTAAATACATTATTAAGCCCATCATGGTTAACCCTCATCTTTTAAGGATTGATAAGAACCATGATGGTGCTAATATATTCAGTAAAGCTTTTCATTACATGCAAGCTTCAAAAGATAAATATGGAGTTACTGTAACAGGAATGAATAATAATAATAAGTTACAATATGAATTTGAGAATGCTTTAAATTTGCAACCAGGAACATTATCCCAATATAATGATAAATATTGGGGTGGTTATAGAGATACTGTAACAAATATGGATCACAAAGCTTTCTTTTATGAAATTCCTAAAGATGGTCTTTTATTAGATTGTGATAATAATGTTAAACATAAACTAATTTATACTGTAATTAAAGGAGAAATTGAGGCAACATCTGTTCCTAAATTTGCAATGTCTTATGAAGCAGCAAAGTTAAATCCTTTCTGTTTATATGTTCTTGAAAATACTGAAGTTGAAGCTAATGTTAAAAATAAACAATATGAAATTAAAGATAAAGCAATTATCCTTAAATCAACATTAAGTATTCAACAAAAGATGGATTTCTTAACAGTATATGCTGATGGTAAATTTAGAGTATCTAATAATACATCACCTAATTTAATATCTGAAAAAGTATCAGATATTGTTGAAAAAGATCCATCTGGATTTATAAATTTATTAGAGAATCCTTTATATAAAGAATTTATATTTGTACAGAAATTAGTACGTGATAACATCATTACTAAATCTGGTCCTAAATTATTTACTAAAGAAGGTGAATTAATTGGTAATTCACTTGTAGAAGCTGCTAATAATTTAAATACTCCTGATTATAATGAAATGAGGTTATCATTAATAACAAAATCTGAGGTTTTGAATAAATGAGTATTCAAGAAATGCATAAAAAATTCAGAGTTTATTTTGATAAAATAGATTCTTTTAGTGCAGCTGAATATACTCCCGAAGCAATAGATATTATTTTAAATAAAGCTCAAGATATTGTACTTGAAGAATTAATAAATACAGGTCTTGAAAAAACACAAACGTTCTCTGATTATTTATCATCAATTATAGTAAAAAGTACAATAAATACTTTTAGTACAGATTCTGAGAGTGAAGTTAATGGAAAGTATATAAATATACCATCTGATTACAGAAAATTCTTAATGGATAGAGTAGTACTTAAAGTTCCAGATTGTGTTTTTTCAACATATATTGAAAATGGAGTAGAGTATATTGTAACTGAAGGTACTGTTATATATAACAATAACATATATATTAAAGGGAATATATTCACTGGTTATCAAGGATATAGTACTTATAAAGGTTCTGGTAAAATATCTAAAGTTAAATTAGTTAATAGTAAAGTAAGACCAGTAACAAGAGATACTTATCAAATGGATATTAGAAATCCATTTAAGAAACCATCTACTGAAACAGTTCTTAGATTAGAATATAAGAATCTATTTGAGATTATAATAGATGATTCTTCTGTACTATATCAATATAAGATTGATTATATTCGTAATCCTGTTCAAATGAAATATTGTTCTGCATATAGTGTTCCATGTGTTCCAGTAAGTGATGTAGATTGTGAATTATCGTTAGAAGCTCAAATAAAAATAATTGATGTTGCTGTTCAGTTAGCTAAAAGTATACTGCTTCAAGTACCTCAAACTAAAAATACAAATCAAGAAAATAATAAAAATAATAATTAAAAAAATTTAAAAAATGTTTAAATCAGAACAAAGTTTTAATGTTCTTATAGGAAAGAACATAGCAAGTGCAGCTACTCAGTACACTAATCCTAGTGCTGCTGGATATATTGCAGATGGTGAAATTCTTGTAATTGGTGCTAATGGAGCATTACTTACAGCAGGTAATACTATCAGTACTTCACCAAGTATTCAATTTGTACAAAGATCAGGTTCTAATCTTATCTTTTCATCTATAATTGATGGTACAAAAGTTACTAAATATTCTGGAGCAAATCCAGTACCAGCACAACAACAAATAATTTCAGTAGGTTACAATGGTACAACTGGTTCAATAGATTTAAGTACTGCTTCAAAATTATTTAAAATTTCATACAAACATAATCAACTTGTTTGGAGTGAACAAGTTTTTAAAAGAGTATATGAAACATCAGGAAGTACACAAGCTAAGGTTGCATCAGATATTTCTGAACAAATTAATTTTATGTCGCTTCCAGCATTAAATGGAGTATATTCAACTGGAGATTATGTATCAGCAGTTATGCTTTGTAATCATGCAGGTGCTGCTATTACAGGTACTGCTACTACATTAACTGTAACAAAAGGTTCAAATACAGCAGTAATGAATAATACTCATAACCTTACTTCTGGAGATTATGTAAGAATAGGTGGTACAAGTACAATTGATCCAGTATATCGAGTACAATCTGTAAATGGTAATACTATTACATTAGGTTCTCCTTATCAGTCAAGTTCTGGTGCTATAGCAATTGCTTCTGTTGAAATTATTACAGCAGCACAAGCAAGTACTGCTGCATTTGGTTTTAAATTAACTGGTCTTCCTTTAACATGGAGTATTAATCCAGCTGCCAATAATCGTTATGAAATTGTTAGTTTTGATGTTCATCCTGGTACTGGATGGGGAAGTACTACTATCACTAATGTACAAGATCCTATTTTAGGAAGTGGTTTACTTCCTCAAGTTGCTGAGATTGAATGGTTTGCTCTTGGATTTGAAGGATTACAATCACGATATAATATTCCTCTTCCAACTGGAAGACGTGATGCAGTAGATCCAGAATATTATACAATTTATTTAGAATATGATATTCCAAGTGTTAGTGCTATAACTGGTGATGTTTCAGCAAAACAAGGTTTATATATTTTTGTAAGCGATGGAGCAGCACAATTAACTACTCTTCGTGCCATAACAAATCCTTGGATGGCGAGTACTCCTAAAGCATTTCCTGCTATTGTGTAATCGTAATAAGAACCAGACTTTTCTTATATTTCATCTCTCTTAACTCTGGGTACTTATTAAAGTAAGTACCCTTTTATTTTAAAACATGGCTTCAAACACAATATTAGAATTTAAATTTTCTGTTTGTTTAAAGGATGGATGTTCTTTACTTTCACTATCAGATACAACAGGAGAGTATGATGTAAATATTAATCCTTACGGATGGTTTCCAGATACAATGGGTTCTTCTTTACAACTACCATATATATCTGATGTTGAAACTTGTATAATGAAATTATATGAACCTGATGGAACAGAACATATTTTAGATTTATTTTCATCTTATAATGCTTTCTTATCATTAACTGGAACACCTGTTAATATAGTATCAGAAGCATTTTCTTTAGATACTTTTGTAGATGGATGGTATACTATAAATATAGAGATTTCTGGAAGAACATTACAAGGAATTACCAATGATTGGAGTACATCATATTCAGAAGATTTCTTTTTTACATGTAATGCACAATGTAAAATTGATAATATGTTTTCTATGATTACTGATTCAGATTTAACTAATACTCCATCACCATGCTTACAATGTGATTCTAAATCAAATTCTATTCTTCAATCTGCTATTCAAGCTCAAGCTTTTTTAAATTCAGCTATTAATGCAGCATGTTGTTCTAAGAAAAACATGGCTATAAAATTATTAAACAGAGCTTCATTTGAAGCTGCTAAACAAGGATGTACTTCCTGTCATTGATATGTGTACTACATGTAATAATAATAATTCTCCAGTTCCTTCACCTCAAGGTGAACAAGGTCCAATTGGACCTCAAGGTGTACAAGGTGATCCTGGAATTAATGGTGTAAATGGAATATCTATAGGATATACTGTTGTTGCTTTAAATATCGGTGATCCTAATTGTCCATGTTCAGGACATAGAATAGATTTTGGTCAAGATACTGATAATAATGGTATCAATAATAATACTACATCTTCCATTTATGTATGTAATGGATGTGCAGGTTCATCAGGATATGTTGGAATAAATCCTATTCTAATGGTATATGATGATCCTAATGATGTTTTAAAATTTGAAACTATAGATCCTTTAACTAAAGGATTAGGAAAAGGTATATATTCAGGATGGGCTATATGTAATGGTTTAAATAGTACACCTGATTTAAGAGGTAGAGTACCTTTAGCTTATGCTGATAATGATGTTACTTTTAGTACAGTAGGTTCTTCAGCAGGAAGTAAAACAAATACACTATTACCTTCTAATATACCACTTCATAAACACACTATTAATACTACATTAACAGATACAGGTAGTATATCTGTATCTGGAGGTAATCATATAATACCATTAGTTATAGGAGATTCTTTTATTGGTTCTCCATCATTAGCTTGGTTAAATGATCCAATATTAGGTAGAGGTTTTAATAATGATGATGTATATAACCAAAATACTCATTTAACCTCACTTTCTTATGATACTGCACATTCCCATACAATTATTGGTGATACTGGGGATGGTAGTTCTCAAGGATTAGGTTCTAATCCTATTAATAATA
>ERZ795047.2434-NODE-2434-length-17735-cov-4.803676_pt1 | contig 17735 bp, 13 predicted proteins | sample MGYA00375131_ERZ795047 | MGnify/ENA primary metagenome ERZ795047 (study PRJEB30176, sample SAMN05720228) | activated sludge metagenome | isolation source: Anaerobic digester | place: Japan | collected 2015-05-20 ...
CCGCCGCGGCCGTGAAATCCGAGAAGCGGCCGTCATTCTGAAAAAGTCTGCCGCCAGCCAGGATATCCTCGTCTCCGTCATTGTCGTAGTCAAAAGAAGTCAAGGCGTTTCCCGGAGTTGGCACTCGTCCCAAGTCGATCGACTGAAACTTACCCGACCGGGTCCCCCGGGCCGCGGTCAACTTCCCGCCGGCCTCCAGGAAGACGATGTCCCTCCATTCGTCGTTATTCAGATCCGTGACGATCACATTTCGGTTATTGAAAGGCCTGTCGAGGCCAAGCTTGACGGCGATATCCTCAAAAGTCCCTGTTCGCCGATTCGAGAGCAGCAGATTAGCCGCCCCGCTCTGGACGAGCAGGAAGTCCGTATCGTTGTCGTCATCAAAATCGAGCGGGAACAGACGATCGACCGATGAACCAGCTGGAGAAAGGCCGGCAGCGTCAACCGGTGCAAAACCGCCTTTTCCATCGTTTCGAAACATTTTCGGGGCGGAATCCGACAGGGCTACATAGAGGTCCAGGTCTCCGTCGTGGTCGTAATCGACCAACAGCAATTGGCGCACGCGGCTGGACTCCAGGGCAATATCGGACATGCGAGTCAGCTTGCCCGTTCCGTCATTGGCAAAAATCTGGACTGATCCCTTTCCCGGTACACATAAATCCTGATCTCCGTCAAGATCGAGGTCACCCCAGGCATGACTTGCTTCTTCGGCTACGATTTCGATACCAGGGGAAAAGGTCTTGAAATTCCCTGAACCATCATTCAGCCAGAAGGCAGGGGTCCTGCCGCGGATCAGGAACAGATCCGCTGACGAGTCTCCATTAATGTCCACCCAGGATGCACTCGTCGGCGCCCCCGACGCCCCAGCCTCAGCATCCAGTCCCGCAGCAGACGAAACATCGGTGAACCTGACACTGGAAGGCTTCGCCTCCGTCGCCTCCGGGACGACCTTGCGCTCCGGATCGACAATCTCTGTGTAGCGGCTCATCTCGAGCTCGGCAGGCATACGGTTGCGCGCATCCTGACCGCGCAGTTTTGTCAGCTGTTCTTTCTCCTCGGCGGCGATGTCTGTCTTGTCCAGCCTGACGGCGATCATCATGCGCCGGTAATGCGGCGCCACTTCATCGGGCAAAAGCTCTACTGCACGTGTTGCGAGATCCAGCGCCTTGTCGAGTTGCCCAAGCGATTCGTATACCACCATCAGATTGTATGTAGCATCAGGATCGGAAGGGTCGAGCTTCAACACTCGCTCGAACTCTTGCGCGGCTTTCGCCATATCCCGCTCACGTTTGTAACTGAGAGCAATGTTGTAAGCAGCATAAGGGGCGAGTTGAGGATCAATCTCCTCTCCTCGCCGCAGGTGCTGGCGGGCGCTCTCGTATTGCTCCATCTGGACCAGGACAATGCCGAGATTAATGTGATCGATCGCTGAATCGGGTATGAGCGCAAGAATGCGTTCGAAGGTCTTGGCGGCTTCAGCGTAGTTCTCCTCTTCGTAGTAAGCGCGCCCGACATTCCTGAGGCTGGCTGGCTCGTCTTCGCCGGCAAGAAACGCGACGTAGGCAAGTCCGGAAGTCACCACAATTCCGATGAGAAGACAGAATCTGGCGAGCAAGGATCCCTCCTCCAGTCGCCGAGATTTGAAGCTTGGCCAGAATGCACACGTCGGCGACTGTATGCACCACTACTCTAGCATCCAGTCCCTCTTCCGAACAGAGCCCTGTCGCTCAATCCGCGTGATCCGCGTTATCCGTCGCTCGATCCGCGGGTACACTCCCGCGGATATTACGAATGACGCGGATTACGCGGATTCCGCCGAGAGATCCGTGGATCCGGGCAAAAGGTCCTGCTTGTTGATTGACCGACTTCGGGGCTTCTTGTAGACTCGGCCTGTTTTTATTCACAATGAAATGGTTTTGCCGAGATAAAGGCGGAGGCTTCACATGAACGAGTTGATGACAATGGGGATCATCGTGGGCAATCGCGGCTTTTTCCCGGATCACCTGGCGAAAACCGGGCGTGAAGAGATGATTGCCGCTCTGAAGAAGGCCGGCATTGAGCCAATCGTATTATCGCCCGAAGACACCAAGCACGGGGCCGTTGTAACCCGGGAAGACGCCCGCAAGTGTGCTGAGTTGTTTCGTCAGAATCGAGACAAGATCGATGGGATCGTGGTTACGCTTCCCAATTTCGGCGAGGAACGTGCGATCGCCGATACTCTGCGGATGGCGGACCTGGACGTTCCGGTACTGATTCAGGCCACGCCTGACACGGCCGAACTGATGAACATCAAGTACCGGCGCGATAGTTTCTGCGGCAAAATGTCCGCCTGCAACAACCTGACTCAGTATGGCATCCCGTACTCGCTGACAACGCTCCATACGGTCCACCCTAATTCGGATTCCTTTAACAAAGACCTCCAGTGGTTCGCGGCAGTCTGCCGAATAGCCAACGGGCTGAAAAACCTCCGGATAGGGGCCATCGGGGCACGGCCCGCCGCCTTCAACACTGTCCGGTTCAGTGAGAAGATTCTCGAATCCAACGGCATATCCGTTGAACCGGTTGACCTGTCCGAAATCCTCGGCCGGATTAGCCTGATGAAAGATGACGATCCGGCGGCACGTCAGAAGCTGGAAGAAATCAAAGCGTATGTGCCGACCCAGGGGATTCCCGAGGAGGCTCTCCTAAAGATGGCAAAACTAGGAGCGGTCGTTACTCAGTGGATGCAGGAGACTGAAGTGGATATAAGTGCCGTACAGTGCTGGACTGCGTTAGAGACTTATTTCGGAGTCGTTCCCTGCACTCTCATGAGTATGATGAGCAACCAGCTCATGCCGAGTGCATGCGAAGTCGACATCTGCGGAACCATCGGGATGTATGCACTTCAACTGGCCTCAGGCACTCCGAGCGCGCTCTTGGACTGGAACAACAACTACGGAGACGATCCGAACAAGGCCGTCTGCTTCCATTGCAGCAACCTCCCCAAGCATTTCTTCCAGGACGTTCGGATGGACTACCAGGAGATCATCGCCGGCAGCGTGGGGCAGGCAAACACATTTGGAACCTGCGTAGGACGAATCAAGACCGGGCCGATGAGTTTTGCACGCTTTTCCACGGACGATCTCAGCGGAACAATTACGGGATACCTTGGCGAAGGGCGCTTTACGGACGATCCGCTTAGTACCTTCGGTGGGTACGGCGTGGTTGAAATACAGGGGATGCAGGATCTCCTTCGTTTCATCTGCGAAAACGGATTCGAACACCACGTTTCGGCCAACTTGTCCTCGGTGGCCGCACCTGTTTACGAGGCGACCACCAAGTACCTCGGCTGGGACGTGTATTGGCACCAGTAAGCTAGCGGCGATTGAGGGGGAAGGCGGCGCTGATTGAGTGACTTGCCATGGCGCGGCGAGTTGCATCCGCGCCACGGCTTCGCCCGTGGATTTGTGTTCTCAGGGAGGAACAAATGGCAATCGTAGCTGGTGTAGACTTTGGGACACTAAGCGTCCGTGTTTCTGTCGTAGACAGCAAGAGGGGTCGTATCGGGTCGGCGACTGCCGAATATCCCCTCTTTCGCAAGAAAGAAGATCCGAACTACGCCACTCAGCGCCACGAGGACCACATGGCAGCCCTCGTTACAGCCACACGGAAGGCCATTCAGGAGGCCGGGGTTCCGGGCGAATCGATAGAAGCGATCGCGCTGGACACCACCGGCTCGACCGTTGTTCCCGTCGATTCCGACCTCCGTCCCCTTGATGACTACTACCTCTGGTGCGATCACCGGGCCAAGCATGAAGCGGCGGAAATCACGCGCGCAGCCCACGATTTCGGACTCGAAGCCATCAACTGGTACGGAGGGGTCTATTCGTCCGAATGGGGCTTTGCAAAATTACTTCACTGGCTGCGTCAAAATCCAGAGAAATCCAACCGGATGGCGACCGCCTTGGAGCACTGCGACATGGTCGCCGCAGTTCTTTGCGGTATTCGGGATCTGGACCAGCTGCCCCGGAGCGTCTGTGCGATGGGGCATAAATGGATGTGGAACGAGTCCCTGGGGGGACTGCCACCCGACACTTTTCTGACCGCCGTCGATCCGTTATTCAGCGGAATCAGGCCAAAATTGCGCGGTCGTTACCTTCCCTCTAATTGCATTGCCGGTCATCTTTCGCCTGAATGGGCGGATAAACTAGCGCTTAAAGCCGGCATCCCGATTCCTGTCGGCGCTTTCGACGCGCACTGGGACGCAATCGGAGCGGGAATTCGCGAAGGCGACGTGGTCAACGTGGTCGGCACCTCCACCTGCATCATGGCTATCGCCACGCAGGTAGATCTCATTCCCGGCGTATGCGGAGTCGTGAAAGGCTCCATCCACCCCGATTACTTCGGAATTGAAGCGGGATTGTCCGCGACTGGAGATATCTTTGACGCCATTGCCCGTCGTTCCGGCACAAGCGTCACTGAGCTTTCAAACGGACTTGAATTCTACCGGGCCGGCCAGACTGGCTTGCTGAGATTGACCTGGGATAACGGCGACCGTACCGTGCTCGTAAATCCCGAACTCGGAGGTGTCACATTTGGCTGGAACCTATCACATTCCGCGCAGGATGAATTATTCGCCTCCATTGAAGGAACCGGTTTCCACACCCGCGTCATCCTGGAGCGGATGTCCCAATACGGCGTGCCGATAAACCGGGTGATCAACGGGGGTGGAGTGCCTCAAAAGAATGAAGTGCTAAACCGGGTTTATGCCAATATCCTGAAAAAGCCTGTGCTCGTCCCCGAATCGGAAGTCACCAGTCTCGGGTCGGCTATCTTCGCCTTCCTCGCCGCAGGAACCTTCAGAACGATCGAGGAAGCCCAGGAGGCGCTTTGCCCGAGTTACCGGACAGTCAATCCCGACCCGGAGCAGTCCGCGGTGTATGAGGAGTTGTATCCTCTTTACAGGAAACTCTACTTCGGTTTGGGCTCTCCCAAGTCCGAAGAGCTGCGAATCGGGGATGTTCTGCCGACCCTGCGTAAAATAGCTCAGCGCTGACAGCAGACCGGCACGTCCACGAAGAACGGCAGTCGGGAAGGAACAGCCGAAATCAAGGCCGGCTTGGTTGTGACTGTAACTGGAGCAATTGGCGTTCGAGCGCGTCCAATCTCCGCTCGATGGTTCCCGCCTTCCCCTCCAGGCTCAGAACTCGGGAGTTGAATCGGCTCTCCCACTCCTTCAGTCGCGTGTTGATCGCGGCCAGAGCCTCCTCGACCTCGTCACCGCTCTTCGACCTCTGGAGTCTTTCCTGAAGGTCACGCATGATGCCCTGATGTCGAGCTAGGTTTTGTTCGACCTCCCTCAACCCGGCCGTCACTGCACTGAGATCCTTTTGCATCCCCTGCCCTAATTGCTCAAGGTCGTCCGTTATTGTCTGAACGGACTCGAACTCGGAGTTTAACCGCTCAACGGCACTCTCCAGGCGCTGTTGCATCTCGGTGAGTCGGCCGAGCGAGTCGGTCAGGCTCTGGTAGTCCGCCCCAACCTTCTGTTCTAACACTTCCTGTCGGCTACTGATTCGCGCAAATCGAGGGTCGTTCTCCAAGTCAGCCGCCGCCTCGCGCAGCGCCTGGACAGAATTTTCAACACTCTTAATCTGCTCGAGGACTGGCTTCACGGCCCGCAGCTCTTCCTCGATCGGAGCCAATCGGCTGGCCACTTCCGCCTCGACCAGTCTCTGGTTCAGACGCAGGACCAATACCGCTCCAGCCGCGATTATCATTATCAGGATGAGAAGAGCAATCAGGAGACCTCGGCCAGCGCCTTTCTGTTGCTCGGCGTGTAATCGATCCGCATTTGCCATGGCGTCAGTGATTATACTGCCGATAAGATGAAAGAACGAGAAAAGGGGTGCAAAAGACAAATCCTCGGCTACCGCGGGGACACCAGCGAACGGCTGCTGATTGACGATTCAGAACAAGAAGAGGAAGCTTAATCGCACTGATGAGGACACCGGAGGAACAAGCGAAAGTCGCATGAACAGCGAGAATAATATTATCGTACTCAAGTTTGGTGGCACCTCAGTCGCGACGTCGGACCGCATTCGGCAGGTCGCAGAGCTGGTGTGCAAGAAGCAGAAGCAGGGCTTCAAGGTAGTAGTGGTGGTATCGGCTCGCGCTAAAATGACTGACGCCCTGATTGAGGATGCGCGCTCTTTTTCGCCACACCCCTCGCCACGCGAGATGGACATGCTGCTGACGAGCGGCGAGCGCATCAGCGCGGCGATCCTGTCGATCGCAATCAACGCGGCCGGAGCCAAGGCCATTTCCCTTACTGGCTCCCAGGCCGGCATCATAACCGACGACGATCACACCAATGCGCGAATCATTGAGATCAGGCCCGCGCGGGTTCTGCGCGCCTTGAATGATGACAACATCGTCGTCGTCAGCGGCTTCCAAGGAGTGAGCTTCAAGAAAGAGGTTACAACGCTCGGGCGAGGAGGGTCGGACATTTCTGCCGTCGCCCTGGCGGCCGCTCTCGGGGCAGGCCTTTGCGAGATTTACTCGGACGTGGACGGGGTGTTCGCGGCCGACCCACGCGTAGTGGAGAATCCAGCCAGAATTCCGGAAATCTCGTACCAGGAAATGCAGGAACTGGCGGAGGCAGGAGCTAAGGTGCTTCATCCGAAGTCAGTCGAATTCGCCAAGGCCAAGGGGACTGTCATTCACGCCAAATCGACCTTCGTCCCAGACGGAGAGGGAACCATCATCAGGAATCTGGAGGGAAGGATCAAGCCGCGGATCGTCGGGGTGGCGTCCGAAGACAAGGTTGTTCTGGCGCGCTGCCAGGATACCGGAGACGCGGGCCTGATCACCCGACTGCTCGACGCCCTGGCAGAGGACAACATCAAAGTCAAACAGATTTCGTTTTCGGAGATCGGTAACGGCAAAACGTCAGGCTACTTCATTATTCCCGAAAAGGAGAATTATCATATCGAAGCGGCGATCGCGCGCCTGGAAGCCGCATTTCCCGGAGCTCTGCATATTTCCAGACAAGTTGGCGCGGTCTCACTCGTAGGCGCCGGCATAAATGACCGATACGATTTCTTACGCCGCTGCATACGTTTATTACAAGATCATGGCTTCGGGCCGGTCTCTGTTCATACCAGTTCTTTCCGCATCAGCGCGCTCGTCGAAAGAGACAAGGTCGCACAGGCAGTCAGGACATTGTACGAGCATTTTCTCCGTGATGAAAACGAAGTCGAATCTTGATTTACCGTATAACTTAGGCTAAAAGTATTAGGGGCTCAAACTCGAAAGAGGCGCAGGATGTCAGACAGGGCGATCAACGATTACGTCCGTCAGAAGATGCGAGAGCTGCGTACCCGTAAGAAAATCGGTATTCGCCAGCTATCCTCCAGCACCGGAATTCCTGTCAGTTCATACTGTTGTATGGAGGGTGGGTACTACAATATCAGCCTGGACAACCTGTTCCGAATTCTCGGAGTCCTGGGGGCCGATATCGCTGACGTGTGGCCTTCAGACGTGGTCGGAACAGGAGTAGACAACCCGGTCCAACTCCGCAAGATCCAGGAATTCCGTATCAACGAAATTATCAATCTTAGTGAAGCAGAAGGGGCAGCTCTCTTCTCTCTCAACGAGAGACGCTGCAAAGTGCTTCTCAGTCAGAATCTCAGTGATTTCCTGCTCGACAGGATCTGTCTCTATCTTGAGAACGGGCAGCAATACAACCAAGGCCTTTGGTTCAAGAAGAGATTAGGAAATACCTGTTTCGTATTCTTCCTCAAAGGGAAAAGCTGCCCGGAGCATATCCAGAAACTGATCCAGCAGTATCTGGTCATCTGGTCCAATCTTTTCAGTCAAGTGCTTCAGTAAGGTCCATCAGCCGCGGATCGAGCGAACGAGCGCCAGTTCCAGTGCAGACAGGAAGTGGAGGTCCCGGCGTCCGCATACCAGCCCCGCTTTCAACCTCATCATGTAATACGAAATAAAGAAGAGGCCGAAAATCGGCCAGCTTGACGGTTTTATCCGGCCTAAACGGCGAAACCTCTTTACGTCCTTCTTGAGCGAAGAGGAAAATTCCATGAAGAGGTCGTGCCGGGTCGCTGGATTCTCCAGGAGGAAACGCACATCCGGGGCATCCAGAAGTCTCAGGATGATCGCCACATTCAACTCCAGGTTTTCCAGTTCGCGCACCTCCCATTCCTCACAGCGAACAGAAGAAATGTGGTGATATGAGACATACAACATCAGGACTACGAAAGTGGCCAGGAACAGGTAATAGTAGAGCATTCGTCAGTTCTCGCTTCTGTCGTTCGCTGGTGCCTTTTCGGGACTGCCACCAGGTTGGGTTGCCTTCACAGCACTTCCCGGGACTGCGTGCACCGACTTATAGCATGACCTTTCCTTCGAACGGGATAAAGAAATTTTGGTATTTCCAAACTCCCCTCGAATTCCAGGTCGCATTAAGAATGGCAGCAAGTTCTGTTTAGTATTGAACAGACCGGATACGGTCTACCGTGGAGAAACGAGAATTCTGATCGCCTTCTCCAAGTCTTCTCCAACCTTTTCTATACGCTCTTGAAAGTCTGTATTGAGTTGAATCGCCGGTTCATAGTTCCACAGCGAGTAGGCGAAAACCGACAAAGCGAGAAAGTAGAAAAACTGAAGGAAAAAGGCGAAAACTTCGAACGGGCTTCCGACGAACAGCAGCCGGGCAAAATTCACACCTTGAAAACCGACCAACAGTGAGACGCCTACAAGCATCCCCCGCAAGTTACGTCCCAGGATGACATCGCGTCTTGCACAGATCCTACTGTAAACCAGGATGCAAGCGAGCATATGGGCGAACAAGGCCGCCGCTTGAAGGTGAAAGTAAGGATCACCCGTCGTCGACTCAAGCCGTGTCGCGACAATGGCTGTTGTACCCCCAGCAAGGGCGAATGATAACAGTATTTGCTTCTTTCTAGGATTCGTTGCCTCGACGTACCTCCAGATCTCCCAGAGGACGAGCAACAGGAACACGGCCGAGGCGAGGTTGGGTATTTGCCAAGCCCAGTAGTAGGCGGACGAATCAAACTCGTAGACGACTCCTATCAGAAGCTGACAAAAGCTGACAATGAGGCTAAACCCTACATAGCAGTAGAAGGCTGGGTAACGACGAAAGAGACCAGCCAGAGTGCCCCTCGCCAGAATCAGCAGCAACAGGATATTTCCGAACGTCGAGAGTGCGTACTGGGCGAACATCGCCCCACAGCCTAATACCAAACGTGATCGAGATCAAGCCTAGTGTCGAAAGTCAAGATTTTTTGGTATTTACGAACGGTTTTCGCTGAACTGTTTGGTAATACCAAAAAGGTGTGACCACAGTCCTTGGACGGCTTAAATTTAACACCGATTCTACACGGTTTCAATTGGAGGGTAAAATCATGTGGATCCTGCTTTTCCTATCCTTCTTTGTATGGGGCGCCCCAGAGCGGGGAGATTACAGAGAATCAGCGGTCAGGCAGACAGAGACCAGGCAATCAGAACGTCCGCAGCTGCTCTTGCCCTCCCGGTACGAGGGTCCGGGCATTGAACCGGCGTGTTGCGGACCTAATCCGCCGCCGCCTCCTCGGCCGCCAGACAAAAAGAAGTAGCCAGACTGCTGCCCCTGTCCGCTTAACTGCATTTGAGGCCGGATTCAATGCAGAAGTAGCCGGAGAATCCCGGGGTAACGGGAAGCTTGAGCTGGAAGCCTAATCGAGTTATTGGGAAGCAAATCTTTAAGAAGCTGATTAAGCCATTCTCGCGAAGTCTCGAGGGAGGAGTAGGTAAGCCAGAGATGGTCTCCGTCCTCGGAGACCTCATACCCTGACAAAACCGCGTAGAGGGGTTCGCTTTCCCCTCTCAACCGGAATTTTCCGCGGATTATTCGCTCGGCGGAATCGACATCAAGCCCAAGGACCTCGCCGTATTTCTCAAGCTTCGTTGTCACGAATCGACTGACTGTCCATGCTAGGGCTTGGTCCTTGAGCTTTCGAATCATCTGTTTCTGGTCATTTTACTGCATTGCGGCCAGAATCGACGCCCACGCGGGGCTTTAACCGGACCGAGACTCCAAGGGATCATACTCGCACGCAAGTCTATCTCTGGTCCTTGTAGTCTACTAATCCTTCGAGCCGTCCTGGGTCGTAAGGTTTCTTCGGCCATTGAAGTCCGGATAGTAGCCCTGACGAGCTCGCACACGCAAGTCCGGTCTGCCTGGAATGGTGACTACGATCTTTCGGAAGTCATCGGCCCCTGTATCTCTTCGCGAGGAGTAATAGGCCAGCAGGTATTGGGCCTGCAAATCGGCCGCGATCAAGCGGTAAATGTCAGGAAGTTCCGACCAATCGGCCGGCAGATAGGCGGCGCCGCCGGTTTGCGCGGCAAGATACTGTAATGCTTCCTGTCCGCGCCGGCTGATAATGTTCAATTTCACCGAGGAGGACGCCGGGTTGATGGAATAAAAGAGGCAATCAGCGCGTTGGAGCTCCTGGAGGGCTGAATCTAAGCCATGCGTTAGGCTGAAAGTGTCCTCGCCATCCGAAAGCACCACCTGAACGCGTCGAGAAAAGGGTGACGCAGTATCCTTCAAATGCCTGGCTGCTAATGCGAGAGTATCGTAAAGCGCCGTCGCTCCCCGAGTCGGGGAAAGGGACATCAGGGCGCTCATAGCTTCGGCCGGCTCGTTGGTTCGTTGCCGGATGATCTGGCCCTCGGGCCCTACCGTAAACACACTTACAAAGCTTTGCGGCCCGGCTACGGCCTGAAGGAATTCCGCGCCGGCTTTCCGCTCAAACTCGAAACGCGGCATCACACTGCCGGATACATCGATCAGAAGGGCCAGCTCAATCGGCGACTGCCCGGGCTCCTGCATACTCGCAATGTTTTGCGGATGTCCGTCCTCTGCTATCCGGAAATCGGACATGCTCAAATCTTTGACTGGTTTCTGGTAGCGGTCACTGACTGAGACTGGAACCAGCACAAGGTTGGATGCGACGCGAATAGGAGGAGGCGAAACCGAGAATTCATTCGCTCGTGATTGTCCCCTCGCTATAAGAAGAAAAAGGATAACGAAAGGCAACAGTACCAGGGAACGGATCGCGATTCGGGTCGGAAATAGCATAGCACTGTCTCATGTCGCATAGCTCAACTCCCGCGTCAAACGAACAGCTCGTGTCCCACCGGCTTGTAGTTTGACTCCCGAGAGTTGCGTGGAAAAAGCTCGGGCTTGCCTTTCAACCACGGGGTTGGCCGAAAAGCGGCCAACCCCGTGCCGGACTCTGGAGCGGGAGAGCCCGGCTGCAATAGGGATGGCGTCAGGCAGGGCAGTTGCGGTCAATACTTCCCCGCCTGGCGCCGCGTACGAGAAGCGGAATCAATCACGCCTCCCGCCGCTCCTGAGCCCGTGGTAATTGCGTGCAAGGCAATTCGCGTTTCTTACTCGCCCTCAGTCTGGTTGCCAGTAGTGGTCCCGCTGGTATTGCCCGTTCCTGATTCCCCAAACTCGCCACGGATCTGGTTGTTCTGCAGATTATTCTGTCGCGCTCTGCCCTGATCCCCCGGCTGTTGAGAGCTGGGAGATTGTGACAGCCCGGCACTGATCGCCTGCAGTCCCCGGTTAACGAGGACTTTGACTTCGACTCGCCGATTCTGTTGGCGTCCTTCGCGCGTGCTGTTATCAGCAATCGGCTGAAGCTCGCCGAAACCGAAGGGGGTGATCATCCGACGCAGTGGGACGTTGTGCTCTTCGGCCAGGTAGCGCACCACCGAATCGGCGCGCCTCTGGCTCAGTTGACGGTTGTAAGCGGCGCTCCCATCAGCGGAAGCAAATCCCACGACCTCGATCATGTAACCTCGTTCGTTGGCGACCTGCCTGGCTATCTGATCCAGTTCGGCCTTAGCCTCGGGACTCAATTGTGCGCTGTTTACTTTAAAATTCACAACAGCGCTATGCTTGACGTCGAAATTGTCAAGGGAGACTATCCGCTCATTCGTGGCCCGGATTCCCTCGTGGGCTTCTTCGGCAGTCCGCTGTGCCCTGGAAGCGGCTTGGACCGCCTGGTCCGCCGTCTCCTGGGCGGCTACAGCTCCGCCTCGCGCCGCGTTGCTGACGGCGCTCAACTCGCTGACTTGGCCAGCCAGTCTCTCTGCGTTCTGATTGGTCTCGCTCAATCCGCGCTCCACCGGATTAAGCCGCGTTTCAATCGCGACAGCGGTCCGATAGTCGTCCTGGGTAAATCGGATTGCCTCGGCAAGTAGCCGACCAGAACCATCGCCTCGTCCCTCGATCTCGACCTCCAAACCAGGGAGCAGATTCGTGATTGCATATTTCCGAGCTGAGCGGAAGGGATTTCTCTTCCTCTCTTTGACCTCGGTCAAATCGTTCAGGCCGACGACAAGAGTTTGGTTGTCACGGGTCAGAATAGTCACTGTGTCAGCATCACGGGCAATAACGTTACCCTTGACCTTGTAGTCCTCTCCCGGGGTGAAGGTCATAGCGCTTGTTGCAGGTGTTTGGGCGCCTTGCTGACCGTTCTGATTTGACTCGTTAGTCCGATCATCTTGCTGCCGATCAGGATCTTGCTGCACTGTAGAACTGTCTTCGTTCCTTTCCGGTTGCACGGAGGGGTCCTGGGCCCATGCCGGCGCGGCCAAAAAGAGCACAAGAAGAATCGATAACAGCCCGCTCCTGACCGCCTGCTTCAGTAGTGTCATTGGGAACCTCCCTGTGTTTCGTTACTGCTTCAATCTCACTAACTCACTAAATCCAAAAATGCTACCTCAGTGAATCCAGTAGCAAGCTATATGCCAGTTCAGCCGTTGGACATGAGATACTGCTGGTGTTGGGGTTTGGCGATTTGTAAGAGCATCGGACGCGAACACGTAGGCTGATTCTCCGGGAAAAATTCCCTGCCTCGCCCTTTTCGTTATCGGTGGCTCTGTATCTTAACGAGTATAATATGGGAAAGTGGTATCCGGGACGAACCGGTTCTACAGCATCTCCGCACGTTGAGCGGCGGTTGTACGTGAAGGATGCGCTTGAACAATCGGACGAAAGTACTCATTGTCGACGATGAGACCGCATTGCGCGAAGTACTCGGAATGAGGCTCGAGGACTGGGGGTTCGAGGTGCGTCTCGCCTCCGATGGCTTTCAGGCTAAAAACATCGTCGAGTCGTACGAGCCGGATATCGTCATCTCAGACGCCGTTATGCCGGAAATCTCGGGACTGGAGCTGCTCCGGGCTTTGAAAGAAGGAGACGCATCGCGACCGGTCATTCTAATCACTGCTCACGGCAGTGTTGACATGGCCGTTGAAGCCATGAAGCAAGGTGCGCGTGACTTCATCACGAAGCCCTTGGACTACGTAAAACTTCGTGCGGTGCTGGGAGCAGTCGAGCGGGATCTCAAGGAGCGCCAGGCGGCACGAAAGCTCTCTTCTCAGCTGCAACGAGCACCAGGTTTCATGAGGTTCGTGGGAACCAGCAAGCAGATGCGTGAGGTTTACGACCTGATCCGGGCCGTGGCCTCGAGCGACGCTTTTGTCTTGATAACCGGGGAAAGCGGAACGGGAAAAGAACTGGTCGCGCGGACCGTCCACGAACTTAGCTCACGGGCCGACGGACCTTTCGTTGCTATTAACGCGGCGGCAATCCCCCATGAGTTGATGGAGAGCGAGATCTTCGGGCATGAAAAGGGTGCCTTTACCGGCGCGGTCGGAGTCCGAGCAGGCTGTTTCGAACTGGCTAACCAGGGAACTCTGTTCTTGGACGAAATCGCTGAAATGCCACTGGCGCTGCAGCCCAAGCTGCTTCGTGTTTTGGAGGACGGACGAGTCCGACGTTTGGGAGGAAGGCAGGAATTTGCTTTCAACGTCCGGGTGGTTTCCGCAACCAACCGCGATCCGGCAAGCGCCATTAAAGATGGTTCGCTCCGCCAGGACCTCTTCTATCGACTGAACGTTTTCACGATTCGTTTGCCGGCGCTTCGCGATCGTCGCTCCGATATCCCGCTTCTGGCACACTATTTCGTGACCGAATTCAGTAAGAAGCATGACGCCGGGGTTGAAGGCTTGCGTGAAGAAACCCTGGCGATTCTCAAGGAATACGCCTGGCCCGGTAACGTTCGCGAACTGCGGAATGTTATGGAGAGGGCAGTCATTTTGGCACGCGGCGAGTGGATAGAACCGCAGCACCTTCCTCCTTACATCCAGAATCCGTCCGCCGACGCCACTTCGAAGATTGTATTGCCTGCCAACGTGACGGCCGCGGAAGCCGAAAAGGAACTGATCTTGCGCACGCTGGAGCGCACCGGCTACAACAAGGCCGAGGCAGCGCGGCAGCTGGAGGTCGATGTCAAGACGATTCGCAACAAGCTCAAGGCTTATGGATTAGAATAGTGTTTCATCTGGTCTGAGACTTCGCCGTAAGATAGTCTTTTCGATGAAAGTATCGACCAAAATCATCCTGGGCTACGCCCTCCTGATTCTTTTGCTTGTGCTCACGCTGGTGTACGAGCTCACCCTCGTACATCGCATGCAGACCATTAATCAGGATCTGGCACGAATGAAGACCCGGGAGACCGTTTACTCCCTGCGTTCCCGAGATATAGAGCAGGTTATCGATTTCATCAAGAGGCTGTACATCACGAAGGATCCAGATTACGCGGCTCAGGTTAGAGACCTTTTTAAGCAGATGCGGCTGGACCTTGAGCAGGACATTGCGGAGTTGAAGTCCGATACCAAGAGCAGGAAGGAGAAGAAAGAGGTCCAGAGGTTTGCCGCCCTCTGGTCAGACTTCGAGAACGACGAGAAAAAATGGGAGGAGTGGTTTCCGGCTTTGTCGACAACCGAGTTCGACGCTTGGCTTGCTAATCATACCGAAGCCCTCGAAACTCAAATGGGGAGGATCCTTTCCGCCAACCGGGCAGCGATCGATACCGAAGTTCACCAATCGGCGGTCGCCGGGAAAAGAGCTGAATTTGTTTCTAAGGTAGCTGCCGGGATCGCAGTACTCCTAAGTTTTGTCGTTTCCTTCGTTGTTGTTCGTTCCATCTCTCATTCTCTGAAACAGCTCACCTCCGGGGCACGGGCGGTAGCCCAAGGGGAATTCTCTTACCGGCTGGACGCATCGGGGACCGATAATTTCTCCCAAGTCGCAAGGGACTTTAACTTCATGGTTTCAAAGCTGGATGAACGCGAGCAGCTAAAGCGCGACTACGTTTCGCATGTCTCTCACGAACTGAAAGCACCCTTGGCAGCCATGCAGGAAACAGCACGGCTCCTGATGGAGGGCATTCCCGGACCCGTGAACGAGCGCCAGAAGCGCTTGTTGAATCTGACGCTGGAATCCGGCCAGAGACTGTCACGAACAATCGCGAGCCTGCTAGACCTTTCGCGCCTCGAAGCCAACGCAGTGGACTACGACATTGAGCGTACTGACCTGAGAGAAGTGATTCGATCAGCCTCGAGCGCGTTCGAAGTTCAGATCAATCAGGACGGGCGGAACCTGGATTTGCAACTACCGTCAGAGCCCCTCTACGTCGACTGTGACAGCGATCGCATTGGCCAGATAATCTCGAACCTGATCGATAACGCGCTCAAATTCGCACCGAACTCGACTCCTATAGCCATTCGCGCACAACAACTGAATGGCCTTCCGGAAAACCTTCCCGCTGCATGGCGGGCACGTTTTCCCATAAACGACGCCAGTTTCGCCCTGATCCAGGTTGAGGATCGGGGGCGCGGGGTTCCGGACGAACACAAGGAGTTGATATTCGAGAAGTTCCACCAGGTAAAGTTTGAAAAGAAGATAGCCGGCCAGGGAGTGGGGCTCGGGCTGGTGATTTGCAAAAATATTGTCGAGGCCCACCGGGGCGCGATCTGGGTGGATGACAATCCGGGCGGAGGAAGTATTTTCTTCGTCCTGCTGCCAGCCTACCGAACCGAAGCCAAACCGTTCCCTCTCACTCCAATAGGCCGCACTCCGGCAGCCGAAGATGTTCAGCCAGCGCGAATGTGAGCCGGGTATCGGTCTCATAAAGCACGTCCCTATCCGACCCTGGATCGACTGACCACGTCTTCCGGCTAGGCGTACCACTTACCGGTATAAGTAACGTCAACGGTTTGCTGCTTAAACAGTACACCTCGTCATCCACGACGATCTGTTCAAGCACCATGCTCACCTCGGTTGATTCCACTGAATCGCTCTCCTTAAGCTGCGTTAAGCGTCCTATCACCCGGCTGCCAGCCGGTGCAAGAATGGCGCCGCTCGTTTGTAATGGCCTGTCGAGATTTCCGACAAAAGTGTCCCCAGACCGGTTGCGCTCAGTTACGCTCTCCTTCAAGCGCACATGCAAACGAGTCCCAGCCGGAAGCAGGAAGCTCGAGCTCGCACCTTTAGGAGTCTTGAACTTTTCGAACAATGAATTCTTCCGTTTCGAAGTCCCGCCCTCTTCTGCCGACTCCAACTGCGGAAGTAACAACATAAACGCCATAAAGGCTACGCCGAGCCCAACGAGCAGTGCCCAACGACGCGACATGCGATGAATTAAGCAAAGCCGGTGCCAATGCGCCCTACCTGACGAGATTGATGCTCCTCAGTTCCGGTTTCAGGGAAAAAATCCCCGGATCATGTGTAAGCTTTAACCTACTGGATGTGCGGCAAGTCTCTGACAAGCGCTCCCAGAGAGCAACGAACTGCTCCGCATAGAGTAAAATTGAGTTAAGCCTCTTTTCAAAAATTGAGAAGTAATGAATTCGATTGACGATGCCTCCAACCATCGGCTGGGGTCTCCGGCAGTGCGCCCGTTTGTCGCAACGGGCCTGTTCATTCTGGCACTTCTCTATACGCTTTATCTCGCCCGAGATTTTTTCTTACCAATTATCCTGGCGGTCCTCCTGAACTTTTTGCTTCGTCCAGCTGTCCGCTTGATGAAGCGGTTTCGTATCAGTGAGCCGATCGGAGCTGGGGTGATTCTGACTCTCCTTATCGGTTTCTTTACCCTGGGGTTCTATCAGCTTTCAGGACCGGCAAGCCAGTGGCTCGCCCAAGCCCCATCCGCACTCCGAAAGATTGAACGAGAGATGAGGCAGGTTCGAGGCCCGGTCCAGCAAGTGAGACAAGCCGCTGACCAAGTGGACCGGATAACCGGAACAGAGGATTCCAAAACGCCAGTGGTGCAAATTCAGGAACCGACCTTAAGCGACACGGTCTTCGCCGGGACCCGCTACTTCGTGGCCACCATCGCCGTCGTGATCCTGCTTCTGTACTTCTTGCTTGCCTCGGGAGATTTGTTCTTGGAAAAGACAGTGAAGGCGCTCCCGACACTTGCCGACAAGAAACGAGCCGTAGGGATCGCAAAGAACATGGAGGATCTCATCTCTCGGTACCTCCTCTCCCTGACCGCCATCAACGCCGGATTAGGTGTGGCGCAAGGGCTGGCCATGTATGCAATCGGGATCCCCAACCCGGCGCTCTGGGGCTGCATGGCCTTTGTCCTGAATTATGTCCCCTACCTCGGCGCCATTGTGGGCACATCGGTAGTGACCGGGGTCGGCTACCTCCACTTCGGAGAACTGGGGAGGGCCGCCTTGACAGGCCTGGTCTATTTCAGCGTTACGTCCATCGAAGGCGGTTTTGTGACGCCAATGCTCCTCGCCAAGAGGCTGACGCTTAACCCGGTGGTTCTCTTAGTCGGCGTGATCTTCTGGGG
>ERZ795047.2435-NODE-2435-length-17727-cov-3.826958_pt1 | contig 17727 bp, 12 predicted proteins | sample MGYA00375131_ERZ795047 | MGnify/ENA primary metagenome ERZ795047 (study PRJEB30176, sample SAMN05720228) | activated sludge metagenome | isolation source: Anaerobic digester | place: Japan | collected 2015-05-20 ...
CAACCTCGACCACGTCCACCTGGCGCTGACAACGGGTGATGGCTGGCCCCGGTCGCGCGGGTCCCTGCGTCTGCACCCGGTGCCCGCGGGCGCTCTGACACCCGAGGGCCGGGTCCCGGTGGCGATGGCGGTGGCGGCGACGGGCCTGGTGTGCGGCCCGCTCGACGCGCTGATCGCGGCCGATGCGGCCTTGCGCCTCGAGCTGGTCGCCCGTGACGCGCTCGCCGAGGCGGCCGAGCTGCTGCGAGGGCACCCGGGGTCGGCGCTGCTCGGCCCCTTCCTGGCCATCGCCGACGGCCGGTCGCAGTCGGTCGGCGAAACCCGGTTGCGGCACGCCTTCCACCTCATGCGACTGCCGGTCATCCCGCAGGCCAAGATCGTCGGTCGGGGGTTCACCGCCTATGTCGACCTGCTCGTCGAGGGCGAGATGGTCGTCGCCGAGTTCGACGGGCTGGTCAAGTACGGCCGGTCCCACGACTCGGTCGACGGCTGGCGCTCGGGGCGCTCCGAGCTGGTGGCCGAGAAGCTCCGCGAGGACGCCCTGCGCGATCTCGGGTACGAGGTGGTCCGGGTGACCTGGTCCGAGCTGGCCGACCCCCGAGGGATCGCCGTTCGGGTCGGAGCGGCGCTGACCCGGTCTCGGGCTCGTCGGCGCCGTCCCGCCTGACCTCCTGCGGTTCATAGCGTGGCGGCGTGCACGTCGGACGCCGGCCCCGTGACGCCAGGTCTGAAGGCGTGGTGGCGTCGATCGCGTGGCTCATGGACTCTGTGGGCGCTGATGGCATCGCGCTAGGTGCCAAGAGCGTGCTCAGAGTCCATACGCTCCGGGGGCGTCAAAGGGCGAGGCGCTGGGAACACCCTCGGGCACTGGGGTGCGCGTGCTTCGCGACGCGGGGGCGTCAATTCGGACGCCGACCCGTGAGCGCCAGGTCTCGAGCCTGGAGGAGCCGATCGGTCGTGGCCCATGGACTCCGTGGGCGCTGATGGCATCGCGCTAGGTGCCAAGAGCGTGCTCAGAGTCCATAAGCGCCGGGGGCGTCAAAGGGCGAGGCGCTGGGAACACCCTCGAGCGTTGGGTGGGCGTGTTTCTTGACCCGGGGGCGTCAATTGAGACGCCGCCGCTCGGACGCCTCGTCTGGAAGGGACGCCTCGTCTGGAAGGGACGCCTCGTCTGGAAGGGTGGTGGCGAGGATCGGTCGTGGCTTATGGACTCCGTGGCCGCTGATGGCATCGCGCTAGGTGCCAAGAGCGTGCTCAGAGTCCAGGAGCACTCGTCCCCAGGGCGCAGGGACCGAGAGCGCAGGGCACCGAGAGCGCAGGGCTCCGAGGGCGCCGAGGCCCGAGAGCGGCGGGAACCGAGAGCGCCAATGCCCAGAGAGCGCACGGCGCCGAGAGTGCCGGGGCTCCGAGACCGTCCGAACCCTCAGCTGGGGATGGCGGGGAGCTTGGTCAGCGCCTCGCGAACCGACTCCTGGACCTCGTGGTCGGCATACGTCCGGTCCTGCATGCCCCCGGCAAGGTATGCCGCATAGGCGGGCAGGTCGAGGTGGCCGTGACCGGAGAGTCCGACGACGATGACCTTCGCCTCCCCGGACTCGGCGCACCGCCGGGCCTCGGCGACGACCTCGGCCAGGGCGTGGGTCGACTCCGGCGCGGGGAGGATGCCTTCGGTCCGGGAGAAGAGCACCCCGGCGGCGAAGCAGTCGGTCTGCGTCATGGCGACCGCCTCCATAAGCCCCGACTCGTAGATGTGCGACACCAGCGGGCTCATCCCGTGGTACCGCAACCCGCCGGCGTGGATCGGGTCCGGCATGAAGTCGTGGCCGAGGGTGTGCATCTTCATCAGCGGGGTCATCCCGGCGGTGTCGCCGAAGTCGTAGGCGTAGACGCCCTGGGTCAGCGATGGGCACGACGCCGGCTCGGCGCCGCGGATCACCGGCGACATCCGGCCCGCGAGCTTCTCCCGGAGGAAGGGGAAGGCCAGGCCGCCGAAGTTCGACCCGCCACCAGTGCACGCGATGACGACATCTGCCGTCTCGCCGACCTTCGCCAGCTGGAGCAGGGTCTCCTCACCGACGATCGTCTGGTGGAGCAGCACGTGGTTGAGGACCGAACCGAGAGCGTAGTGCGCGTTGGGGTCCTGGGCGGCCACCTCGACCGCCTCGGAGATCGCGATGCCGAGCGACCCGGGGGAGTCCGGGTGCTCGGCGAGGATCGCCCGCCCGGCCGCTGTGAGCTCGGAGGGCGAGGGGTGGATCGTCCCGCCGAAGGTCTCGATCATCATCTTCCGGTACGGCTTGCCGTCATACGAGGTCCGAACCTGCCACACCTCGCACTCCAGGCCGTACTGCGCACACGCAAAGGCCAGCGACGTGCCCCACTGCCCGGCCCCGGTCTCGGTGGTGAGCCTCGTGATGCCCTCCGCCTTGTTGTAGAAGGCCTGGGGCACGGAGGTGTTCGGCTTGTGTGAGCCGGCGGGGGAGACGCCCTCGTACTTGTAGTAGATCCGCGCGGGGGTCCCGAGAGCCCTTTCCAGGTTGTACGCACGATAAAGAGGCGACGGCCGCCACAGCTTGTAGACGTCGAGGACCTCCTCCGGGATGTCCACGTACTGCTCGGCCGACATCTCCTGCGCGATCAGCGCCATCGGGAACAGCGGCGTGAGGTCGTCCGGCGTGACCGGCTGCCCCGTGCCTGGGTGGAGGTACGGCGGCGGGGGCGTGGGCAGGTCGTGCAGCACGTTGTACCACCGCGTGGGCAGCTCGGACTCGTCGAGGACGATCTTGTGCTGGCGGGCGGCGCTCATGACCTGCTCCTTCTCGGGGTGGGCGGTGCGGCTCCATCTTGGCGGCTCGGGGCGGACAACCCAAGCGCCGGTCCGGCCTGTGGTCCGGTCCACGGCGGGGGTAGGCCGGCGAGACGTGACGGTGAGCCGAGACCACCAGGTATGACGGTGAGCCCCGACACGCCACGCCGACCGGACGTCCTGACCGGGCTAGCCTGCCGAGCATGAGCACCCGACTGCACCCGCACCTGCGCGCCGAGACCTCCGGACCGGTCCACACCCTCACCCTGGACAACCCGGAGGCGCTCAACGCCCAGGCTCCGTCGCTCTGGCTGGCGCTGGCCCAGGCCGCCCGGGAGGTGCCCGACACGGTCCGGGTGGTCGTCCTCGCGGCCGAGGGTGGGTCCTTCTCGGCCGGCCTCAACCGGGCGATGTTCACCCCGGCCGGGATGCCCGGGGAGCCGCCGGTGCTCGCCATGGCGGCAGGTGACCCGGACGCCTTCCGCGCCGAGATCGCTCGGTACCAGGAGGGCTTCACCGCCTGGCGCACCCTGCCCGCCATCGTCGTCGCGGCGGTCCAGGGTCACGCCATCGGGGCCGGCTTCCAGCTCGCTCTCGGCGCCGACCTGCGGATCGTCACCGAGGACGTCTCGTTCGCGATGAAGGAGCCGTCGCTGGGGATGGTTCCCGACCTCGGGGGCACGCGTCGCCTCGTCGAGATCGTGGGACCGGCCCGGGCGCTCGACATCTGCGGCACGACCCGCGCCATCGGCGCCGCCGAGGCGCTCGCGATCGGGCTGACCCAGCGGGTCGTCCCCACCGCCGAGCTCACCACCGCGACGGCGGAGTATGTCGCCGCCCTGCTCAAGGCCGAGCCGGGAGCGCTGCGCGAGCTCAAGCCCCTGCTGCGGGATGCAGCCGACCGGTCTCCGGCCGACCAGCTCCTCGCCGAGGCGGCCGCCCAGCAGCGTCTGCTCTCCAGGCTCGTCGGGGGCTCGCCGCGGTAGCCGGCCGACGCGCCGAGGCGGGCGAGGTGGTCGGCGGGGCCTGGCACGCCCTCGCGCTGCCACGCCACCCACGCGCCGCGACGCGGCCGACCCGGCCCTCGCTGCCGACGCTGCCGAAGCGGACGACCCGGGAATGACCGGGGACGGCATACCGTTGCCGCACCAGGCGAGAGCGGGAGGTGAGTCGAGATGGGCATGCAGCCGTGGCACACGATGCGGTCCCTGACCAAGGACGCCTCCGTGGCAGAGCACCGGATCGGCCGCGACACGACCAAGCGGGTCCTCGGGTACGCCCGGCCCTACCGCGGCCGGATCGCCGCCTTCCTCGCCGTCGTGGTCGTCGACGCGGTGCTCGTCGTCGCGACCCCGCTGCTGCTCAAGCAGATCGTCGACGACGGAGTGGTGCCGCAGAACGCCCCCCTCGTCGTGCACCTCGCCCTCATCGTCGCGGCGCTCGCCGTCGCGGATGGGGCTCTCACCGTCGCTCAGCGGCTGTACTCCTCCCGGATCGGCGAGGGGCTCATCTACGACCTGCGGACCGAGGTCTTCGCCCACGTCCAGCGCCAACCGGTGGCCTTCTTCACCCGCGCCCAGACCGGAGCCCTGGTCACCCGGCTCAACTCCGATGTCATCGGCGCCCAGCAGGCCTTCACCTCGGTGCTCGGCTCGGTGGTCTCCAACGCCATCTCCCTGGTCCTCATCGTCGCGGCGATGGCCTCGCTGTCCTGGCAGCTCACCCTCGGGGCGCTGCTGCTCCTGCCCCTCTTCCTCATCCCGGCCCGGCTGATGGGGCGGCGCCTGGCCGAGCTCACCCGCACTCAGATGCAGCTCAACGCCGACATGGGCTCGCGGATGACCGAGCGTTTCAATGTCGCCGGTGCGCTGCTCGTCAAGCTCTTCGGCCGGCCCGAGCAGGAGGACCACGAGTATGCCGACAGGGCGGCCCGGGTCCGCGACGCCGGGGTGCGGATCGCGCTGAACCGGACCGTCTTCTTCGTCGGGCTGACCCTGGTCGCCTCGCTCGCCACCGCGATGGTCTACGGCTTCGGTGGGGTGATGGCGGTCAACGGCCAGCTCACCGTGGGAACCCTGCTCGCTCTCGCGGCGCTGCTCGGGCGGCTCTACGGTCCGCTCACCGCGATGTCGAATGTCCGGGTCGACGTCATGACCGCCCTGGTCTCTTTCGAGCGGGTCTTCGAGATCCTCGACCTGCGCCCTCTCGTCGTGGAGTCCCCGAACGCCGTCCCACTGCCGGATGGCCAGGTGGCGGTGAGCTTCGAGGACGTCCACTTCAGCTATCCCAGCGCGGACCGGGTCTCCCTCGCCTCCCTGGAGACGACCACGGTCGGTGACCGCTCCGGCGGCGGCGCGGTCCTCAACGGGGTCTCCTTCGTCGCCGAGCCGGGCCAGCTCGTTGCCCTCGTCGGTCCGAGCGGGGCCGGGAAGACGACGGTCACCGCGCTGGTCCCGCGGCTCTACGACCCCAGCGAGGGGGTGGTCCGCGTCGGTGGGGTCGACCTTCGCGACGCCGCGGCCGAGTCGGTGCGGCGGGTCGTCGGGATGGTCACCCAGGAGGCGCACCTCTTCCACGACACCATCCGGGCGAACCTGCGGTATGCGCGGCCCGAGGCGTCGGAGGAGGAGCTGGTCGAGGCGCTCCAGGCCGCCCAGATCTGGGAGCTCGTGGCCTCCCTGCCCGAGGGGCTGGACACCGTCGTCGGTGACCGCGGGCACCGGCTCTCCGGCGGGGAGAAGCAGCGCCTGGCGATCGCGCGGCTGCTGCTCAAGGCGCCCTCGGTCATCATCCTTGACGAGGCCACCGCGCACCTGGACTCGGAGTCCGAGGTGGCGGTCCAGCGGGCCCTGGAGACCGCCCTGCACGGGCGGACGGCCCTGGTCATCGCGCACCGCCTCTCGACCGTCCGGGGCGCGGACCAGATCCTTGTCATCGACGACGGCCGGGTCGTCGAGCGGGGCCGGCACGAGGAGCTGCTCGCCGCCGGGGGGCTGTACACCGACCTCTACACCACGCAGTTCGCCACCGAGCCCGAGCTGCCCGCAGACGTCCTGGGCTGAGCCGCCGCCCAGTCACCGGTTCAGACACCGGCTCAGTCACGGGCTCAGTCACCGGGTCGGTCGCGGGCCCGGGACCAGCGGGCTACTCGTCCTCCTCGTCCCAGATCCGGACCTTCTTTGGACGGGCCGGCACTGGGGTGATCTCCCCGGCCTCCTCGGCGGCGGCCCGTCCGGCGCGCAGCTCGTTGCGGACCCCCAGCCCGACGAAGACGAAGCCGAACAGGGTGAACAGCGCCCACTGGACCGAGTAGCCCTGGTGCGGGCCGAGGTCGGTGCTCGGCGGGTCGAGAGTGGTCAGCGGGGTGGTCGCCGCCGGCTGTTCGCCCCCCATGACGAGATAGGGCTGGTATGCCGTCCGGCCGAGCTGCGCTGCCGCCGTCACGGTGTCGACCGTGGCGAGCTGGCCCTGCGGCAGCGATCGGTCGACATCGGACTCCGGGGAGCGGAGCCAACCGGTGACGGTGACCTCACCTGATGCGGGGGGCGGGATGGTCGGAAGGATGTTCGCGGCGGCCGCGTTCCCGACCCACCCGCGGTCGACGAAGACGACCCCGCCGGGGGTGTCGAGGGGGACGAGGACCTCGTAGCCGACCCCGGTGCTCTGGCTCCGGTTGCGGACGACGAAGGTGTGCTGGGCGTCATACCGGCCCGTGACGCTGACCCGGGTCCACTGCTGGGACTCGCCCAGGAGTGCCGCGGGCGAGGGGAGGACCGAGGCGAAGGGGACCGGCTCGGCGGTGTAGTGGGCCTCGATCGCGTGCGCCGCGGCCGCCTTGTCCTCGTAGCGGGTCCACTGCCAGTGCGCGGCGAGAACCGAGACGGCTGCCCAGGCGATCGCCAACAGGGTCATGCCGATCCACCGCGGCGAAAAGAGGACCCGGAGCACGACTAGACCGTACCTCGACGTAGGCTGTCGACCATGTCTGTCCTGGTCGACCAGCTGGGCCGGGTCGCCACCGACCTTCGGGTGTCGGTGACCGACCGGTGCACCCTGCGCTGCCAGTACTGCATGCCCGCCGAAGGACTGCCGTGGATGCCGCCCGAGGAGATGCTCACGGACGCCGAGCTGCTTCGGGTGGTCGGGATCTTCGTCGAGCTCGGCGTGACCCAGGTCCGGCTCACCGGCGGCGAGCCGCTGCTGCGACGGAGCATCGTCGACCTCGTCGCCGGGATCGCCGCGCTGACGCCCCGGCCGAAGATCGCGATGACGACCAACGGGCTGGCCCTGGGCCGACTCGCTGCCCCGCTGAAGGCCGCCGGGCTGGACCGGGTCAACGTCAGCCTCGACACGGTCGACCGCGGCGTCTACGAGACGCTGACCCGCCGCGACCGGCTCGCTGACGTCGAGGCGGGCCTGCGAGCTGCCGCCGAGGCGGGCCTGACCCCGGTCAAGGTCAACGCCGTGGCGATGCGAGGCGTCAACGACGACTCGGTGGCCGAGGTGCTGCGGTGGTGCCTCGAGCGGGGGTACGAGCTGCGGTTCATCGAGCAGATGCCACTGGACGCCCAGCATGCGTGGGACCGCTCGGCTGTGGTCACCGCGGCCGAGGTGCGAGAGCGGCTGCAGCGTCGGTTCACCCTGACCCCGCTGCCGGGACGAGGCAGCGCTCCGGCCCAGCGCTATCTCGTTGACGACGGCCCCGGCACGGTCGGGATCATCGCCTCGGTGACCGAGCCGTTCTGCCAGGCGTGCGACCGGACCCGGCTCACCGCCGACGGACAGGTCCGCAACTGCCTCTTCTCCAACCGCGAGACCGACCTGCGTGGCCCGCTGCGCTCCGGGGCGACCGACGAGCAGCTCGCGGCGCTGATCCGCGGTGAGATGTGGCGCAAGGCACCGGGCCACGGGATCGGCCGGGCCGACTTCCACCAGCCCGACCGCCCGATGTCGGCCATCGGCGGCTAGCGAAGCCCCCTCACTCCTGCGTCGAGGACGCCCCGTCTGCCGAGGGGCCGTTCGGGTGGGCCGTCGTGGTGATCCGTTGGGTGGGGTCGACATATGGGGTGACGGTGCCGACCGAGCCGCGCGTGCGGGGGCCGACCGCATTGGCGAGGACCACCGCGAAGTAGGGCAGCACCGCCGCGCCACCGACCGCCACCCATCGCAGCGGGCCGCTGGCAACGACCGCGATGATGAAGCAGGCGGTGCGGATGCCCATCGTCCACAAGTACCGCCGCATCCGGGCCGACTGGTCCAAGGCCGCCGACTGCGGGGCGGTGGTCACCGAGAAGACCCGGCCGTGCCCGTCCGGGTCGGTGGACTTCCTCGCCCGCGCCATAGCGTCCACGATACGACGCGTCCGGCGCGGGTTACCCATGGGTAGTCCACTAGCGTTCGACGGACATCGGCCGAGGGGCCGGGAAGGAGCACCCATGAGCGAGCCGCGGCGGGTCCTGGTGACCGGGGGCAACCGGGGGATCGGCTTGGCCATCGCGCGGTCCTTCGCCGAGGCGGGCCACCATGTCGCCGTGACCACCCGCAGCGGGGCGGCCCCCGAGGGTCTGGCCGCCGTGACCTGCGAGGTCACCGAGACCGCCTCGGTGGACGCTGCCTTCACTGCGGCCGAGCAGGCCCTCGGCGGCCCGATGGAGGTGCTCGTCGCGAATGCGGGCATCACCCGCGACCAGCTGCTCATGCGGATGAGCGACGCCGAGTTCGACGAGGTGCTCGACACCAACCTCGCCGGCGCCTTTCGGTGCGCCCGCCGGGCCAGCAAGGGGATGATCCGGTTGCGGTACGGGCGGATCATCTTCGTCTCCTCCGTCGTCGGCCTGTACGGCTCACCCGGCCAGGCGAACTACGCCGCGAGCAAGGCGGGTCTGGTCGGGCTGGCCCGCTCGATCTCCCGCGAGCTCGGCGGGCGCGGGATCACGGCCAATGTCGTCGCGCCCGGCTTCATCGACACGGACATGACCGCCGAGCTGCCGGACGAGCGCCGGGCCGCCTATCTGGCTGCCATCCCTGCGGGGCGCTTCGCCGCCCCGGAGGAGGTCGCCGCTGCGGTCCGCTTCCTCGCCTCCGACGAGGCGGGCTATGTCACCGGGGCCGTGCTGCCCGTCGATGGCGGCCTCGGCATGGGCCACTGACCCGCTCCACCCACGAGAACGCTCGTTCCACCCACCGTGACCGCCGCAGAAGGGACGCTACACACCATGGGGCTGCTGACCGGAAAGACCTTGCTGGTGACCGGGGTGCTCATGGACTCGTCCATCGCCTTCCACGTCGCTCGGCTGGCCCAGGACGAGGGTGCGACCGTCATCCTCACCTCGTTCGGGCGGACGATGAAGATCACCACCGCGATCGCCAAGCGGCTGCCGCAGACGCCGCCGGTCGTCGAGCTCGACGTGAGCAACCAGGAGCATCTCGACACCTTGGCCGGGCGGCTGGGCGAGCACACCGACCGGCTCGATGGGGTGCTCCACTCGATCGGGTTCGCCCCGCAGGGCGCGTTCACCTTCCTCGAGGGCAGCTGGGCGGACGTCTCCACCGCGGTGCACGTCTCGGCCTACTCGCTCAAGGCCCTCGCCGTGGCCGCGCTGCCGCTCATGGGCGCGGGCGGCTCGATCGTCGGGCTGACCTTCGACGCGCGCTACGCGTGGCCGGTCTACGACTGGATGGGGGTCGCCAAGGCCGCCTTCGAGGCGACGAACCGCTACTGCGCCCGTGACCTCGGACCCAAGGGGGTGCGGTGCAATCTCGTCGCGGCCGGGCCGATCCGGACCACGGCCGCGAAGTCGATCCCCGGCTTCGAGACCTTCGAGCGGGTCTGGGGCGACCGGGCCCCGCTCGGCTGGGACGTCCACGATGCCGAACCGGCCGCCCGGGCGTGCGTCGCGCTGCTGTCGGACTGGTTCCCCGCGACGACCGGGGAGATCGTCCACGTCGACGGCGGCGTCCACGCGATGGGCCAGTAGCCGGGCTGCTCGGCGCCGCTAGGCTGCGTCCTCATGGACCAGCCCCCGACGGTCGACGCCCGCGAGGTGCGGCTCCTCGACGGGCCGAACCTCTACTTCCCCAAGGCTGCGCTCAAGGTGCGCCTCGGCGTGGGTCCCGCGCTGGCCCTGCACCCCCAGCAGGCACGTCGGCTCGCCACGGTCGTCGGTATGCCGACCCGCCGTCCGGGAGCCGCAGGCTCGACCTGGCGGCTCCAGCTGGTCGCCCGATCGCTCCGGGCCTGCGTGCGCACGGTGCTGGCCGAGGCCGGCGTCGACCGCGTGGCAGTCCGCAGCCGGACCGGCCCCGGCGGCGACGAGGTCGTCGTCGCGGTCCCGTGGCGGCACCGGGGACGGGCCGAGGTGGCCGGGGCGCTGCTCGCCCCGCTGGTCCAGGAGCTCGTCGACCTCGCCTGCGCGCCCGGTGACCTCTCCACCGCACGCGCCCGGTATGACGCCGCCGTCGCCGACGCCGCGCGCCAGATCCGGGAGGCCGACCCTGGGCCCGGACCGGGGGCCGTCATACCGCAGGTTCCGGTCGTCTCCATCACCGGAACGAACGGGAAGACCACGACGACCCGGCTCGTCGCTCACCTGGCCATGACCGCGGGGCTGACCACCGCGTGGAGCTCGACCGACGGCGTTGTCGTCATGGGGGCCGTCGTCGAGGAGGGCGACTACTCAGGCCCGGCCGGAGCCCGGGCGGTGCTGGCCACCCCGGGGCTCGACATCGGTGTCCTGGAGACCGCGCGCGGTGGGATGCTCCTCAAGGGGATGGGGGTGACCTGCAATGACGTCAGCGTGGTCACCAATGTCAGCGCCGACCACCTCGGTCTGCACGGCATCGAGACCCTCGACCAGCTGGCCGAGGTCAAGGCCATCGTCACGACGGTGACCAAGCCGAACGGCTGGACGATCCTCAATGGCGAGGACCCGCGGACCTGGGCGATGCGCGCCGGCTCCCCGGGGCGACCCTGGGCGTTCGCGATCGACCCGGACGCCCCGGCGCTGCGTGAGGCGCGCAACCTCGGCGGCCGAGCGATCACCGTCCTCGACGGCCAGATCGTCGTCCTCGGCGGCGGCCCCGCGGACGCCCTGGTCCCGGTGGTCGAGGTCCCGATCACGCTCGGCGGGCTGGCTCGGCACAATGTCGCCAATGCGCTCGCGGGAGCCGCGGCCGCCCTGGCGCTCGGCGTCCCGCGGGCTGCCGTTGTGGCGGGACTACGGTCCTTCCTGCCCGACCCGGTCCTCAGCTCGGGGCGGCTCAACTGCTATCTCGTTCCGACGCAGGATGGCTCGGGCACGGTCATCGTCGTCCTCGACATGGCCCATAACGAGGCCGGGCTCGACGCACTCCTCGACGTCGCCAGAGGGCTGCGCCAGCCCGGTCGCCAGGTCGCGCTGTCCCTCGGGACCGCGGGTGACCGTCCGGACGATGCGCTCGTCGCGCTGGGGCGGATCGCCGGAGCCCGCGCCGACCGCGTGCTCATCACCCACAAGGAGCACTACCTTCGGGGCCGGACGATGGCCGAGATGACCGAGCTCTTCCGCGAGGGTCTGGCCGCCAGCGGGCGGGCCGACACCGAGGTGGCCACCACCGAGGTCGAGGCGGTGCAGCGACTCCTCGCGCAGGCCGGGGACGGGGACGTCGTCGCCGTCATGTGCCACTCCCAGCGGGCCGGCCTGGAGTCCCTCCTGGCGGATCTCGGCGGGCAGGTCGCCGGGCCGGAGGACATCCGTAGAGCCGTCCTCGGTGCCTCGGGTCGGCACCGTGCCGAGGCCGAGCTGGAGGCGCTCTGGGCAGACCCCGACCGCGACCCGGACGAGCGGATCGCGGCGGCCCGGCTGCTCTACGAGCGCTTCCCGGGGGACGGGCGGGTGGCCTACGAGTATGCCGGGACCTACGACTCGGCCGGTCGCCCCGAGCAGGCGGCCGCGCTCTACGAGCAGGCCCTGGCCGGTGTCTTGCGCGAGCCCTATGCGCGCCGAGCCCGGGTGCAGCTCGCGTCGACGCTACGCAACCTCGGCCGGGTCGACGAGGCGGTGGTCCTCCTCGACGAGCTCGCCGCGGCCCATCCGGACAGCCTCGGCGTCGCCGCCTTCCGGGCGTTGGCGCTGCACAGTGCGGGCCGGCCCGACGAGGCCCTCGGGTCGATGCTCCAGGCCGTCGCGGCCACCAGCACCGACGAAGACGTCACTCGGTACCGGAGGTCCCTGGCGGCATACGGTCGGGATCTGTCGAGCTGAGCGTCGCCGGGTCGAGGTCCGGGTCACCGATCTCGCCGCTGCGTGCTCCGGCCTGGGCCTGGTGGGTCAACGACTCGAGCTCGCCCATGACGACGTCGTGCTGGTCGACGCAGAGGACGACGAGGTCGCCCGGGTTGGCCCGGGCCATGGCGTTACGGACGGCCGTGAGCTCCTCGAGGACCACCTCGACCTGTCGGCACCTCGCGTCGGCCACCTCGCGGACACCCTCGGCCACCAGAGCCGCCGTCGCCCCCCGGGCCCGGCCGCGCAGCCGGACGTCCTCGCGGACGATGATGACGTCGAAGTGCCGCGCCGCAACCCGTCCAAGCTCGCGCATGTCGTCGTCGCGGCGGTCGCCGGCGGTGGCAATGACCCCGATCCGCGAGACCTTGCCCAGCTCGGAGCGGCTGGCTTTCGCCTCGGCATAGGTGTCGACGAACTCACCGAGCACCCGCATGCCGGGAGCGTTGTGGCAGTAGTCGACGACGACCTCGACATTGTTGACGTCGACGAGGTTCATCCGCCCAGGGGAGAGGTAGTACGAGGTCACGAAGGTCCGCAGCCCCTGCCGGATGTCGTGCAGCGGGGCTCCCGCGGCGAAGGCGGCGGCGGTCGCCGCGAGCGCGTTGGCGGTGTTGAAGCGCGCCGCGCCACCGAAGGTGGCCGGCAACAGGTGGGTCCAGGCCAGCTGCATGACCCGCCGCCCGTGGTGGATGACGATCATCTCGCCGCGGTCGGTCGGCTCGAGGACGACGGCGCGGCCCCCGCGGCGGCAGTGGTCGCTGATCATGTCCCGCACCGCCGTGCCGGGGGGCTGGAGGGAGAACCAGATGACCTCACCGGAGCACTTCCGGCGCATCCGGCGCACATGCGGGTCGTCGGCGTTGAGCACCGCGAAACCACCTCGCGGCACTGCCTCGACAACGACCGCCTTGACGGCCGCGAGCTGGTCCAGGGTGTCGATGCCGCGCAGGCCCAGATGGTCGGGGGCGACATTGGTGACGACGGCCACGTCGTTGCGGTCGTAGCCGAGGCCCTCGCGCAGGATGCCGCCGCGCGCCACCTCGAAGACGGCGAAGTCCACCCGAGGGTTCTGCAGCACCATCCGGGCCGACTTTGGACCGGAGGCATCCGCCTTGATGATGAGCCGCTCGTCGATGACGACCCCGTCGGTCGAGGTCATCCCGACCTTGTGGCCTAGGCCCTTGAAGATGTGCCCGATCATCCGCGAGGTCGTCGTCTTCCCGTTCGTCCCGGTCACGGCGATGATCGGGACCCGCGAGGGTGCCCCGGGCGGGAAGAGCAGGTCGACGACGGGCTTGGCGATGAACTGCGGCACGCCCACGGTGGGGTGGGTGTGCATCCGGAAGCCCGGGGCGGCGTTGACCTCGCAGATCGCCCCGCCGATCTCGCGGACCGGGGCGGAGATGTCCGGGCAGATGAAGTCGATGCCCGCGACATCGAGGCCGACCATCCGAGCGGCCTCCTCGGCGATCTCGATATTGTCCGGGTGGGCGTCGAAGGTCCGGTCGATCGAGATGCCACCGGTGGACATGTTCCCGGTGAGGGCGAGCTTGACCATCTCACCCTCGGCCGGGACCGAGTCCCACTCATGGCCCTGCCCGCGTAGGACCTCGGTCGCCGTCTCGTCGGTGCGGATCTTGGTGAGGACCTTCTCGTGCCCCACCCCGCGCCGGGGGTCGGCGTTGGTCTGGTCCACCAGCTCGCGAACGGTGCGTATGCCGTCCCCCACCACGTGCGCTGGGACCCGCTCGGCGATGGCCTGCATCCGGCCCCCGACGATGAGGCAGCGGTAGTCCTTGCCGGTGACGAAGGTCTCGACAACCAGGTAGCCGCGGCGGGACTCGGCCTGGGCGATGGGGAAGGCGGCGCGGACGTCGTCGTCGGAGCGCAGGTTGAGGCAGACGCCGCGGCCATGGTTGCCGTCCAGCGGCTTGACGACGACCGGGTAGCCGATCTCACGGGCCACCTGGAGGGCCCCGGCGAGGGTGCGGACCGACTCGCTGCGCGGCACCGGGAGCCCGGCGGAGGCGAGCAGCTTGGCGGTGAGCTCCTTGTCGCTGGCGATGTCGACCGCCAGGGCAGCGGTCTTCGAGGTCATCGTCGCGCGGATGCGCTGGGCGTAGACGCCCTGCCCGAGCTGGACCAGGCTGGCGCTGTTGAGCCGCATGAACGGGATGTCGCGGCTGGCTGCCTCCTCGAGGATGGCCTGGGTCGACGGCCCGAAGGCGGCGCGCTCGGCCCGGCGGAGGAACAGGTCGAGCTCGGCGGCGAAGTCGAAGCCCTCCTCGGCGCTGACGAGGTGGTTGACCAGGCGTGCCGCGAGCTGGCCGGCCGAGAGCCCGACGGTCTCGTCGGTGTACCCGTAGATGACGTTGTACCGCCCCTCGGACCCGCGCACCATGCGCGTCTTGCCGCGCCGCATGTCGTGCCCGGCCTCCTGCTGGAGCTGCAGGGCGACGTGTTCACAGACGTGCCCGAGCCAGGTGCCCTCGGTCATCCGTTCGACGAAGCCGCCCGCATGCCCGCGGGAGCAGGTGTGCCGACCGATCCCCGGCAGCACGTCCAGCAGAGCCTCGGTGAACCCGGGCAGCCGCGAGGTCGGGTAGTGCTCGAGGATGCCAAGGTCGACGAGGAGATGGACCGCCGGGTCGTAGGACCAGACGTTCGGACCACGGTAGACGCGGGACTCGACGATCCGCAGCTCGGGTGCGGGGGGACCCGGGGGTGCGGGCAGCTCGTCCATGGACGTCACTCCTGTGCGGGGAGGGGAGGGCCGTCGCGGCCTGTGACGGTCCACCTTGGCATACGGCCGAAGGTATGACGAGAAGGGGTCAAGCCGGCGGGGGCGTCATACCGGTGTCGGACGCGACCTGACCCAGGTCCGCGGCCGAGCGGTCATGGGTGCCGCCCACGACGACACCGACGTCGAGGTGGTGCTCGACGAAGCCGACGAGGGTGGCGTCGGCGAGGTCGAAGCTCGCGCCGGCTGGGAGGGAGTGCACCACCGCCCCGGAGACGAGCAGGGGGGCGCCGCGGCGTGCCTCGGGCGAGTCGGTCACCGCGCGGCGGCCGTCGATGACGAAGACCGCGCCGGCGCCGAGGACGGTGAGGCGGCGCTCGTTCACGATCTCGGCGGCGGTGTTCTCGTCGATGCCGAGACCGATGAGGTCCAGCGAGGTGGCGACGATGGAGAGCAGCCGGCCGTAGCGGGCCCGTTGGTCGAAGTGCTGGTCGACGACGACCCGCTCGAGCAGGCCCAGGCCGGAGGACAGCTGGCTGGCCCGCTGCCGGGGGGTGAGTCCCTCGTCGCCCATGGAGATCATGAAGCGGCTCATCGCGGAGGCCCCGGCGGAGGTCCCGGCGATCACCGCACCCCGGTGGTATGCGCGGACGATCGCCTCGCCGACGGGCGTGCCGACGATGTGCTGGGTCAGCTTGAGCTGGTTGCCTCCGGTCATGAAGACCCCGGTGGCGTCGTCGAGCCGGGCCACCAGGTCGGGGTCGAAGGCGTCCTGGCGGCTGGTCGGGTTGACGGTGGCGATCGAGTCCCCGGCCCGCAACCGCTGGAAGACCGCAGCGTAGGTCTGGGTCGCCTCGGTGTCGAAGGACGAGGCCGTCGGGACGATGACGATCCGGGACCGCCGACCTCCGGCGAGCCGGACGAAGCGGCGCAGAACGACGGACCGGCCACGCTTGTCCTCGGCCCCACCGATGACCAGCAGGGTGCGCCGAGGGGCGGCGGACCCAGAGGGCTCGACGGCGGCGGTGGCGGGCACCGCTCTAGCGTAGGACCTTTTGCGGTACGGGCCGGCTCAGCGGCGCGTGCGGAGGATGTCGTCCCGCCAGTCGAGCAGGGCGCGGACCGGGCCGAGGTCGAAGCGCAGACCCGCCGCGGCCGCCGCTGGCGTGTTGAGGCCGAAGGTCACCAGGCGGGTGCCGACGTCATAGAGGGCCTGGGCGTTCTCGGCGTAGTCGACGCCCTCCGGCTCCGGGTCACGCCCGCGGACCGAGACTCCTGCGGAGCGCTCGACCGCCAGCGGGTCACGGCCCACCTGGGCACACCACTGGTCGAGGACCTCATGCTTGTGGGCGACCTCGGCGGGGCCGCCGAAGCCGTGCCAGATGTCGGCCTGCTCGGCGACGATGCGCAGCGTCTTGCGTTCCCCGCCGCCGCCGACGAGCACCGGGATCGGACGGGTCGGTGGCGGGTTGAGCCGGGCCCACCGGTCCTTGATGATCGGCAGGTCCCGGTCCAGGGCGTCGAGCCGGCCGCCGGCGGTGCCGAACTCGTAGCCGTACTCGGCGTAGTCCCGCTCGAACCACCCGGAGCCGATCCCGAGGATGAGCCGTCCGGCGCTGATGTGGTCGACGGTGCGGGCCATGTCGGCGAGCAGGGCCGGGGTGCGGTACGAGTTGCACGTGACCAGGGCCCCGAGCTCGACCCGCTCGGTGGCTTCGGCCCAGGCGGCGAGCATCGTCCAGCACTCGAAGTGCAGGCCGTCCGGATCGCCGGAGAGCGGGAAGAAGTGGTCCCAGTTGAACAGCACATCGACGCCGAGCTCCTCGAGCGCCGCACACATCCGGCGGATATCGGCATACGACAAGTGTTGTGGGGCGACCTGGACCGCGACGCGGGGCGGGCGGGGGTCGCGGACCGACACCCCGCCCGGCTGGCTGGAGGACTCGTCGCTCACGCGTCGACCCGCGAGCCCTTCCCGACGACGGTGATGCCCGCCTCGGTGACATCGAAACCCCGGGCCCGGTCGTGCTCGTGGTCGACCCCGATGGTCGCGCCCTCGGCGACGGCAACATTCTTGTCGAGGATCGCGCGGCGGATGTTCGCCCGGCGTCCGATCTCGCAGCCGTCGAGGACGACCGAGTCCATGACGCTGGCGTAGGAGTGGACGCGCACGTTCGGGGAGATCACCGAGTTGAAGACCTGGGCGCCGGAGATGACCACGCCGGGGGAGACCATCGAGTTGAGCGCCTCGCCGAACCGGCCCTGGTACCCGTGGACGAACTTCGCCGGCGGGTACGGGGAGTGGCTGGTGTAGATCGGCCACTCGTAGGTGTAGAGGTTGAAGACGGGATGGATCGAGACGAGGTCCATGTGCGCGTCGTAGTAGGAGTCCATCGTCCCGACGTCCCGCCAGTAGCCCCGGTCGCGGTCGGTGGACCCGGGCACCTCGTTGTCTTTGAAGTCGTAGACGTACCCGGCATCCTGGGCGACGAAGGACGGCACGATGTCGCCACCCATGTCGTGCCGGCTGCCCTCGAGGTCGTGGTCCTTGGTCACCGCGTCGACGAGGACGTCGGCGTCGAAGACGTAGTTGCCCATCGACGCGAGCACCTCGTTCGGGGCGTCCGGCAGGCCGACGGCGTCGGTCGGCTTCTCGCGGAAGCGGCCGATCTTCCTGCTGTCGCTCGGGTCGATCTCGATGACCCCGAACTGGTCGGCGAGGGTGGTCGGCTGCCGGATCGCCGCCACGGTCACGCCGGCGCCGGTCTCGAGGTGCTGGTCGACCATCTGGCCGAAGTCCATCCGGTAGACGTGGTCGGCCCCGACGACCACGACGATGTCGGGCTTCTCGTCGTGGATGAGGTTGAGGCTCTGGAAGATCGCGTCGGCGCTGCCGAGGTACCAGTTCTTGTCGA
>ERZ795047.2440-NODE-2440-length-17718-cov-9.469286_pt1 | contig 17718 bp, 18 predicted proteins | sample MGYA00375131_ERZ795047 | MGnify/ENA primary metagenome ERZ795047 (study PRJEB30176, sample SAMN05720228) | activated sludge metagenome | isolation source: Anaerobic digester | place: Japan | collected 2015-05-20 ...
TTCAGATAACAAATTAATTAAAGAAAAATTGGGATGGGAACCAAATTATCCTCTAAAAAAGGGATTGGAAAAAACATATAATTGGATTAACAAACAGGTAGAAAAGCATAATAAAATAAAATAAGAAGAAATAAAAATGAACAGAATAGTTCATAAAGATTTAAAAAATCCAGACTATATAGCATGGAGAGACTTTCTTAAAGAATCAGAGGATTGGGATAAAGAAAAAATTGAAGAATACCGGTTGAAAGAAATAAAAAGTATAGTTACTTATGCATATAATAACTGTGAGGGTTATCGAAAGTTGTACGATGAGCAGGAGTGAATCCTGATTTCTATTAAATCTTTGGATGATTTTAGAAAATTTCCGTTTGTCCAAAAAGAAATGTTTCGTGATAAACTGGAGATATTTTCTGTGCCGATGAAAGGTCGGACTTATGTTACTACGGGTGGAAGCACAGGAATTCCTACTGGTATGTATCGCGACCCTCTAGCGTTTCCAAAGGAACTGGCATCTAAAGCGCATCAATATTATCGGGTTGGCTGGAAGGAAGGAGATCGCCAGATTGTTTTTAGAGGACTAAAAATAGATACAGATGACCATATAATTTTTGTTCCTGAATTTAATGAACTTCGCTGTTCTTCATATCATCTGACCCCAGAATGGATGGAAGTATATCGGAAAAAGGCATGGCAGTACAAACCTGAATGGATTCGATGTTATCCTTCGTCCGGTTATATTTTTGCCAAGTTCTTAAAAGAAACGGGTAGAGCATTTCCAAATATTAAAGGAATGCTTTGTGCGTCTGAAAACTTATATGATTTTCAAAAAGATTTATTTAAAGAAGTCTTTAAATGCCGTGTTTTTAGTCATTATGGTCATTATGAACAAGCAGTATTGGCAGGATTTTGTGAATATGAAGATACTTATCATGTATTACCACAATATGGCTATGCGGAACTATTAGATAAAGAAGGTAATACTGTTACAACTCCATGAAAAGTCGGGGAAATTGTTGCAACATCATTTATTATGCATGCAACACCATTTATTCGTTATGAAACTCAAGACCTTGCTATTTTGAAAAGTTTTACTTGTTCTTCTTGTGGACGTCCTTATCAAATAAGGGAAAAAATTGAAGGACGTATGCAGAAGTTTATAGTTACTAAAACGGGTCGATATATTTCAATGACAGCAATAAATTTTCATGATAATATTTTTGACAATATCAAACAATTCCAATTTAACCAAGATGTAAAAGGAAAAGTTCTATTTTGTTATATTCCCAAAATAAACTTTAATAATGATATGATTTCTGAAATTAGGGAACGCTTAATGTTTAAATTAGGTGATGATATTGAGCTAATAATGAAAAAAGTAGATCATATACCATTAACAAAGCGTGGGAAACATAGATTTTTAATACAGAAGTTAAATATTAAATTTCACGATAGAAATAAATTTAAAAAAATTAAATATTATGCACTTGGAGTGAATTACTAAATGAATAGAAAATTTTACCTGTTGGAGATTTCATGATTATAGTAAAAATATATGGTGGTTTAGGTAATCAATTATTTCAATATGCTTTTGCAAGATCATTATCTTTAGAGTACAATAAAAAATTTACTTTAGACATTTCTTGGTTTAAAAAGCAAATTGATACTACAGACTTAGATCAACCTGACAAGAGAGAATATTTACTAAATAATTTTGATATCGTTGAAAGATATTCTCCTCCAATAGTCTCTACATTTATATGGTTGGTAAGTAAGATAACAAGTAAGTTTAAAGTATTGAATAATATTTCTAAATTTTTTTTGATAAATAAGTATTGGCCTATTAATATTACAGAAAGTGAGTACAATCAATGTGATGATAATAATTTAATTAGTAGAAAAAAACTAATATTACTGAACGGATATTGGCAAGATTTCAAATATTTTGAGAAATACAAAGATATAATCAAGAAAGAACTTACTCTAAAGAATATATTAACGGATGAGAACGAAAAATATTTGAAGAAGATTATCTCCTCAAATTCAGTTTCATTACATTTTAGGAGAGGTGACGCTTTGAAACCATTCGCTTTAAAACGTTATGCTCTATGTTCAATTGATTATTATTTAGAATCAATTTCATATATCACAAAAAAAATTCATAATCCTATTTTTTTCGTTTTTTCGGACAATATAGAAGAGGTGAAATCGAATTTAAAAATTGATTATCCTGTAGTTTTTATTAAAAGTCAAGGACCTGATTATGAACATCTTTTTTTAATGAGTCAATGTAAGCACAATATAATCGCTAATAGTACATTTAGCTGGTGGGCGGCATGGTTAAATAGTAATCCTTCAAAAATTGTAATAGCACCTAAGAAATGGATGGTTAATGATAATGATTATCATGCAAAAATTCCAGAATCTTGGTTGAGATTTAAGGATTAAAATGTGGTGTAAAATGAAATCAATAAGAATATTATTAAAATCTACCATTATATACGATATTTATACAGAATGGAGAAAATTAATTTTCTATTTAAGAGAACAAAGACTTAATAGAGAAATGTTTAGATTTTATCACAAATTTATAAACGAAGGCGATGTTGTTTTTGATGTTGGCGCGAATATAGGTAGTAGAACAAATATATTTCTAAAATTAGGAGCTACTGTTATAGCAGTTGAGCCTCAGGTTTATTGTGCAGGCATTTTAAAAAATAAATATGGAAACAATAATAAATTTATTCTGATTAACAAAGCTCTTGCAGAAAAAGAGGGACAAGCTGAGATGATGATAAGCGATGCTTGCACAATATCTTCTTTATCAAAAGAGTGGGTAGAGGCTGTTAGAAAAAGTGGAAGATTTCAGGGCCATAATTGGGGGGGGGACAGAAATATAGTTCAAACAACAACTTTAGATAAATTAATAGATCAATATGGGTTTCCATCTTTTATTAAGATTGATGTAGAAGGTTTTGAATATGAAGTGATAAAAGGATTAACTCAACCAGTAAAAAATCTATCAATTGAGTTTACTCCTGAATTCTTAGAATCAACATTTAATTGTATAGATTATCTTTCAAGACTTGGAATAATACAATTGAATTATTCAATTGGAGAATCTATGAATTTATATCTTCATAAGTGGGTATCACCTAAAGAAATTGTTAAAATATTATCAGAGTTTAGAAATGATAATAAATTCTATGGAGATATATATATAAGTTTCATTTAGCATAAAATATTAGACAATATTAAATTAAAAACATTTGATATTTAATAGAAATGTAATTTTTTGAAATTAATAATTAGATTCCTTAAGTATGATATTTATTGATGAAAAATCTTGTTAAGAACACAGCAGCCATCAGTACCACAGAATTTCTACTTATTTTTGTTGCAATAATAAGAAATAAATACTTGGCTGTAAATATAGGTCCTGAGGGGTTTGGCATCTATGGATTACTTACTTCATTTTTTGGTATGATTTCTATTTTTGCTGGAACATGGCTTGGAGCAGGTACCACTAAATATATAGCGGAATATAGTGGAAAAGATGACGATAAGAAAAAAAATCAGATTTTTACTTTCACATTTTTTTTTGTATCTATTATTTGTGTTTTTCTCACTATTGTTTTAGTTGTATTTAGAAAATTTTTTATATCTCATTTCCTTTCAAAAGACGTATTAGAATCTTATTATTTACTATTTGCCGCTGGTTTTATAGGAATGAATTTGCAAACTATATTGCTTTCTATTTTACAGGGTGTATTGCAGGTTAAAATGGTAGTTAAGTCACGAATACTCATTTCTATCGTAGATGTATTACTTATCATTAGTTTAGTTTATTTATTTCATCTTCTCGGATTTTTTATAGGTATTCTTATCTCATCATTATTTGCCGCTGGAATATTGTACTTTTATGTTTATAAAGAATGTGGATTTAGATTTACTAAATTTTCTTTTAAAGAGGATATTGTAAAAAAAATGATGTCATTTGGAGGAGTTAGTTTACTTACCGGGTCAATAAATCTTGGCTCTGTTTATCTTCAAAGGTTTATTTTAGTGCAAAGAATGGGTATTAGCTCTGTAGGTATTTTTCAAGCAGGATATGCGATAATGAATCATATAGGTTTGGTAAATAGAGGGAGTAGTTTTCATTTATTTCCTACAATGTCAAGAGAAATGGAAAATGTCAACCGTGTTAAGCAGCTCAACGAGTACTTGACTTTTATTTTACTTGTAACTATTCCAATAAGTGTTGCGGCGATACTATTTGGAAAGATAGCGATACAAATCTTATATAGTAGTGAGTTTTTACCTTTGTCTTCATATTTTTTTTGGTTCATTTTAGCACAATTTGTCATAATTATTATGACATCATTTCAAACAACAGTTATTGGGATGGCAAAGCTTAAAATTCATACTTTTGCAGTATTCGTAATTCATAGCCTTTGGGTAGTTGTTCCATTCTTTTTGATTGGTAAGTATGGAATTGCTTCCCTTCCTATTGGAATACTGGTAGGACAGGTTTTAGGTGGTGTTATCTATCTCGGATATCTTTGGAAGAATATTGATTTTCGTTTTAGCAAAAGGGTAAACATATTGTTAGCATTCGGGATGATTGCTATAATATTATCTATCTTATACCGAAATATTTCAATAATTTGGCAAATTATTTTTATATTAGCCGTTATTGGAGCTACAATTTCTTTTTTAAATAGAGCAGAGCGGATAAAAGTATTAGATGCAATTAGGAGAAGAAATTTCTTTTTAAGAAAGTAATAATTTTAATGTAATATGATACCACTTAAATATCTTGTTTTAATATTTTTTGTTTTATTAGACTTTATTCTTGTTTTATTAAATAAAGACAAGATTGCTATTGGGATTTTAATGGCAACTATTCCATTTGCCGCACATCCTCTCGCAAATGCCAAGTTTCCAATTTTATTAGGTCTTAATGCCTTTATTATATGGAGTATATGGTTAGCACAAATAGTAAAGAAAAATTTATTTAATATTAGATTCACCAATTGGAATGTCATATCCAAAAAGTTAAGATTTTTGTATTTTTTCTTAATAGCAGGTTTACTGTTACCCCTTATAAAAAGTAATTATGTAAACTTAAATCTTGGTAGATATACTCCCACAGAATCTATTTTTAATTTTTCTTTATCAGTCTTTACTTTAATCGCATTCATAAAAATAATGGTTAATTATAGATATGATTTTGAATTTCAAGATAAATTGATGGCTATTTTTATCCTTACATCTTTTTTACAATTTGGGTCTTTTCTTTTCAACTATATTGGTTATGGACATTTATTACCTAAATTTTTAGTCACTACAACAGAATTTAGTGAGACATATTATCGGTTTTCAGGACTTTTAGGAGATTATGAACTTATTGTAGATTATTCAATGGCAGTAATTGGATTTGCTTTAATTTTAATTATTAAGAAAAAATATATTTTTTTATCTATGGTGTCAATTTTTATGGCAACTTTAATTGGAATTTTATCTGGTACCCGTTCTTTCTTAATAATTTTAGCAATATTTATACTTTTTGTTTATATTTATTTTATAATTAAGCTTCATTTATATAGAAAAACTTTCAAGTTTATTCTACAAATTGCATTTATTTCTTTTATAGTTATTTATGTTATAGAAAACCTTTTGCCAGCATATACTATTTTTACTCGTACTTCTGAATCTATTGAATATCTAAGAGAAAGAAATATTCCTGCGGCAATAAATCGAAATTTAGTTAAAGCTTTTCCCGTAATATTTGAAAATTCTGGTTTTTTAGGTAACGGTTCGATTTTAATATACCAAATTGAAGGCGATGACACAGTATACCATAATTTATATTATGCAGTCTATGCAAACTTTGGAATTATAGGTCTGTTTGCACTGCTTTATTTAATATTTTCATCTACCTCTTTATTATTTAAAATTATTAGAAAAACTAAGAATATGAATTTGTCTCAAGAGTCTATTATTTTGTTAGCGCTTCTTATTTCTTTATTTGTCCAACAAATGAAGATAAGTGCTACTAGATACATATCAAGTATGTTGATTTATGCTTTTATATTTTTGAATGTGTATTATTATAAATTAAAGTTTAAGAAGTTAAATGAAAAGTCCAATTATTAGCGTTGTTATGTCTGTTTACAACGGAGATAAATATCTCCGTGAAGCGATTGAGAGTATATTAAATCAAACTTTTAAAGATTTTGAGTTTATCATTGTTAATGACGGTTCTACAGATAAAAGTTTAGAAATCATAAAATCATATAATGATCCGCGAATTGTTATCATCGATCAAGAAAATACAGGATTAGCAAAAGCTCTTAATAATGGAATTAACATAGCAAAAGGAAGATACATCGCTCGGATGGATCAAGATGATATATCTAATCCTGAAAGGTTTGAAAAACAGATTGAATTTTTAGAAAACCTTTCTGAATATGTTGCTATTGGTTCTTGGTCGAATCATATATCTGAGCATGGAGAATATTTATACACTTGCAAGATGCCTATTGACTCTTCTACATTAATCAAAGAATTCCACCAGGCTTGCCTCGGGGTAGTTCATTATAGATCTCGGTTATGTTTATTCTAAGAAATGAAAAAATAAGGAAATATGTCAAGTAATATAATAATTTACGGTGGCGCTGGTTTTATTGGTTCTTATATTGTAGAGGATTTGATAGAACGTAATTTTAATGTTACGGTTTTTGATAAAAAAAGATATTTACTAGAAGATAATAATTTTAAAGGTAATATTAGATTTATTGAGGGGGATTTTAATAATAAAAAAGATGTTGAAAAATCTTTAAAATATCAAGATTATGTGATTCATCTTGTAAGTTCAACTTTACCCGCAGATTCAAATGTTAATAAAAGATATGATGTTGAGACTAATCTAATATCAACTTTGGAATTACTTGATGAATGTGTAAAAAATGACATAAAAAAAATTATTTTTGCCTCATCTGGCGGTACAGTTTACGGCAGAGCTAATAGCAATCCTATTACTGAAGAACATTCAACTAATCCGCTATGTTCTTATGGAATTGTAAAATTAGCTATTGAAAAGTACTTAGAACTATATAGAAATCTTTATGGTTTGAATTACACCATACTAAGGTTTTCAAATCCATTTGGAGAAAAGCAAGATCCTGAAAAAGGTCAGGGATTTATCATAACCGCTCTTACTAAAATTGCAAACGGAGATGTAGTTGATATTTTTGGTAATGGTAACACAGTAAGAGATTATATATATGTTAAAGATGCCGTAAAATCAGTTTACCTTAGTATTATATCTAATACGAAATATAATACGTTTAATATAAGTAGCGGTAAAGGATACTCAATTAATGATATACTTGATATTTTTAGGAATATATTAAAACTTAACTTTGAAGTAAAGTATATAAGTTCAAGAAACTTTGATGTTTCAATAAATGTTCTTTCCAATAAAAGAGCCATTGAATATCTAAAATGGAAGCCAGAAACAAAATTAGAAGATGCAATTTATAAAATCTGGTACTACATAAATAAACAAGGAAAGCATAGCTTAAAATAGATAACAATAATGTTAGTACATCCATTATTTTTAAAAATTATGATTTCTATTTAACTGAGAAGATAAAGATGAATCCTGAAATTTCTGTTATATTACCGGTATATAATGGGGGAAAATATTTAAAAGAATCAATTGATAGTATTCTTAATCAAACATTTAATAATTATGAATTAATTATTGTCAATGATGGTTCGACGGATGAAAGTTTAGATATTATTATATCATATAAAGATGAACGAATAAAATTAATTAATCAGAAGAATACAGGACTATCAAAAGCATTAAATAATGGAATCAAATTGGCTATAGGTAAATATATTGCTCGTATGGATCACGATGATATTTCGTATCCGGAAAGGTTAAAAAAACAGTTTGAATTTATGGAAAACCATTCTGAATATGTTGCAATAGGTACTTGGGCAAATTATATATCAAAAGATGGAGAATTTTTATTTACTTGGAAGCCTCCTTGTAAATCTGAAGATTTAAAAAAGGGATTACCTAATATATGTCCTTTTGTGCATAGTTCTGTGATGATGAGAACAGATGCTTTGAAAATAGTTGGAGGTTATAAAGATGTCGGTCGGTATTTTTACCAAGAAGATTTGCTATTATGGATTGATTTAGCAAAAAAAGGTGAACTATATAATATTCCTGAAGCTCTTGTTAAATATCGTGTTACTCCATCTTCAATCCAACAAAGGTCGCACAATTACTTTTCTTACCAAATGGAAATTGTAAAAAAATATTACGAAATTGGTAAATTGGATTATAAAAAAATTAATTTAATTAAATCAGAATGGGGAATAATTCCAGAAAAATTAAAGCAAGGTAATTATTACGCAAAAATTGGTTCAATTTATCTTAACCAAAATTTCAATAGAAAATTAGCACAAAAAAATTTATTTAAAGCATTGAAATATAACTTATTAAATAAAAAAGCACTAATTAATTTGTTACTATCTATGTTGCCCCAAAATATAAATTGTCGTTTAAGAAATCTAAAAAGGAATAAGAAGTAATGCCCGGTTTATTAGGATATATACATAACGATAAAGAGTCTCCGAGTAATAGGGATGCTGGTTTGATTGCAAAGATGTGTCAATCTTTGATGCACGAAGATTGGTATAAAACTGATTTATTAGAAGGAAAAACTTTCGTTTTCGCTCGTGTTCATCAAAATATTTTTAATCCGGAACCACAGCCTATTTATAATAAAGATAAATCTCTATGTATTTTTATGTATGGAAAAATCTATGGTTATGAAGATAATTTGCAGCTATTAGAAAATAAGGGTTATATGTTTAAATACCGAAACGATCCTGAATATTGTCTTTACCTGTTTGAGGAAAAGGGAGTTGATTTTGTTAAAGAATTAAATGGCTCATTTGTAATATGTATATATAATTTTAGTGAAGATACATTATACCTTTTCAATGATAGATATGGATTGCGACCTACTTATTATATAAATACAAAGAATGAGTTTATTTTTTCTTGTGAAATAAAGGCAATATTGCATAATCAAAACATACCAAAAAATATTAGTAAATTAGCGTTAGGTCAGTTTTTTTATTATGGGCAATTATTGGGTGATACAACTTTTATTGAAAATATAAGGGTTCTACCACCCGCTTCAATTCTAAAATATAAAAACAACGAATTAGAGATAGATAAATATTGGGAGTTCATTTATAAAACAAATGATAATATTTCAGAAAAAGAATTTGTTAATTTACTTGTTAGCAAATGGAAAAATGCTGTGACAATTCGTATGAAAGATAATTATAAATATGGATTGGCTTTAAGTGGCGGTTTAGATTCCAGGAGTATTTTAGCCGCCATTCCTCCTGAAAAAATAAAAGACTTATTTACTTTTACTTTTGGTTCTAAAAAGTCCGGTGAAGTATCTTTAGCAAAAAAGGCTGCTCAAAGTGTTGGTGCAAAACATATATCAATAAATATAGATCTAGATAATTCAATTAATAATTATGCTGAGAAAGCCGTTCTTATTAATGATGGGATAAATAGCATTGCAACATCTATAATACTTTCAACTTATGAAAAGGTAAAAAATAATATTAATGTTTGCTTCGATGGTTTGGGTGGTGATGCATTGTTAGGTGGTAGTTATTTAAAACCAACTATTATGAAGATTGGTAACGATAAAGATTATATTAAGTATGAAAATGATAATATTAATAAAAAAGCGATATTTACAAAACAAGATATGTTAAAATTATTTAAAGGTAATGAAGAATTTTATAACTTAACACATAAATATATAAATAATTATTTATCAAAAAGATTAAATACAAATCCGCCAAATAAACATGATTCTTTAATAATGTATGATACAAGAATAAGACGACATACAATACTTGGTGATGATCAAATGAGATCAAAGTTTGAGGAAGCGACTCCTACTTTTGATAACGATTTCGTTGATATTTACCTGCAAATTCCGCCTGAGATGAGGATTAACCATAAAATATACCGAAAATTTTTAATGAAACTGTCACCAGAATTATCGAAGATCAAATATCTTGCAACAGGTATATCTGTGAAAAAACCGGTATTTATATGGAATTTAGTTCTTAATTACAAAAGAGTAATCAGAAAATTAAAGAAGATAACCAATAATATTTCGAGAGGTAAAATAACATTTGATAAAAAAAAGGAAGAAGATATAGATTTGAAAGAATGGATTAGAAATAACAATAACTGGCAGGTGTTTGTTAAAGATAAATTAGAAGAATTACCGGAGAATATATTTAATAAAGATTATATTGATTTACTCTTTAACGATCATATCCAATGTAAAAGAGATAATTCGGCAAAGATATCACGATTAGTGTCATTCAGTATTTTTTACAATAAATATATAAAAGCGTAAGGTCATATAAGGAATGGATAATAAAATTTTGGTTACCGGCGCAGGGGGTTTTATTGGATCGCATCTGACAGAATTATTAGTAGAACAAGGATATAGTGTTAAGGCATTTGTGCACTATAATTCAAGGAATTACTGGGGATGGTTGGAAAAATCTTCATGTAAAAATGAGATTGAAGTAATAACTGGTGATATACGCGATTATGATTCAGTTTACAATGCAATGAAAAACTGTGATACTGTATTTCATTTAGCAGCATTAATTGGTATTCCATATTCCTATGTATCTCCCCTTGCTTACATTAAAACTAATATAGAGGGTACTTATAATATATTGCAAAGTGCAAGAGAATTATCAGTAAAAAATGTTTTAATAACTTCTACAAGTGAGACTTATGGTACTGCCCAATATATACCCATAGATGAAAATCATCCTTTGGTCGGACAATCACCTTATTCTGCCACAAAAATTGGCGCTGACCAATTAGCATTAAGTTTTTATAAATCATTCAATTTGCCTGTTAAAATAGTAAGGCCCTTCAATACTTATGGACCAAGACAATCTGCGCGTGCTATTATACCAACCATAATAACTCAAATATTATCAGGAAAAAGAAAAATTAAATTAGGAAATTTGTATCCCACAAGAGATTTAACTTTTGTAAAAGATACAGCAAATGCTTTTTTAGAAATAGCAAAATCAGATAAACTTTATGGAGAAATTACTAACATTGGAATGAATGAAGAAATAAGTATTGGTAATCTGGCTACTTTAATTATTGAATTATTGGATGAAAAAGCAGAAATCATTATTGATCAAATAAGAATTAGACCTGATAAAAGCGAGGTGGAAAGATTATATTGTGATAATTCAAAGTTAATAAAAAACACGAATTGGAGACAAAAGTATAGTTTAGAAACAGGTCTAAAAGAAACTATTAAGTGGATTAAAAACAATTTGAATATATATAAAGCAGAAATATATAATGTCTGAAATAATCCCCCTATCAGTTCCCTCTATTCAGGGCAACGAATGGAAATATATCAAAGAATGCCTTGATACTGAATGGGTGTCGTCAGCCGGCAAATATGTAAATTTATTTGAGCAGAAGGTTTGTGAATTTACCGGCGCAAAATATGCAGTTTCCTGCGTAAATGGAACCGCTGCATTACAGGTTGCTCTTCAGATTGTTGGTGTAAAACCTAAAGATGAAGTAATTGTTCCTACTTTAACTTTTATTTCTCCAGTAAATGTTGTTAAATATCTCAATGCTGAACCAATTTTTATGGATTGTGATGCGTATTATAATATTGATGTCGATAAAACTATTCAATTCCTGGAACAGGAAACTGAAACGCGATCTGTTATTGCGAGGAGTGGAGCGACGCGGCAGTCTTACTTTTGCTTCAATAAAAAAACAGGACATCGCATTTCTGCCATAATTCCCGTCCATATTTTTGGAAATGCCTGCAATCTAGAAAAGCTTATTCCTATATGCAAAGAGCGAAATATTAGAATTATAGAAGACGCTACGGAAAGTTTAGGTACTTACTACACGAAGGTGAAATATAAGAATAAATATACCGGAACAATTGGCGATATTGGCTGCTATTCTTTTAACGGAAATAAGATTATCACAACCGGCGGCGGCGGAATGATTGTTACAGATAATAAAGAATATGCAGACAAAGCAAGATATTTAACTACTCAGGCAAAAGACGATGAAGTAAGATATATTCATAATGAAATCGGCTATAATTTTAGATTGACAAATATTCAGGCAGCGATGGGTGTTGCACAGTTAGAACAATTACCGGAATTTTTAAAAATAAAAACACAGAATTTTGAATTATATAAAGAACAAATAGATAAAATTTCTGGTTTACATCTTGCAGAATCTCCTGATTATGCTAATAATAATCACTGGATGTATCCATTGCAGATTGATAAAGATGTTTATGGAAGAGATAGAGAAAAGTTAATGAAATATCTTTCTGAAAATAAAATTCAAACACGACCTGTTTGGTATTTGAACCACTTGCAGAAACCTTATAAAGATTGTCAGAATTATAAAATAGAAAAAGCAATAGAATTTTGGGAAAATACGCTAAATATACCATGTAGCGTTAATTTGACAGAAAAACAATTAGATAAAGTTTGCAATATTTTAAAAACTAAGGAAAAAATAAAATGAATGTTTTAATATTAGCCGGCGGTCTTGGAATGAGATTACGCCCTTATACAACAGTTTTACCTAAGCCATTAATGCCGATAGGTGATAAACCCATATTAGAAAGATTAATTCTTCAACTAAAAGGATATAACTTTAATACAGTTTATTTTTCGGTGGGTTACCTTTCTTCGTTGATAAGAGCGTACTTTGGAAATGGTGAAAAATGGGGATTGAATATTAATTATATTCAGGAAGATAAACGTCTTGGTACGGCTGGCCCTTTATCATTGTTGCCAGAAATGAATGAACCATTTCTTGTATTAAATGGTGACTTAGTAACGAATTTGAATTTTGAAGATATTGTAAATTACCATAATAGACAAAAATCCATATTGACCATTGGCGTACATGAATTGGAATATCAATTACCTCTTGGGTTTTTAGAAATAAATGGAAACAGAGAAATAGTTGATTATATTGAAAAACCTGTAAAAAAATACAATATGTCAATGGGAATATATGTTTGCTCACCAAAAGTTTTATCTTATATAAAGAAAAACGAATATCTTGATTTTCCTGATTTGACAAAGAAATTATTAAAAGCAGGAGAAAAGGTATCTGGATATTTTAATAATTCTTATTGGTTAGACATCGGTCGTCCAGAAGAATATGAAAAGGCACTATCATTATTTAAAAATGAAGAATAAAATGAAAATTTGTTTTATAATAAGTGGTAATAATATATTCTTTGATAGGATGGGAGAATATTTCGTTAAGAAAGGGAATGAAATACATGCTGTAACCTTACATCACCCTGAGAATAAAATTAAAGGAGTCAATTATCATTTTATCGGAGAGATTAAACCTAAACATATTTTTTCTAATTTTTATAAATATCTAACAATTAAAAGATATATTAAGCAGTGTATTAAACCCGATATTATATCTGCTTTTTTTATTACACAATGTGGTTGGCTCGGAGCATTTATTGGGATACACCCTTTTATCCTTCATGTTATGGGCTCTGATTTTCTTCTTGCTCCCAGGGAAAACAAATTAAAAATCCCTTTTAATAATTATGCTTTAAGAAAAGCAGATGTGATCTTGTCTGAATCTGATTTCTTAAAAAATGGAATAAGTAAAATAAGGAAAACAGATAAAAATAATTTTGTAATTCAATTCGGTGTAAAATTAGATTTATTTAAACCTAATTTGAATATCAATAGTTTACGAAAAGAATTAGATATTGCTAATGGTTATGTAATCATAAGCCCCAGAAATAATAAACCTTTATATAATCACGATATCGTAATAAAAGCTTTTTCTGAAGTAAGAAAGAAGAAGCCAAATGGTTATCTATTGCTAAAAGCTCAAAATGCTAATAAAAAAGAAGAATTAGAAAATATTGCGCGGGAATATGGTGTATTAGACAAAGTTAGATTTTTTGGATTTGTTCCTTTAAAGGAACTACCTCTATACTATAATTTAGCTGATGTATTTGTATCTGTACCATCTTCAGATAGTGTACCAGTCACATTACAAGAAGCAATGGCATGTGGTGTCCCGCCAATAGTAACTGATTTACCAGCAGTAAAAGAATGGGTTCAAGATGGTATAAATGGGTATGTTGTACCAATTAGAGATTCAAATTCCTTGGCAAATGCAATTTTAAAAACATTAGATTCAAAAAATAATAGAGAAGAATTTATTAAATATAACTTAGAATTAGTAAAAGAAAAATCAGATTATTTTAGAAATATGTCTAAAATAGAAAATATTTATTATGGCCTTTTAAAATACAAAAGTATTGATAATTAAATAAGTAAAGGAGTTTGTTAATTTATTAACTATTTCAAAGTAATATTAAAGTTTGTCATCCCATATAAATATCATTCAAAAGTAAAATATAGTTTTTTCAGATTACGTTCATTACTCTATATTGGGACAAAAGTTACTTGCCCATGTTGTAGCAGTCATTTTCGTAAATTTTTATCATACCGAAGGTCAAGATTAAATGCAATTTGTCCTAGGTGTGGAGCAGCTGAGCGTCAAAGACTTTTATGGTTATATCTAAAAAATAAGACAAATATTTTTAATAATAATCTAAAAGTTTTGCATTTTGCCCCAGAGTATAATCTACAAAAGAATTTTAGATCTATGGAAAACCTTGATTATACTAGTGCTGATTTGTATTCTTCAGTATCAATGGTCAAAATGGATATTACAAATATTTTATATAAGGAAAATTCTTTTGATGTTATTCTGGTCAGCCATGTGTTGGAACATGTAATTGATGATAGAAAGGCTATGAGAGAATTATTTAGAGTTTTAAAGCCAGGAGGATGGGCAATTATTCAATCACCAATTGATCTTAAACGTGATCAAACTTACGAGGATTTCACCGTAACATTACCTGAGGATAGGGAACGAGTTTTTGGGAATCCAGGTCATGTAAGAATATATGGTCGTGACTATAAAAATAGACTTGAAGAAGCTGGATTTAATGTAAAACTTGATCCTTATGTTAAAGAGTTTTCTGATGATGAAGTTATAAAATATGGTCTTGATAAGAGTGAAGACATTTATTTTTGTACTAAACAGGAAACAAATTATGTATAAAGATAATAATACTTGTAAATATTTAATAATCACTGCCGCCAAAAATGAAGAAAATTATATTGAAAACACCTTAAAATCAGTTTGCCAGCAAACAGTGCTTCCAATTCAGTGGATTATTGTTAATGATGGGTCAACAGATAGAACATCAGAGATTGTAAGAAAATATACGAAGAATTATTCATGGATTAAATTGATAAATAATGATAATTATAATGAAAAAAGAGCTGGTGGAGCTAAAGTTGTAAGAGCATTTTATGTGGGATACGATTCGCTATCAAGCCACGATTATGATTTTATAGTAAAATTGGATGCAGATTTAACTTTACCCCAGAATTATTTTGAAGAAGTTGCGAAAGAATTTAGAAATAATTCTAAGGTTGGTTTGTGCGGTGGGTATTGTTCAATAGAGAAAAATGGCAAATTGGTGAAGGAAAGTTCAGCAAGTTATCATTTACGAGGACCAATTAAAGCCTATAGAAAAGAATGTTTTGATCAAATTGGTGGTTTAAAACCGATGTTAAATTGGGATGGAATAGATGAAATGACAGCAATGTTTAAAGGATGGGATGTCAAGATTTTACCGTTGCAAGTCATTCATCATAGACCAACAAGCACTGAAATAAATAGAGGAATAAAATCATTAGTATTTTCTGGTAGAGTGTATTATAAAAATGGACATGATTTATTATTAGCGCTACTGAAAGCTTTTCACATAAGTGTAAGAAAGAAACCATTAGTATTAAGTGGTCTAATATTCTATTTTAATTTTATTTATGCTATGATAAAGAATGAACCTAAAAATGTAGATAAACAATTAGCAAAATTCATTCGAAATTTTCAGTATAATAGAATTTTACGACAATTACATTTGATAAAATAAATAAGGATACATATAGAATGGATAAAGTTATTAAAACTTGCAAAAGATGTATTTTAAATTCAACAGTACCTAGTGTCACTTTCGATGAAAATGGCATTTGTAATTATTGTAAAACTCATGATGCATTCGAAAAAGAATTTCCTTTAAATAAAATAGGAGAAGCGCGGTTAAATCAATTACTAGAGAAAGTAAAAAAGGTGGGTAGAAATAAAAAATACGATTGTAATATTGGATTAAGCGGTGGTGTTGATAGTACATATTTATTGTATTGGGCCATAAATAACGGATTACGACCTTTAGCTGTTTCGTTTGATAATGGTATGGGAACAGATATTGCAGCAAATAACGTTAAAAACGCAACTAATATATTAGGTGTGGATGTTAAATTTATTGTTGCAGATTGGGAAGAGATGATGGACTTGCAAAAAGCATTTTTTAAAAGCTTCTGTTTCAGATGCTGATGCACCAGGTGATTATGCACTGTTTTTTATGTTCTATACAGAATCTATACAAAACAATGTGAAATATTCCTTAATCCATGCCCATTACGGTCTTTCTGGACTATTGTGCGTTTTGCAGCGAATAGTTCTCTGGTAATAATAACTTTTCATGGTTCTGATATAAATAACTCTTATCATAGAAAGTTTTAAAAAAATTGCAATGCGATTATCTGCATATAATATTTTTGTCCATAAAAGTATTAGAGATAAAGTAAATGCAAAAAATAAATATTCTATAATTCCCTGTGGTGTTAATGTATATACCTTTCACCTTTCAAACATGATGGAAGCACGAAAAGGAATACACCTTGATATAGAAAAAAATATGTTTTGTTTGCCGGTGCGTTTGATAATTGGGTTAAAAATTCAAAACTCGCGATTGAATCTGTTATGAATATATCTGATACTGAATTACTAGAACTAAAAGGATATAATAGAAACCAAGTTAGTTTATTAATGAATGCCTGTGATGTTATATTAATCACTTCTTTTTCAGAAGGTTCTCCTCAAGTTATAAAAGAAGCCATGGCATGTAATCTTCCGATCGTTTCTACTGATGTCGGAGATGTAAAAGAAGTTATTGGAAATACTGAGGGGTGCTATATTACTTCGTTTGATCCAAAAGATGTTGCAGAAAAAATAAAAATGGCACTTGATTTCGGCAAAAGAACAAATGGCAGAGAAAATATTAAACATTTGGAGATAAATATTATTGCTAAAAGAATTATAAAATTATATAATAAAGTCCTTGCGTAACCTTTTATACAAATTTGCAAAGTCTATCGTGTATGAAAAAGAATAACATTTTTTTTGTAGTAGAAAATGATTACTTCCCTCGGGATATGCGGGTTTATAATGAATACAGTACGCTTTCTAATACAAATAAATATAGGTGTTTTGCTTTTGAACTGAAAATTGGATTTAAGGAATGCAAATAGATGTTTTTCATTTTTTTAAAACTTAAGATAGCAAATAAACTATGAAAAAAACTATCTGGTTTGATTTAGATAATTTGCCTCATGTTTCTCTTTTTCGTCCTGTTTTCGAGGAATTGGAAA
>ERZ795047.2441-NODE-2441-length-17716-cov-7.626182_pt1 | contig 17716 bp, 12 predicted proteins | sample MGYA00375131_ERZ795047 | MGnify/ENA primary metagenome ERZ795047 (study PRJEB30176, sample SAMN05720228) | activated sludge metagenome | isolation source: Anaerobic digester | place: Japan | collected 2015-05-20 ...
ACGAACGATTCTGTCAGAGGTGTGATACCAGGCTGATCATCTGGCGCCATCCTACCTGATTTGGGTGGTGTCGTTTCTGCGAGCGAGGATGCTTGCCCCGATAATTGCTCGTGCCTCTGGCACATGCGGGATGGCAGGCTCTGGCAGGGGAGGGTAGAGGATTATCGAATACCGCTGCTATCATGGAGAAAGAATGTATACAGGATTTGTTGGCAGGGTGGGAAAGAGTTGCTTTCAAGACTTGCAAGGAAGATCATGCGAGCGATAGCAGGTGACAGGCAGCGGGGCAAGAACATCATTTCTAGCGAAGGCGATTCGGCTCAACTCAGCTCCGACCTGGAGAACAACATCGCCTACATCGTAAAGGCCTTCGGCAGCAGCAGCGACCTTGTTGTACGCCGGCTTCGAGCAGGAAAAGGGGGCTCGGTGTCGGCCGCTGTCATTCATCTCGATGGTCTAGTGGACGGGCTTCTTGTGGCCCAAAGCGTAGTTCGTTCTATTACGGTGATGACAGAGAGCCTCGATTCGCCCGAGAGTGTTTTGGACGAGCTTCACGATGGTCTGATATCGGTGACAGGCGTCGACAAGGTCGTGGATGGATATGAGGCGACGTTGCGGATTGCTGAAGGCTCATGCGTAGTGTTGATAGACTCCCTGCCAACTGCGCTCGCCTGCGCCGTGCAAGGGTGGGAGCAGCGCAGCCCCGAAGAGCCTAACACAGAGGCGACGGTGCGTGGTTCGAAGGAAGGCTTCGTAGAGTCTATACGGGTTAATACCTCGATACTGAGGAGACGAATCGCCCATCCCCGTCTGCGTATCGAAGAATGCCGGCTCGGCAGGCTGACTCGGACGTCAGTGGTAATCGCTTACGTTCAGGGAATAGCTCGTCCCAGCATCATTGAAGAGGTGAGATCGAGGCTAGCGGCGATCGATATCGACTCGATTCAGGAATCCGGGCAATTGGAGGAACTCATAGAAGATGCTCCGTTTTCTCCCTTTCCAACCATAGCCCGAACCGAGCGACCTGACAGAATTGTTGGAGCTCTCCTTGAGGGGAGGGTGGCCATCCTTCTTGACGGGACCCCATTTGCGCTGATCGTTCCTGTTACCCTCACGATGCTTCTGTCAACTCCTGAAGACTATTTCGAACGGTTTTACGCTGGAACACTGATCAGGTTGATCAGAGTGCTATCTGTCTTCGTCTCGCTTCTTATGCCCTCGTTCTATGTTGCAGTAACAACCTATCATCAGGAGATGCTTCCGACTTCTTTGATCCTTAGCATTGCCGCTCAAAGAGAAGGCGTTCCTTTTCCCGCCTTCCTTGAAGCCTTCATAATGGAGGTCATGTTCGAGCTGATAAGGGAGGCTGGCATACGCCTTCCTCGTGTCATTGGCCCGGCCATCAGCATAGTGGGGGTGTTGGTGTTGGGTGACGCTGCCATTCGAGCAGGTCTCGTATCGCCGATCATGGTAATGGTCGTTGCAGCAACTGGCATTGCATCTCTCGCAACACCCGCATTTAGCCTTGCTATAGGAATCAGGGTGCTTCGTTTCGCCTTCCTCTTTCTCGCGGCTTTTCTCGGCTTTTTCGGAATAGCCATAGGCGCGCTTGCCCTCTTCGCTTACCTCACATCCTTGGAGTCTTTCGGGGTTCCCTACATGTCGCCCATCGCGCCGGTAATTGACGCAGGACTTAGGGACGCGATTTTGCGGGTCCCGTGGCGGGCGATGAAGGAGCGTCCGGAATGGCTGACTTGGTACAACCAGACGAGGATGGATTCGGCGGCAAACCACAAGGACGAACATAGCACGTTTCGGGAAGGCCGCAGGAAGGAGCAATGACTATGTCCCATAAGCTGACCGCGCGCCAGTTAGGGTCGATTCTTTTCTTACAGAGGGCTTTGCCTGTCACTCTGACGTTCCCAATGATGATAGGCATGCAGTCTTCCCATGGGTTGTGGATAGCAGGGGCCTTGGGTACTCTCATCTCCCTGCCTCTGCTGGTGTGGATGGCGTCGCTGTCAAGGGCGGAGGGGCTTGATGACATTATTGAAATATCCCGCCGCCGTCTTGGGACGACTGTAGGTGGAGCAGTAGGCTGGCTCTTCGTCTTCTATTGGATGCTTCTTGCGGCTTTGCAAGTGCGCTCGGTGGGAGAGGCTTATGTGATTGGTACCATGCCGGAGACTCCTATCGTAGTCTTCATGGTTCTGACGGCGCTGGTCAGTTCGGGCATAGCTCGGCGCGGCATAAAGTTGATTGCTATGATGTCGGAGCTTACAGCCGTTTTGATCCTTCTGGGATTGCTGCTTACGTTCACTCTTCCTGCAGACGTCATGCAATTTAGAAACCTGTTGCCGCTTCTTCCTGAAGACCTGAGTTCATTGGCGCTCCCGACTGGAACTGCAGTCAGTCTCTTCCTCGACCTTAACGTGCTCATGATGATAGCGCCGTACATGAAAAGCGGCCGGGATCTTATGAGAGGCACAGTCTATTCTGCCCTGATAAGCGGCGCTATCCTGATTCTTCTTGCAGTGGTTGTTACAGCGGTCTTCGGGCCTCTTGCCACGTCACTTGAGCTGCCTGCCCTCAGCCTTACCCGCATGATCAGCCTTGGGGAATTCTTTGAAAGGCTGGAGCTGATTACTGTTGCCTCATGGACCTCCGGGGCGGGCCTTGTGCTTTCCACGTCGCTTTGGGCGGCGGCTGAGGCTAGTGCGAATTTGCTTGGCTTAAAGCGCTATGAACCACTAGTCTACCCCCTGGGAGGGTTGGCGGTGATCATGGGATTGGGTATGTGGCCCAACATGGGAGCATTTGACAGGTCCGCTTCTGCCAAGAGCGGGAGCCTTGTCACGGCGGTCTTCATTATTGCTGTGCTGGTTGTGCTGACTGGAGCAAGGTGGTTGAATCGACGGAAAGGCGAGGGGCCCGGCGGGACGAGAATGATAGCGGCAATACTAGCTCTAGGGCTTACTGCATTTCTTGCTACAGGGTGTTGGAGTCACAGGGAGATTGAGAGCCTGGGATTTGTCAACGCAGTGGGAGTAGATACCGCATTGGGCAAGACCCACTGGGAATTGCCGGGTGAAGAACGCGATCCCGGCGAGTTGATTCAGGTCACGGCCCACGTAGTCAAACCTTCCGCTATAGTCAGTGGCGAACGTGGGCCTGCACCTGAGAAGCCGTTTTGGGTAATAAGCGCGACAGGATATACCATCTTTGAGGCAGTGCGCAATGTGTCGGAGCTTTCGCCGCGCAGGCTCTCCTGGCCGCACAGTAGATGGGTGCTATTCGGCGAGGAGTTCGCAAAGGGCGGAGTGGCAAGGGCGGTTGACTTTTTAGTGCGCGACCAAGAAACTCGGCGGCGAGCCGTTTTGGGCGTGGCCTCAGGCGCTAGGGCATGGGATCTGCTCCAATCGGAATTTGAGTTGGAGCGAGTGCCAGGGGAAGCGGGGATGGGCATTGCGATGAACGCTTCGAAGAGCACGTCGACTATTGTTATTGCCTCAGTCAATGACTTCGTTATGGCGTTGGAATCGGAAGGAATTGATCCAATAGCTTTGCGCATAGAGGTCATGCCGTATACGTATCCTTACGAGATCACGGGAGACGTCACACGGGAGCAGATTAAATCTGTGGCTAGGTTGACGGGCGCAGCAGTATTTCGTAGCGATAAGCTGGTAGGATGGCTCGATGGACGCGAAGCCAGAGGATACAATTGGATAACGGGAAAGACCAAGTCCGGGATTCTGGTAATAGATGCGCCTGAACCGAGCTTGGGTCGGGCTTCGTTAGGGTCTCGCGTTGGACTTGAAATCATCAGATCTAGTGGATCCTTCAGACCCAAAATCGAAGACAATGGAAGAACAATAGGGATCGTCATTAAGATAAAGGCAGAGGCTAACATATCGGATGTGCAGCCATACGTCGACCTGTACGCTCACCCTGGACTGTGGGAGTCGATGGAGCGGCTGATGGCAAAGGCGATAGAGGATGAAATCATGGCCGCTGTGAAGAAGGCTCAGGATCTTCGAGCAGATGTATTCGGTTTTGGGCGCGAGATCCATCGAACCCGTCCGAAACTTTGGAAAGAGATCCGGAACGGTTGGTACGACATTTTCGCTGAAATAGAGCCGGAGATCGAGATCGAGGCAACGCTGGTCAGGAGCGGGCTGACTGTGCGCAGCGTCAAGCTGAATGAAATGGGAGGATCGGGTGGACAGCAGTGAATATAGTGCTGCTAGTCTTGGCGGTCGTGGTTTTGGGATTCTATGAGGCGCCGGACCTCATAAGGAACAAGCTCTGGCGGGAGCTGGCCGTGTTTGTTTTCGCTGTAGGGCTCGACTTCACGCTGGCGCTTTTGATGTTACTCGGGGTGAATATTCCGAATCCGGCGATCTGGATAGACAAGGCCGCAAAGTGGATGCTTTCTCTCTTCCGTTAGGGAGCTGTCGGTTGCAGGCCAAGCACGGTCAGTGTTTTGAGAGGCCAAACAGCCGGTCTGTCACGATTTTCCATGCGTTCCAGCCAAAGACGCATTCAAGTTGTTTGTCTCATGCCTATCGGATCTATGTGCCAGGCGAATTTTGGTATAGGCCTGTAAAAACTCTTAGGCACGCCTGGCAAGCTCTATATGAGGGGAGAAGAGGAATACGGTCGCAGGTGGAGAATGACGCAGCGAGCGCGCAGGCTCATAAATCGTCTCCAGAACCTGTATGATGCGCGCCTTGCCGCGCAGAAAATCGACTCGGTCTCAGAGTGGCAGAGCACATTAATGGGGTCAATGATCAAGTGGAGAAGTTGAGAATGTTTTCTGAGTGCACCCGACCGGTGCTCCGCATTCAACCTTGGGATGCGCTATTGCCTCATGTGCCGACTGTTTTAGAGCTGAGATCCCTGCCTTTTGGGACAAGTCTTTCGAGCACGAAGGCCCTGACAAGCTTGGCTAGGTCATTGATGGGGGCACATAAGGCACCTGCGCTGGCGTTTACTGCAATTCAGGCGGTTTCGCCTATGCTGTTCGTTAGATCGAACACGTGGAAAGCCGTACCCGAAGGAATGATCGGGCTTTACGTCACGACAGGGGCGTCCTTGCATTGGATGTGGGATTATCCTCTCGGGACCCGAATGCCGGCGACATGATATTCCCATGCTGGTACAGAAACTTTCCAAGTTTATTCGGAGAAGTGCGGACGTGAGGTGTGAGCCACATAAAGCAGGCTACCCAAAGGCCTCTTTCTGCAAGCAGCTGCAGACGATATCTGCTCTAAGCATGACCGGTATGCCGTATGTGCTCCATCTAGCCACTGAACTCTGCCATATTCTATGAAACACGTTTGCCCGATAGAGTTTCCCGAATCGGTGCGAGAACAGCCCGTTCTCGCGTAGGTTTGATATTGTCAGCGTTGGGCAAGAATGTGGGCGGATGCTCCAGTTGAAGCTGTACAAGGGGAGATGGTCGGATATCATGGTGGGCAGAGCTCTGCTCTTTGCAGGATTGGTGGCGGTTGCGGGGTACGTGGTGGTCACTGTGGTCGGAGCGGAGATGATCCCGGGCTATAATCACCTTTCACACCCGCTAAGCGAGATGACTGCCCAGGGCAGCGCAACCAAACCTGCTCTCGATCGATGGTTCATCCTGCTCGACACGATGGTGATCGGATTTGCATCTGTGATGCCAGCCTCCGTCTGTACTCAAAACGACGGGGTCGCAACGTATGTGCAGCGCGGAGCGGCATTCCTTGCCCTTGCGGGCGTTTTAGGTATAATCATGACACTGTGGTTTCCCATGGATGGTTCGATTCTCGTTACTACTGTCGTCGGAACCCTTCATGAGTTTATAGCCGCCGCCATAATGGTGTGCTCGATGTTGGCGATCCTCCTCTTTGGATTCGGTTTGCGAAACAGTTCTGAATGGGGTGGCTTTGCATTCTACTCCTTCGCTACCTTCGCTTTTGCGGGATCATGTTCGATTGTCACCGCGCACGCCTTTCTCCTTGGAACTGATTTGCAGGGGGCATGGCAGCGTCTGACCGCCGGCGCGATTCTGCAGTGGATATTTGTGGTATCTCTCAGGGCGTTGTCTGCGCCAATGGACTGACATTGGTGACTTTCTTTGCCAGAGCGCGATTTTGAGGGGAATCCATCCATAGGCCATTAGCAGGTGACTGAGACCGAATTGAGATGATGATTGCTGATATCCGTCTTTCAGCAAACTTGCGCAACGAAACGTACAGCCGTAATGTGCAGATATATCGAAAGAAGGGTTGATATTCTGTTAACGATCCGTCAAGCGTGAGGGCTTAACGTTGCATTGAGTGGCAGAGGCTCGAGTTGATGCCATCCCGGTTTGGAATGGCTAGGATCACATGCTCATGACCTGAGGCTACGTGTGTAAGTGAAAAGCTGGCGCGAGTCTCAAAGTTTTGCATACACAGATTCTTTTTTGTGAAAGCAGGTTCCCTGAGGCGCGCCCGACACATGATAGATACACTTTTGCCAGAAACCTGTATGGAAAAGATGCACCCGTCTGACATTGAAGACCCTGGTGCAATCCTCGAGCCGGTGGTGGGCATTGCTGTCTGAATTGCAGCCTCCATCGAGACAAGTCCGATAATCACGGAGATCGGAACCTTGTTCCTGCTTTGTATGACGACGACGGGGGCGATTGCAGCTTCCCGGAGGGCCATGTAAACTTACCTTGGAAGCTCCGCTGTGGGCTCCATTTTGACTGAAGCTGAGGTGTTGCAAGATGGGGAACGAGAAGGATCGCAAGACTGGTTTGTCTGTCGAAGCGCTTCTTGCAGTCTTCATAGCATTGGCCTGTATACTAACTGTTTTCGCGATTGCGAATCAGAGACGCTCTTCCAGGGTGGAGATTTCTGATCTTCCGGAGAGGGTTCGCTTTGCAGTGCTTTGCACTATGGATGCGAATGCAGGCGGCACGAAGAGCGTGGCTTGGGCGCCTGATAGCCAGCGAATTGTCACTGGCGAAGGCGACGGGCTTGTGGTCGTGTGGAATGCCCGCTGTGGCGAGAAGAGACTGACGCTCCACGGAAGGCCCGGCTACCAGATCGAAAATGTATGCTGGAGCCCTGACGGGAAGCATATCGCGGCTATTACTGGCGAAGACGAGTTCACAGTCTGGGATTCAGGGAGCGGAGAAGTTGAGTGGACCGTTGTTGACCCTGAGGTGTATGGACTGGAAGGCTGGAGCGAGGACGGCAAGTCGGTGACGACCTGGAACGGGGAGGAATACTTCTCTTCGTGGAATATCGAGTCAAAAACCATGGAGAATCGTTGGTTTGTCAGCATAGGCGAGCAGAGCAGTGTGCCCAGCCCCGACGGGAAACTCGCTGCATGGCAGGTGGGTGAGGATGTCTGGGCTATCCATACCGTTTCGTCTGAAAAGTTCGATACAAAGGAACTTTGTGGGCATTCAGGTTTCGTGCGTCATGTCTCTTGGAGTCCTGACAGTTCCCGTCTGGCCGGTGCCACAGATGAGGGCATCGTGGTATGGAACGTCGAAACGGGTCAACTGGAGAAGGAACATAAGAGAGCTGCCGGCGGGTTTGCCAATGTGTTGTGGAGCCCGGATGGGCGCCACATACTGGCCTACACCGATGACGGTTCCGGAGTAATATTCGACGCTGAGCAAGTCGATCCGGTTGCAGATATCAGTGTTGATGGAAGGCGTTGGTGGTCTTTACCTGTGGCTTGGAGTCCTGACGGGTCTCTCCTTGCAGCAATAACCCAGGACCAAACGGTGTTGATATATGGGCAGATAACTTACTGATTGGCCTTGCCATATTAATAGGGATTCGCTCTGGGCCCTGTGCTTTTTCCAGAGCCCGGCGGGGTAGATAGTCTTCGAGGCCTCGTAGGGCTCTGGAAAGAGCATGCAGCCATTGAGGCTGCAAGGAAACGAAGTGTGGGAACTACGAGATCAGCGTCTTCTAAACGCAGGGACTTAGGCTTGCCGTGAGGTTCTTCGTGCGCACTGTTGAGAGGGATGTTTAACTTCCGCCATGGCTGTGTCAGTGTTTGGACTTGTCATGTGTATAGGCGTCCCATGCCTCGCCTAGTTCGAGCCTTGGCGATAGCTGATGGAAAGGCGTGAAGAAAACGCCGAGGGCGCCGAACGCCGCAGTCATAGCTGTTACAGCTGTTGCCGCGGCTATCATGAGCATCACCACGATCTGGTATCGGACTGCGTCGAGCGGGCTTGTGCCCGAAATCATCTGTCCTGTCATCATTCCTGGAAGATGCACCAAGCCGACAGTCATCATGGAGTTGATTGTCGGCATCATTGCGGCCCGCAACGATTCCCGCATTGCCTCGGATGCCGCTTGTTTGGCGGGAGCGCCCAGCGCCAGTGCGGCCTCGACTTGGTTTCGCCTGAGGGTAAGCTCCGAGTGGAGTCTATTTACAACTAGGGCTGCTCCGTTCATGCAATTACCTAGTATCATTCCAGCTATAGGTATCACGTATTGCGGCATGTACCAAGGGCGCACCCGAAGGACTACGCCTATTACGAGAATCAAGGTAATTGATGCTCCCGTTGCGATGGCGGCCATCATCACTGTGAACAATCCTTGCTTGGCGCCGGTCTGACGCCTTACTCCGTTGTGTGCTGCCACTGTAGTCATAATGGCAAGGGCAAGCACAACCCAATACCAACGGGCTGCGTCAAAGAGTTGCTGCAGTACGAACCCGACAGCAAGTAATTGCGCGAAGGCTCTGATGGTTCCTACAGCCATGTCGCGTTCAAGCTCCAGCTTCTGCCAGCGGGAAATTGCTCCGGAGATAGCGATGAAGAGAAGTGCAATGAGTAGATCCATGTTGGAAATGTGAATATACGAGTTAGCGTCCATCCTCTGTCAGCTCTCCTTTGAGAAATCTGTGGCCAATTTGAGTTTTGGGGCCTTCAAAAAAATCCGCGGCTGCGCCTTCTTCTATCAGGACACCGCCAACAAGCATCGCCACGCGCGTCGCTATGGCCTGGGCGTGCTCCATCACGTGGGTTACGATGATGACTGTGAGCCCCAGTTGACGGTTGAGGTTGCAGATGAGTTCTATTATGTTCCGCGCTGCAGTGCGGTCCAGCGCTGACGTAGGCTCATCAAGGAGCAGGATGTTGGGACGATTGGCCAGAGCCCGCGCGATACACATCCGTTGCTGTTGTCCTACAGACAGAGACGAAGCAGGCCTTGACACGAGTTCTGGCTCCAGGCCTACAAGCTCCAAGTATTCTTCGGGGTTGCACGGTTCGCCTCTGAGACTGGGGCCGTACACTATGTTGTCGGACACCTTCCCAGGCAGCAAGGCAGGGGTTTGCGACACCATTCCAACTCGACGTCTGAGCTCCCTCACATCTAATCCTGATATGTCGGACCCAAAAAGTAAGATCTGGCCGGAAGTAGGGTCTTCCATTCTGTTGATCATTCGCATCAGGGTCGATTTCCCCGACCCTGAGGGGCCTATGAGGGCCAGGATTTCTCCCTCGGGCACAGAGAACGAGACATCACGTATGATGTCAAGCTCGGTCAACGAGTTGCCCAAGAGGACGGGCTTTGTCATGCTTACGCGGTTGAGCTCAATTGCAGGTACGCAAGTCATTGAATCCATTCACTTTGTGGCCTCCGTTTTCGATCGTTTACAAGCTTTGTCACTTTAACAGGGAACGTCTGTATGCATTGGAAGTTGCGGCGGAAGGACACGAATTTACCAAACGATTACGCCGCTCTGCTTCCGAACCGTGCTGTGCGGTTGCAAGCCATTTGTAACACAGCAGTAGACAGGCAGGGCTTTATTGGCGGCCAGGCCTGCCTCTTAGATTCTACACCATGTTGTGCTTAAGTGCGCGACCTTCGAAATGACCACAAGTTTGGACACGAGCCTTGCAGGTATGACCTTGTTGTCCACTCCCGGGGCGCCTGTGAAGAATCGTATTACCATCACCTCGCCCAGAGTCAAGGAGAGGCCATGCTTCGAGAAAATCCACATGGAACCGATCCAGCTGGAGAGTCCACCCCTTTCAAACTATGTGATCAGCTAGTCGAGAAGGAAGGCGAGGAGTGCTGCAACGGTATGGTGAACACGGCTGCCTATATTACTCAGCCATATGCTCTTCAACAGTTGCGGCCCCCCGATGCCGCATGGAATCCGCGGCCCGAGGCAGGTTTTGCTCGGAAAGTGAGAAAAGGTTGATGGAGTATGTCCGTTTGAGATGTGCGCCCTTCGTGCTGGAGACGGCTCCTGTACCTCTATTTCCATAATGAGGAGCAATGATAACATAACCTTGCTATGAGAAGAAACCTATTGGACTTGTGGCAAGACGACAGAGACGATGAGACTGCGGTTCCACTATACAGCACAAGCTCACGCTGCTGGACGATTAGTGCTTCTTAAACTAAGAAAATGCGCTCATGCTGTCTGGGCTTTTGCCGAATGGGCATACCGGGCGGTGTGAAGCTGTTTCAGACGCGCATACAGGCCGGACTGGGCATGATGGTCCATCGAAATAGAGTGCTTGAGCAAGCGCTGAAGGCTGACCGCATCTATCGACGGTGTCCTATGCAATCCGCGAAAGCGTCTGTTCGGATCGGCGCTTCGGGGCACTATCCGCAAAGAACATGAGGGTGCGGTGAGGGCATGTTTGAGCAGCATTAGCGGCAAAGGCGCGGGAACGAGAGTATGGGCAGAACAAAGTAGCAGTGATCGAAGAAAAAGTGGGGGTAGATTGTTGACAGAGCGCCTGGGTAGCTTGCGGGGATAGGGCGATGCAACCTGCTTGAATCGGGTGATAGAATGAATGGTAGTTGATACGGAGGAAGGAGGACCTTCTGTGCGTGCGCTCGTTTTCAAGGATGGACTTAGAGAAGTGGATATGCCGATACCAGAGATAACTATGGGGCAGGCCTTGGTCCGCGTGACACTTGCGGGAATCTGCAACACGGACATAGAGGTTACGCGTGGCTATTTTGCCTACACGGGGATCATGGGGCATGAGTTCGTGGGCGTGGTAGAGGATGCCGATGATCCCGACCTCATTGGTAAGCGTGTGGTGGGAGAGATAAATGTGAGCTGCGGCGAGTGCCCGACATGCCGTGGCGGCAACCCGCGCCATTGCGAGCATGTAAAAGCCATGGGCATAAACGGTTGGCCGGGTTGCTTCGCTGACTATGTGGTGCTGCCCGAATGCAACCTCCATGTCGTCCCGGACTCGGTCTCAGACCATCAGGCGGTTTTTGTGGAGCCATTGGCTGCAGGGGTTGAAGTGATGGAGCAGGTTCACATCAGGCCGAGCGACGAAGTTGTGGTGATCGGTGATGGCAAGCTGGGCCTCCTCACGGCCCAGGCCATACATGCCTGCGGAAACCGCGTTACTGTGTTGGGAAAGCACGTGGAGAAACTGCAGATTGCAAGGGATCTCGGGATGGATGTATCACTCGTAGCCGACTTCGTCGATACTGTCGATGTCGTAGTCGATTGCACGGGGAATCCATCTGGGATGGAAACTGCTATGGCCATGGTCCGTCCCAAGGGGACCATCGTACTTAAGAGCACTTTCAAGCAGGGGGCCCCGCTGAACCTTACACCGATAGTCCGCAACGAGGTCACTTGCGTTGGTTCGCGATGCGGACCATTTCCGCCAGCGCTGAGGTTGCTTGAGACGGGGGCGATCGTTACTGAGCCGTTGATCGAGGCGATCTACCCGGCTCATCAGATGGAGGCAGCGTTTGAAAGAGCATGCACCCGGGGAAGCCTGAAGGTTTTGATCGATTTCACGTGCTCTCAAGGCTCAGGAGAAGTTGGGGCGGGGAAGATGGAGCGACTGCATTTCTAGTCAGGTTCGCATCGTGTGATCATGCGCATTTCAGGGAGTTTCTGACGGCTGTTACGTTTTCACAGAGCCGGTACAGGAGCTCCCTAATCTCTTTGGCAAGGGCTTTATGCTCTTCCTAAATGGTATGCCCATCATCAAGGCTTCCGTAAGCTTTTGCCAAGAGGCAGCATACTTGCTCAAACAGGGGATTCATCTGTAGCAATGTTCCACCGTTTTGCAGCAAAAAGTTAGGTTCCTAAGCCATGAAGGAACGGTTTGCCGAGAAGTTGAGGGCAAAGCTGTAATTCCTGTGAAGGCTTACGTCCCGGATTGCGAAAGGCGGTTGCCCATTTCGTCGCGTCTTTGGACGTTACAGCATCGGTACCGACAAAGGATTTGCCAGATCGATATAGAAACCTAGCATGTAGTGGCACATATGGGCTTTCGCGCCAAGTGCGGAGGTCGGAAATGGCGGTGCACAGAATCCGGTATTAAAAGGAGAGATGGGGATGAGAAAACTATATGGCGTTCTCACAGTCTGCACGCTGGTGGCAATGGCCTTATGGCTGGCGCCAGCGTCAGTGGGCTCAGGCGAACCCCTCTACGTTGCGTTGATATGGCATAACCACCAGCCATTCTACAAAAACACTGCAACCGGTATGTATATGATGCCTTGGGTGCGCATGCATGCAGTAAAAGACTACTACGACATGGCATCGATACTAGAGGATTATCCCAACGTTCATGTCACCTTCAACCTGGTGCCGTCACTCATCCTTCAACTAGATGAGTACGCGGACGGGGCTCAAGACGTGCAGCTCCTGCTTTCTCTCAAACCTGCATCGGAATTGACCGATGATGACAAAGACTTCATTCTGAGAAGGTTTTTCGATGCCAACTGGGACAACATCATCAAAAAGTACCCCCGATATTGGCAACTTCTGAACAAGCGGGGACAGGGAGTGACCGATGAATCCATTGCCGCGGCTATAGCGGCCTACGACGAACAGGACTTTCGCGACCTGCAGGTCTGGTTCAACTTGGCCTGGCTCGACCCTGACTTCATTGATGAAGATCCGAGTATCGAGGCGTTGGTCAGAAAGGGCCGAGGCTTCACCGAAGAGGATAAGCGAGTTGTTCTCGACAAGCATAACGAGATAATTCGCAACGTCATTCCGATTTATCGGGAGATGCAGAACGCAGGACAGATCGAGGTTACCACCACTCCATTCTACCATCCGATAATGCCGTTGATCTATGATGTCGACCTTGCTCGGGTCGCTAGCCCCAAGCTGGAGCTGCCGAGTGAACCGTTCGCTTACCCTGAAGATGTCGAGGCGCAGCTTTCGAAGGCCGTCGATTTCTACAAAGATCACTTTGCTGTGGCTCCACGCGGACTCTGGCCGTCGGAACAGGCAGTTGGGCAGGACATAGTCGGCATCGTGCACGAGGCGGGTTTCCAGTGGATGGTTTCGAGTGAAGGCGTGCTCGCGCAATCCCTAGGAATAGGTTTGCGGGACGGGGCAGGCAGGATCGTCCGGCCTGATGTCCTCTATAAACCTTACATCGTCGAGCAAGACGGCAAAGAAGTCACGATACTCTTCAGAGACATCGTTCTTTCCGACAAGATAGGATTCTCATATTCAGGGATGAGCGGTCGCGCAGCCGCTAGCGATCTCACGGACTATCTGCGAAGCGTAAAGAGGAGCCTTGCCTCAACTCCCGGCCCGCATGTAGTCACGATCGCCCTCGATGGCGAGAATTGCTGGGAATACTATGAAAACGACGGCAAGGAGTTCCTGCACACGCTATACGAAGCCTTGAATGATGATCCGGATTTCAAGGCAGTCACAGTTGAGGAATATCTTGCCGCGCATCCCGCAACAGAGAGAATTCCCATGTTGCATACTGGCTCATGGATATCTGACGACCTTGAGACATGGATAGGCGAGGTGGAAGAGAATCGTGCATGGGATTATCTGTCGAAGGCCCGGACGGCTCTTGCCGGCTTCACAGCAGAACACGCCGATTCGGCTGATGATGAGATGATGACCGCCCTTGAACGGGCATGGGAGGAGCTCTACGCGGCTGAGGGCTCTGACTGGTTCTGGTGGTACGGTGATGACCAGGATTCGGGCAATGATGAAGCCTTCGACGAGCTCTTCAGGATCCACCTACAAAACATCTACTCCTACATCGGCCTTGAGGTTCCAAACTATCTTTACATGCCCATAATCCCGAAGCGTGCTGCAGTCCCGGAAGAGCGGATTACCGGGCTCATGCATGAACCCGTGATGGACGGGTTCATCGATTGGGGCGAATGGGAGAAGTCGTCGTTTTATCCCAAAGACGATGCTGCTGTGTTCAGTTGGGGTGAAGGCGAGAATATCTTCTCGTCTCTGCGTGTTGGAGTGGATAACGAGAACCTCTATATCCGCATAAGAACGCAAGACGGATTTGATGAGCTTTACGGCAAAGACATTAAGATCGCTGCATATCTCACCAATCCAAGGCGGCACGAGGTCAACACTATTCCCCGCGGGAGCGCATCAGGACGCGATGCCACGGTATTGGGATTCGCTCCGGGAACGGAGATACTAGTGGACTTTGCAGGTATCGAAAGAGCTGGCCGCGCGACCGCGCTCCTGTCGGTGGCGGCAGGCGACGATACCTGGACAGAAGTGAGTCGTATTAACACAGTTGGAGTGGGGGAGGCCCTTGAGATCTCCGTGCCATTTGAGGTTTTGCGGATGAAACCGGCCGATGTAGCTCACATCGTTGTTGTAGCATCTAGTAAGGATCAAAACATCGACATGATCCCTACATCGGGGCCGGCAGAGTTCAAGGCCCCGGTGGTCACCGTTGGGCGTCGGCTCTTTAGGGTCGAAGATCCGCGCGGTGATGATCATGGTCCCGGAACCTACAGCTATCCCACCAGCCCCGTGTTCACGCCGGGAGCCTTCGATATGGTTTCGTGTGAAGTCATCGATTCCGGTGAGGAGGTCGTCTTCAACGTTGAGCTTGCAGGAGAGATAACAAATCCTTGGAACTCCGGAATCGGGCTTTCCGTGCAGACTATCGATATCTACATCGATACAGACAACAAGGTAAGCTCGGGATCGACTACAGCGTTGGGTGGCAGAAGAGTCGAGTTTGAACCGGAATGTGCGTGGGAATACGCGATCTGGGTCGAAGGATGGAACCAAAGGGTCTTCATGCCCGAGGGTGGCGATGTTGGTGGCGTCACTGCCACCGTTGACACCATAGGCAATCTGGTTTCGATTTCGGTTCCTAAATCCATTATAGGCCAGCCAGAGCCCGGTTGGGGCTACCAAGTGTTCGTGCTTGGGCAGGAAGGTTATCCATCTGAGGGCAATCTGCGTGTCCGCGAGGTGATGGAACAGGCCGCAGAGTGGCGTTTCGGTGGAGGCGACAACAGCGTGTACGACCCGAACGTTATCGATATGCTTGTTCCCACAGGACGTACTCAAGAGGAGATACTTTCCGCCTATGATGTTTCCGCCAAGAAGCTCGCAGTGGTACCAATGATATACCCTGACTGGGAATACTAGCTATAGGGGGCCGCGTGGCGGCCCCCTGTGTATTTGCGCTCGAGGCAAATGCCGACAGATTTCTGATATCAACCGAAAGGACGGGTTGCACAGTGTCAGAGAGAGTATCTTTTTGGTCTGCAATTATCGTGGTCTTGGCATTAGCGTCTCCCGCTTTTGCGGCGGAGAGGATTCCTGTTGCATTTTCATTCACTCCTCCGATGGCAGCAAACACAGTGGCGGTGGCGGGCACATTCAATGATTGGAACCCTACTGCAAATCTCATGATAGGCCCCGACGAAGATGGAATTTGGACCGCCGTAATCCATCTACAGCCTGGACGTTACGAGTACAAGTTTGTAGTTGATGGTAAGACGTGGCATCATGATCCCAATGCGGTGGAGCAGGTTGCGGACCCATACGGCGGCAAGAACTCCGTAGTCTACGTCGGAGTCGTTCCCGTGGCCGAATCTTCCATTGCTTTTGACGGGTGGTTCGAGTCGAAGCTGGCGAAGGAGGCAGGAGAGCCTCTTTCGCTCTCAGGCGACGCTTACCTCAAGTTCAGCGGAGAACTCCGCCCGTGCCTTGAAACCTATACTGAGCTCCATGCATGGAAGTCCCTCTCGCTAGGAGGCGACGCAGGTTGGCATTTGATGCCCCCCATTGACGGTCTTGAAGTGAACCAGTCTGTGGCCACTTTCCGCCTCTCCGACGGGATTGCGGCCAAGCTTTTCTACAGAGGGCATGCAGGAAACACTAAGGATCCTCTCACCCTTATAGCTTCAGAAGGGTCAGACAACAGGATATGGGACCGTCGTGCAGCCGAGATTCTCTGTTTTAAGGGGATTGTTGACGGAAGGATAGGCGCCGCAACCCTTGCCGGCAACAAGACGTTGGTTTATGGGGAGATGGAAGCCGGCCTGACGGATAGAATCACATTGGGAGGAGTGGCTACATATGAGAGATGGGCCACGAGTGCTAGGGAGGATGGGGAAGACCACAGGGCCAACATCGGAGCTTACGCAGTTGCAAAGCCCACAGAAGCCTTGACCGTTCGCGGTCAGTTGCTCCAGACCCACGGCACTAAGATAGTATCAGATAGCACAGTCCCTGTGGAAGTCGAGTTCGTCTACCCGGCAGAACGCGAATCGTCAGGAGCTGACGTGATCTACATAGTCGGTTCATTTAATAACTGGAGTACGGAAGATGGCTTGCCCCTTGCCAAAGATGCTGATGGCAATTGGAGGGGCTCAATCGAACTACTCGAAGGGGAATACGAGTACAAGTTCTGGTACCCTGACCCTGACAACGATCCGAATTGGGGCCACTGGATGGGACAGGGGACGGGCGGAGATAATCTGGTAAGGCATGTCGGCGGGGACGGCCCGTCCTTTCAGGATTTCTACTTTGTGGAGCCTGCCGAGCATCAAGTATACATCCGGGGATCCTGGGATTGGAGCAAGGACCATGAGCTCGTGAGGGACCCTCTTACGGGCTACTGGAAACATACCATGAGGCTCGATCCCGGGAGATACGAGTACGTTTTCCACTATAACGATGGAAGCCAGGACCATTGGTTCGGACAGGGCGGCGACAACGTGCGCTTTGTGGCCGGAGCAGGCGGGCGTGAGGCAGACTATTCTGCGCTTGCTTATTTTGCGGAAGCAAGCTATCAGGCGGACAGATATGGAGTTACTTTGGGCCTTAAGGGTGCACAAGACGGCGTTGTAGCATCCTACGGGCACGTAGGCGCAGACTACAGAACCGTGTATGGAAAGGCCTGGGCACAGGCGGCAGAGAAGATAAAATTGACACTGGATACTTCATACTCCACAGATGCCGCGGGAACCAAGGATTCGGCGACTTTGACGGTCAGGCCCGGCTTGGAGATTCTAGAGCCGGCTCAACATGTGGCCTTCCTGAAGGGATCATACGAATACAGGAAAGGGAAGAGCGCTGGCGGTGTCGCGTCGCTTTCCACTAGGATAGGTTCTGCGGGTCTTGCAGCAGAATTCGCCCATGCCCCTCTGGGACCCAGCAGCCTCAAGTTGAGCGTAGCCAATGATTTCCCATACGACTTATCAGCGAAAGCGGAGTACTGGAAGAAGCTGAAGACAGACGATTACAGCCTGACCATAGAAGCGACCAAGAAGATCGATTGGTGTGACGGAACCACTATAGGTGTATCTTGCGCCTTGCCAGGCAGGAAATGGGGGGCCAAGTTGAGTGTAGACTTCTAGGTTAGCGCATCTAAGATAGTGGCAGGAAGGGTCCGTGCCCCATAAAGGCGCGGACCTTTGCGTTGTCCGCTCATGGGCGGTGTCCCACTGCACGG
>ERZ795047.2453-NODE-2453-length-17633-cov-5.923427_pt1 | contig 17633 bp, 18 predicted proteins | sample MGYA00375131_ERZ795047 | MGnify/ENA primary metagenome ERZ795047 (study PRJEB30176, sample SAMN05720228) | activated sludge metagenome | isolation source: Anaerobic digester | place: Japan | collected 2015-05-20 ...
TCTCCAAGGTCTCCATCGTCGGGGTCGGCATGCGAAGCCATGCCGGGGTCGCCTCGCGGATGTTCGCGGCCCTCGCCAAGGAGGGGATCAACATCCTCATGATCAGCACCTCCGAGATCAAGATCTCCTGCGTGATCGAGGCGAAGTACACGGAACTGGCCGTGATGGTCCTCCACGAGACCTTCGGGCTCGACCGCAAATAGGGCTCCTCTTCCGCCGGCCAGCGGGCGGGGCCCGGGCACCGATCCGCAATCGCCGCTTTTTTCCGGGGGATCGTGCGCATGAAGATCGGCAGGGACCCCGCCCTCGGCAGCACCGCCCTGTTGGCCCTCGCGGCCCTCGCCTTGCTCTGCAATGTCCCCGGGGGGATCCTGACCGGTTCGCCCCCCCCTGCGATCCCGCACGCCGCGGGCGGACCCGGGACCGTGGCGGTGGAGGTCTCGGGCGACACGGGCCGAAACGGCGTCTACTTCGTGCCGAAAGGAACCACCCTGCCGGGACTGCTCGAATTGGCCGAAGCCGGCCGGGGAGCGACGATGCCGTCTCCGGACACGGCATCGTCATTGAAGAGCGCCGTCACGGTGCGCATCCTCCGGGGGGCACCGTCCGTCGAGGTCAGGCCCATGGCCGCCGCGAAGCGGCTTGCCCTCGGCATTCCCATCGACCTCAACCGCTCGAGCCGGGAGGAGCTGGTCCTCGTCCCCGGGATCGGGGAGGCGACGGCCGAGCGGATCGTCGAGCGGCGCGGGCTTGCCGGGACGTTCCGAAGGCTGGACGATCTGCTGCAGGTCAGGGGCATCAAGGAAAGACGCCTCGAAAAGCTCAGACCCTACCTCTGTATCGGGTGCTGAAGCCGCGGCACCGATTCGTAACTGCACCCTTTCTCTTTCTTTCCCGGCCCGATGGGGCCGCGGTGAGTTTTGCCTTGACGAACCCGGGCGTCTCGCCTATAGTGCCTGCGCCTGAATGCACAGTTTTCAAGCGAACTTACGGCAGCAGCGGCTGCCGTTTCACTTCTACCTGCGAGGGGATGCCACCATGCCGAAGCGAAGCGACATCAAGAAGGTGATGATTATCGGGTCGGGACCCATCGTCATCGGCCAGGCCTGCGAGTTCGACTATTCCGGCACGCAAGCCTGCAAGGCCCTGAGAAAGCTCGGTTACGAAATCGTGCTCGTGAACTCGAACCCGGCCACGATCATGACGGACCCCGGGATGGCCGACATCACCTACATCGAGCCGCTCAATTTCCAGAGCATGGTCGAGATCATCGAAAACGAGCGCCCCGACGCCATCCTGCCGAATCTCGGCGGGCAGACGGGCCTCAACCTGACCTCGGAGCTCCACAAGAAGGGGATCCTGCAAAAATACGGCGTGAAGGTCATCGGCGTCCAGGTCGACGCCATCGAGCGCGGCGAGGACCGCATGGCCTTCAAGGAGACGATGAACCGGCTCGGCATCGAGATGCCCAAGAGCGAAATCGCCTACACCGTCGAGGAGGCCGAGGCCATCGCCGCAACGCTGGGCTACCCCGTCGTCATCCGGCCGGCCTACACGATGGGCGGCACGGGCGGCGGCCACGTGTACAACCCCGAGGAGCTGCGTGTCGTCGCGGCGCGGGGGCTTGCCGCGAGTCTCGTGGGCCAGATCCTCGTCGAGGAGTCCGTCCTGGGGTGGGAGGAGCTGGAGCTGGAGGTGGTGCGCGACGCGAAAAACCAGATGATCACCGTCTGCTTCATCGAAAACGTGGACGCGATGGGCGTGCACACCGGCGATTCTTACTGCACGGCGCCGATGCTGACCATTTCCGAAGACCTGCAAAAACGTCTCCAGAAATATTCCTACGACATCGTCGAGGCGATTCAGGTCATCGGCGGCACGAACATTCAGTTCGCGCATGATCCCAAAACCGGCCGCGTGGTCGTCATCGAAATCAATCCGCGCACGTCGCGCTCGTCGGCTCTGGCCTCCAAGGCCACGGGCTTCCCCATCGCGCTGATTTCCTCCATGCTGGCCGCCGGCGTGACGCTGGATGAAATTCCCTACTGGCGCGAGGGCACGCTGGACAAATACACGCCTTCGGGCGATTATGTCGTTGTGAAATTCGCGCGCTGGGATTTCGAGAAATTCCCCGGCGCGCAGGACAAGCTGGGCACGCAGATGCGCGCCGTCGGCGAAGTGATGAGCATCGGCAAAAATTACAAGGAAGCGTTTCAAAAAGCGATCCGCTCGCTGGAAAAAAAGCGCTACGGCCTGGGCTTTGTGAAGGACTTCCATCAGAAATCGCTGGGCGAGCTGATGGAGATGCTCGCCGAACCCTCCAGCGAACGGCAGTTCATCATGTATGAGGCCCTGCGCAAGGGCGCTTCGGTGGAAACGCTCTCCGCCAGGACCTTCATCAAAAAATATTTCATCGAGCAGATGAAGGAGCTGGTCGAACTCGAAGAAAAAATCCTCCAGTACAGGGGGAAGAACCTGCCGGATGCGCTGCTGATCCAGGCCAAAAAGGACGGCTTTGCCGACAAATACCTCGCGCAGATTCTGGGAATCGCCGAAGAGGACATCCGCAAACGGCGTATCGCGCTGGGCGTGAGCGAGGCGTGGGAAGCCGTGCCGGTGAGCGGCGTGGAAGACGCGGGGTATTATTTTTCCACCTACAACGCGCCGGACAGCGTGTCGGTGACGAAAAACAGAAAGGTGATGGTGCTGGGCGGCGGGCCGAACCGCATCGGCCAGGGCATCGAATTCGACTACTGCTGCGTGCACGCGGCGTTCGCCCTGCGCGACGAGGGCATCGAGTCCATCATGGTCAACTGCAACCCCGAAACCGTCTCGACGGATTACGACACGTCCAACAAACTTTATTTCGAACCGCTGACGGTCGAGGACGTGCTGAGCATCTACGAAAAGGAAAAACCCGAGGGCGTGATTGTCCAGTTCGGCGGCCAGACGCCGCTCAACATCGCGGCGGAACTCGCCCGGGCGGGCGTGAAAATTCTCGGCACCTCGCCGGAAACGATTGATCTGGCCGAAGACCGCGACCGCTTCCGCAAAATGATGGACAAGCTGGGCATTCCCATGCCCGCCTCCGGCATGGCCAGCACGCTGGAGGAAGCGCTCGAGGTGGCCGCCCGCATCGGCTATCCGCTGATGGTGCGTCCCTCTTACGTGCTGGGCGGGCGCGGCATGGAAGTCGTGCACGACGAAGAAATGCTGCGCCGCTATGTCAACGCCGCCGTCGGCGTCACGCCGGAGCGGCCGATTTTGATTGACAAGTTTCTGGAAAACGCCATCGAGGCCGAGGCGGACGCGATTTCCGACGGGACGGACGCCTTCGTGCCGGCGGTGATGGAGCATATTGAACTGGCGGGCGTCCACTCGGGCGATTCGGCCTGCGTCATTCCGCCGGTGAGCATCCCGCACCGCCACCTTGAAACCATCAACGAATACACCAGAAAGATCGCCGTCGAGTTCGGCGTGGTGGGACTGATGAACATTCAGTACGCCATCGCGAACGATGTGGTCTATATTCTGGAAGCCAACCCCCGCGCCTCGCGCACGGTGCCGCTGGTTTCCAAAGTCTGCAACGTTTCCATGGCCCGCATCGCCACGCAGATCATCCTGGGCAGAAAGCTCAAAGACCTGAACCTCCAGCACAGGACCATCCGCCACTTCGGCGTGAAGGAAGCGGTCTTCCCCTTTAACATGTATCAGGAAGTGGATCCGGTGCTGGGACCGGAGATGCGCTCCACCGGCGAGGTGCTGGGCCTGGCGGACTCCTTCGGCCTGGCCTACTACAAGGCACAGGAAGCCACGCAGCAGAGTCTTCCCTCGTCGGGAACGGTGCTGATGACAATCAGCGACCAGGAAAAGGGCGGCGCGCTGGAGGTGGCGCGCGGATTCGAAAAGCTCGGGTTCAGGATCATCGCGTCCGAAGGAACGCACCGATTCCTGCAGGAACACGGCATCGCCGCGGAGAAGATCCTGAAGATGCACGAAGGAAGGCCGAACATCGTGGACGCCATCAAAAACGGCGAGATTCAGCTGGTCATCAATACGCCGGCGGGGCGGCTTTCCAAATACGACGATTCCTACATCCGCAAGGCGGCCATCAAATACAAGATTCCCTATATCACGACCATCGCCGCGGCGGTGGCGGCGGTCAAGGGCATCGCCGCTTTCCAAAAGGGACACGGACGCGCCAAATCCCTGCAAAGCTATCACGCGGAAATTAAATAAAGGCGCCGCGCTTCTTTTCGGAGGACCGGCTTTTTCATCCGGAGCGTCGGGGATCGAAACAATCGGCCCGAAATTTTGTGATGAAAGACGCGGTTGCTCAAACGTTTGCGCCGTCAAATTTTCGGTTTCCTTTTTCACTGAAATTCAGTATTCTTGAAACACCAGATTTAACTTTTCAAAAGGAGGGCAAACTGTGCTTCCCGTTTCTATTTTCCTTGGTGTCATGGCCGGTTTGTTCATGGGCCTGTTGGGCGTCGGCGGCGGCGTCATCATCGTGCCCGGCCTGATTTATCTTGCCGGTTTTTCCGCCTCCAGAGCGGTCGGCACAAGTCTTGCCGTGTTGCTTCCACCGGTCGGCATTGCCGCGGCCTGGGAATATTACCGCCGTGGCGACGTTGATCTCAAAGCCGCCATGGTGATGGCCGTCACCGTCATGCTGACGGCATGGCTGGCCGCGTTCCTCGCCGAGGATGTGCCGGATGTTTACGTGAGAATCATTTTCGGCCTGGCCATCATCATTTTGGGTGTCTACATGGTGGTTCAGAGCGCGGCGGGCCTGTTTCACTGATGGCCCATGAGACGATTTCTGAAAATTTTTCTGCTGTTTTTTCCGGCGCTCATGGCTTTGGAAGGATGCAAGATGCAGAACCGATTTCTCTATTTCCCCAATGACGACAAGCCGACCCCGCAGATGCTCAGCGAGGCCGGCTTGCAATTCTGGCAGGCGTCGGGTTCGGATTACCGGGGCTTGATCGCCGCCGGGGATGTCCCCGCGCCGCACGGAACAATCATTCTTTTTCACGGAAACGGGGGCACGGCATACGACCGGGCGTTTTACGTTCCGCCCTTTCAGGCTTTGGGATTCCGCGTCATGCTCGCCGAATACCCGAAATACGGCGGGCGTCCGGGAAAGGTCGGCGAAAAGCCGTTTGTCGCCGACGCCTTGAAGACGGCGACGCTCGCGTATCGGGAATTCGGCGAACCCATCTATCTGGTCGGCGAATCACTCGGCTGCGGCGTCGCGGCCGCGGTGGCCAAACAGACCGACGTGCCCGTCGCCGGCATCATTCTGATTACGCCGTGGGACACGCTGGCCGCCGTCGCCAAGTCGCTTTTTCCCTTTCTTCCCGTGCAACTGGTTTTGACGGACAAGTATGACAGCATCGGAAATCTCAAATCCTTCAGGAACAAGATCGCGGTTGTCGGCGCCGAACGCGACGAAATCCTGCCGGTGAGGCACGCCGTCAATCTGTATCATCATCTTCCGGAGGGCAAAAAGAAGCTGTGGATCATCCGGGGCGCCGGCCACAACGACTGGCCGCTGCACACGGATGTTTCGCTTTTCAGGGAAGTGACGGATTTCGTAAGAATTGATCTACATCAATGACGCGGAAATCCGTCTGCGTTATCAAAGGGCATCCATCCCAGAGGGGAGGCGCATCATGAAGACGAAAGAGAAATTTGAAATCGGCCGCCGGTCTTTCCTGAAAATATCGGCGGGGGCGGCGCTGATCTCCGGCGTCGGCCTGCCCAAAAAAGTTCATGCCGCGAAGGAAGGACAGCTGGCCACGCTCATTGATTTGAGCCTCTGCGACGGCTGTCCGGACCGCAAAGTCCCGGCCTGTGTCGCCGCGTGCAAGGAAATCAACCGGGACAAAATTCCGCCCGTGGCGGATCCGATTCCCGAACCGTGGCCCAGGAAAACGATTGAGGACTGGTCGAAAAAGCGGGAGGTCTTTAATCGCCTGACGCCCTACAATTTCATTTACGTGCACAAGGCCGAAGTCAACATCGCCGGTCAGAAGAAAACCGTTTTTGTCCCCCGCCGGTGCATGCACTGCGATAATCCCGCCTGCGCGACGATCTGCCCGTTTTCCGCGAATCACAAAAACAAAAACGGCGCGGTCGTCATTGATCAAGACCTCTGCTTCGGCGGCGCGAAATGCCGCGATGTCTGTCCTTGGCAAATTCCGCAGCGGCAGTCGGGCGTGGGCATTTACCTGAAGGTGCTGCCGGGTCTGATGGGCAACGGCGTGATGTACAAATGCGACCTGTGCAACGAACGCCTGAAACAGAACCGGTTGCCGGCCTGCGTGGAGGCCTGCCCCAGAGAAGCGATGCTCATCGGCCCGCGCAAGGCCGTTGAGCAGGCGGCGGAGGCGCGTGCCCGCAGGATGAACGGCTACCTCTACGGCAAAACACAAAACGGCGGCACCTCGACGATCTATGTTTCGCCGGTGCCTTTCGAGGCCATCAACAAAGCCATCGGGCCGAAACCGGGACAGCCGCACATGAAGGTGAATGTCAAGCGACGCATGGCCGACACCGATCCGCTGGCCAAGACGGTGCTGGCCGCGCCGGTTCTGGGCCTTGCCGCGGCGGGCGTGGCGGGTTTTCTGAACCGCCGAAACAACCGTAAAAGCGACAGCGGAAAGGAGGAATAGCATCATGACCGAAAAAATATTGCCCGAGAAGAATCTGGTTGTCCGTCACAGCAAGCTGGAGCTTGTCGAACACTGGGCGATCGCGCTTTCCGGTCTCGCGCTGCTTCTGACCGGCATCTTCGAACTTCCCGTCGCCAAACGGTATTACATCATCAACATTCCCGGACTGGGCTGGTCGGCGGATTTCATCACGTCTCTGTATCTGCACTACGCGGCGGCGCTGGTGTTCACGGCGGCGGCGCTGTTTCACGTCGCTTATCACGGTCTGCGCGGTGAAACGGGAATGCTTCCACAAAAGGGGGATTTCGCCGCTTCCGTGACCGTCATCAAAAGCCTCTTCGGTTTCGGAGAAGAGCCGCCGATGCACAAATATTTGCCGGAGCAGCGTCTGGCCTACGCGGGCATGGCGCTGACCATTCTGATGCTGATGGTTTCGGGCCTGGTCAAGACCTACAAAAACCTTTACGCGCCGGACATGTCGCACACGGTCCTGCTCTGGGCGACGTGGATTCACAATATCGGGTTTATTCTGTTCTTCCTGGCTTTTCTCGCGCACATGGCGGCGATTGCGCTCAAACCCAACTGGCCGATGGTGCGCGGCATATTCACCGGCAAGGTGCGGCTGGATTACGCGCGGCACCGCCACGGGCTTTGGCTTGCGGAGATTGAATCAAAGGAGAAAACAACCGACGCCGAAAGCGGGCCAACTCCTCCGGAACAACCAACCGGCGCAGAAGGCGACCAAGTACCTACGGAACAACCAGCCCCGCGCGGCGGTGAAGGCGAGGAAACTCCTCCCGAGCCATAAAGCGGCACTGACCGGCCAAAGATTCTGACGGAACAGCAGCTGCAGGAGCCGGCTTCGGGTCTTCGGCATCCGCCGAGTGCACAATCCCCATTCTCTTTTCGCTGATTCGTCTCTTGCCGGCGGTCGGTTTGCCCGCGTCAGCTCGAAGCCTTTCAAATCAAAGCCCAAGCAACGGCCGGAAGAGATTACGCCGCCACGGGAGATTTCCGAAAACCCTTTTTTAGTTCGACCGCCTGAACCACCGCTTGACAGGCCTTTTGAGTTGGGATAGGGAAGAGCCGTCGGGTGAGCCCAAAAAGGCTTTACGGGAAGACGGTGAAAGTCCGTCGCGGACCCGCCGCTGTAACCGGGGACGAACATCGCAACAAGGCCACTGTGGATGAAAAACGGGAAGGCGCGATGCTTTGGTTGATCCGGAAGCCAGAAGACCGGCCTGACAGGACGCTGCGGGAGACTATCGAGGCCATGGTCCGCGCGTCGCGAAAATGACGGATGAAATACGGCATCCCCGGCGCTCCACGCGGGCGCGGGGATTTTTTTATGGCGCCGCGGCAACGCGCCGCCGCGGAACCAACATCGAACCGGAAGGGGAGGTTTCTTATCTATCATCGCGTGACGTTATCCAGGGTGCTGCAAATCAGCGCCTTGATGAGTCTGGGATTGCTTGCGCTGGGAATCCTTTCTCTTTCCCTGGGCAGCGTCCCGATTGATCCCGATCGTATTTTTCGGTTTTTCGCCGGAGGGGGAACGGGGTCGGCCCTCTCTTCCGAGGAAAGGCTTATTTTATTTTCCGTGCGTCTGCCGCGGATTGTCTTCGCGGGCGTCGTGGGCGCGACGCTCGCTCTGGGCGGGGCGGTGTTTCAGGCGATTTTGCGCAATCCGCTGGCCGATCCCTACATCCTGGGCATATCCGGCGGTTCGGCGCTGGGCGCGATTGTCGGCATCGTCATCGGGGCGGGCTCTTTTTATCTGGGAATTCCCCTGCTCGCCTTCGCGGGAGCGCTGGTCACTGTTTTTTTGGTCTTTTTCATCGCCGGCGGCGCCCGAAGCCGACTTCCGGACAATGCGCTTCTGCTCTCCGGCGTGGTGGTCAACGCCTTTTTTTCCGCAGCGATCCTTTTTTTCCTCTCCGTCGTCAACAGCATGGAGCTGCACAGCATCACCTTCTGGCTGATGGGCGATTTGTCACGCGCTTCCGCCGGAGAAATTTTTGTCGCGGCCCTGTGCCTGACGGGCGGCTTTATTCTGCTTTACGCGCGGGCGCGTCAACTCAACCTGATGGTTCAGGGAGAAGACACGGCGGCGCATCTGGGCGTCAACGTTCCGCGAACGAAAAAGTGGCTTCTGGGGGTGACCTCGCTGATGATTTCCGTGGCCGTGTCCCTTTCCGGCATCATCGGTTTTGTCGGTATCATGGTTCCCCATCTGATGCGTCTGGCGTTCGGCTCCGACCACCGGTTGCTGCTGCCGGTTTCGGGGTTGTTCGGAGCGGCCTTCCTGATCGCGGCCGACACGCTGGCGCGGACCGCGCTGGCGCCCGCCGAACTTCCCGTCGGCGTGATTACGGCGCTTTGCGGCGCGCCGTATTTCATTTTTCTTCTGAAAAGGAAAACCTTTTAATCATGGCTTTCATCCAGGCGGAAAACATATCTTTTGCCTACGGACAAAAAACGGTGCTGGAGGACGTTTCCTTTTCCATCGAGCCGGGACGGATGACGGCGCTCATCGGACCGAACGGTTCGGGAAAGACCACACTTTTGAAAACCATCAACGGCACGCTGTGTCCCCGGGCCGGCCGCATGCGCATTGACGGCCGGGAAACGACACGATGGTCCCGCCGGGACATCGCCCGCAAAGTGGCGATCGTGCCCCAGGATGGTTCCTTGATTTTTCCCTTTTACGCGGAAGAAATCGTCCTGATGGGACGGTTTCCCCATCTGGACGCCTACCGCTTTGAGGAAAAGCAAGACTACCGTATCGTCCGGGAAGCGATGGAGAAAACCGACACGCTGTCCCTGGCCGCGCGGCGATTCAACGAACTCAGCGCCGGAGAACGCCAGCGCGTCCTGATCGCCCGCGCTCTGGCGCAGGAGCCGGAGGTGCTGCTGCTGGACGAAAGCACGGTTTTTCTCGACCTCAAACATCAGGCGCAATTTCTGACGCTTCTGAAAAATCTCAACGCCGAGAGGAAACTGACGGTGATTTTCGTGACGCACGACGTCAATCTGGCGGCGAAAAACGCCGAGCGCATCATTTTGCTTGCATCCGGAAAAATTTATGCTATAGGGACACCCGCGGAAGTCATCACCGCGGAAAATATCGAGCGCGTGTATGAGGTCGACGTTGGCGTTGACCGCGATCCGCGTGACGGATCGCCCCGCGTGACGCTTTTGACAATTTGAAAGAGAGGCGGTCCCACCGCGGCGGAGTGAACTCCTCCCCCGCGTGCGGACTGGAAACAGACGGCCGATCAAGGAAGCCGGTTTAAATCCGGTGCTGCCCCGCAACTGTTAGCGGAACGAAATCCACAGAGGCCACTGACGCTTCGGGCGTCGGGAAGGCGTGGAAAGTAGGTCGCCGCAAGCCAGGAAACTTGAAGGCGCGTCTCAACTTGCTTTGATCCCGAGGGGGAAAGGAGAAGTGCCATGAAAAAGTTTTTTGTCGTATCGTTTCTGACAGTCGTCGTTTTCTTTTCAACGTTTCAAATCCCGCCAGCCGTTGCCGAAGACGCCGTCACGACGATGGAGGAAGTCGTCGTCACGGCCACCCGCGACACTCAGGAAATCCGCAAGACGCCGGCGAGCGTCACCGTCATCACCGAGGAGGAAATCAGGGATTCCGGCGCGACCACCGTGGTCGAAGTGCTGGACAAGCTCGAAAGCGTTCAGTTCAGGACCTACAGCGGGAACGCGTCCCAGGCGCAAATCGACATGCGCGGTTTCGGCGGCGACAATCCTTTCGGCAAGACATTGATTCTGCTGGATGGAAGACGGCTCAACCGCACGGATATGGCCTCCATCAACTGGATGCAGATCCCGGTCAACACCATTGAAAAAATAGAAGTCGTCCGCGGACCCGGCAGCGTGCTTTACGGGGACGCGGCCATCGGCGGCGTGATCAACATCATCACCAAGAAAGGCAAAGGCAGACCGGAATTCAACGTCTCGGCGCTTGGCGGAAGTTACGGTTTGCACAACGAGCGGATTGGCGTGACCGGCGCGGCGGGGAAATGGACGTACGCCTTGACCGGGGAGAATAATTTCAGTTTCGGCTACCGCGACCGCTCCAAATCCTCCGCGCAGGGCGGCGGATTTGACGTGGGTTATTCAGCCGGCGATTTATGGAATGTCTCTTTGGGAGTTTCCTTCAACAAGGTGGATTATCAAATGCCCGGCGCTCTGACCAAAGAACAGATGGAGCAGGACCGCCGGCAATACCAGCCCGCCATGCCCCTCTACGGGATGAACGCCCATTCGGACGATGAGGGTTCGGACAAATACACGAATGTCAATTTGGGCTTTAAATCCTTCTGGGGCGCGTGGGGAAGACTGGAAATGAACTTCCTCTACGGCAGGAAAAATCTGCAGATGGACATGCCGTCCTGGTTTTCCTACAATTATTCGGACACGGACGCCGACACTTTCGGTTTGACCCCCCGCTACATTCTGGAAAAAGATTTCGGCCGCTTTGGCAACAAGGTGATTGTAGGGTTGGACTACTATCACGAACCCTACGAAAAAGATTTGTTCGCCGACAAAGAAAGAACCATTCATCTGAGTTCCGCGGATTTCAAGCGGGAAAGCATCGGCGGATACTTCCGGGATGAATTCAGCATTCTGCGGCATCTTATTTTCAGCGCCGGCTGCCGTTTTGAACAAACGACGATCAAAGGGTCCAATGTGGATTTTGCGAATCCGTCGAACAATTTTACCGATCAGAAAAACACCTACGACGCGCAGGCCTACGAGGCCGGCCTCACCTGGCTTTTCGGAAAACAGTCCAAACTGTTTGCGAAATACAGCACCGTCTATCGGATTCCTTTCATTGACGAAGTGGCATCCTTCAACGGGTTCGGCGGCGGGTTCCTGAAGGATTTGAAAAAAGAAAAAGGCGTCAGCATGGAGACGGGCGCGGAGATCTACCCGCTGGAAAATCTCCGGATCGGCCTGACCCTTTTCAGGACCGATATGGAGGATGAAATCGAATACGTTTACGACCCGATGACCTGGACGGGAGAAAACCGCAACGTGGGACAAACCCGTCATGACGGCGCGGAACTTTCTTTGTCCTATTTGCTTCCCCAATATTTCAGGATCTTCGGTAATTATACGTATCACAAGGCCACATTCGAAAACGGCGTGAATAATAAAAAAGAGATGCCGCTGGCGCCCAGGCACATGGCCAACGCGGGTCTCGAGGTGTACCTTCCTTTCAATCTGACGCTGCGGACGGAAGTCAAGTACGTCGGCGAAGCCTTTCTTTCCGGCGACAACGACAACAACGCGGAAAAGCTGAACGACTACACGCTGATGAATCTTTATGCTTATTTCAAACCGGCGCTGGGCAAGGTGGACCTGACGGCTTTTCTGGGCGTGGATAATATCGCCAACGTAAAATATTGCTCTTTCGGCATTGACTACGAACAATATGGAATGCCCAATTTTTATTACCCCATGCCGGGCGCAACTTTCAGGGGAGGCGTTTCCATAAATTTCTAGGACGGGGGATTCAGGATGAACCATCGCATCACCACAAGAGGTCTTGTCTACGCGGCGCTTTTCGGCGCACTGACCGCTGCGGGGGCGTTTATCGTCATTCCCCTGCCGCCGGTGCCGATGACGGCGCAGACATTTTTCTTGAATGTCGCCGCCTTGCTTCTGGGCGGACCGCTCGGCGCGCTCAGTCAGTTCATTTATGTCCTGATGGGTGCGGTCGGCATTCCCGTCTTTGCCGGCGGCAAGGCGGGGCTGGGTGTTCTCTTCGGACCGACCGGCGGCTATCTTGCGGGTTTTATCGTCGCCGCTTTTGTCATCGGCAAAATCAACGGCCTGCGGGACAACCCGAAAATAGCCTGGCACATCTTCTCGATGCTGGTCGGAATGGTTGTAATAGATGGGATGGGTGTCGGCTGGCTGGCTTTCACGGCGAAAATGAGTTTTCAGAAAGCGCTGACGGTCGGCGTTTTGCCCTTTGTTTTGGGCGACCTGATCAAAATAATCCTTGCCGCGCTGGTCGCTTTGAGGCTAAAGGATCGAATAAAACTTTAGGTCTTCCCGATTGATTGTCCTCGACGATGTCCATTACCGGTATGAGCCGGAGGGGATTGATGCCCTGCGGGGGATTTCCCTGCGCATCGGCGAGGGCGAACATCTCGCCCTCATCGGGCCCAACGGCTGCGGCAAGACGACGCTCATCCGTCACCTGAACGCGCTTTTGCTGCCCGCGTCCGGAACGGTGATGGTTGACGGTCTCGACACCCGGGACCGAAACCATCACGCCCACATCCGGTCGGGGGTTGGAATGGTTTTTCAAAATCCCGACAATCAGATCGTCGGCATGACTGTGGAGGAGGACGTCGCGTTCGGTCCCGAAAATCTGCGCCTGCCGACGGCGGAAATCAAAAACAGGATCGCCGAAGCGCTTGCCCGCACAGGCATCGCCGACCTGGAGGGCCGCAACATCGAAAATCTCTCCGGCGGCGAAAAAAGGCTTGTGGCTATCGCCGGCGTTTTGGCCATGCGGCCGCGCTATATCGCGCTGGATGAACCGACCGCCTTTCTCGATCCGGAAGCGGCCGGCCGGATTTTGAAGATCATCGACAAACTGCACGCCGAAGGTGTCGGCATCATCCACATCACGCACAATATGGCCGAGGCCGCCCTCACGCAAAGGGTCGTGGTTCTGCATGAGGGACGCGTCTACCTGGACGGAAAACCGGACGATGTGTTTGAAAAAGTCCAAGCGCTGGAGGCCATCGGCCTGCGCCTTCCGCCCCTGAGGGCGTTGACGGCCCGTCTCAGGGAAGCGGGCATTGCGGTTCGCTCCGACACCGGCGACCCAGAGGAGATCGCTGAACAACTCATCGCCCTGATCCGGCAAAAAGGAGACTGACGGATGTATCATGCCGGTTCTTATGCTTTCGGCAGATCGTTCATCCACCGGTTGGATCCGCGCGTCAAACTGGCGGCGGTTGTCGGGCTGAGCGTTTTGCTGCTTTGGATTGCGGAACCGTTGTCATTTCTTCTGGGCGCGGCTCTGCTGGCCCTCGCGCTTCTGGGCGGCATCAACCTCAAAACCATCGCCGAGGCCGTCCGGCCGCTGCTGGTTTTCATCGTTTTGATTTTCGCCGTTCATCTTTTTTTCCACGAAAGCGATGACGCCGTCATCCGGCTGCCTTACCTTGGCCTTCCGTTTTCGGTTTCAGGCGCGCAGAAAGCCTGTTTCGTCACCTGGCGCTTCTTTTCGCTTCTTGTGGCGGCGCTCCTGCTGACGATGACGACCCGGCCGTCTCACCTGATCGCGGCGGTCAGATGGTTCCTGCAACCGCTGAAGAAGCTGCGCCTGCCGGTTGACGACATCGCCGTGTTGCTGGCCCTGGCCCTGCGGCTGATGCCGGTGCTGCTGGGGGAGAAGGAAAGGACGGAGTTGGCGCGAAAAGCGCGGTGCGGCCATCCCGAAGGGAAGAGCTTCGCCGGCCGGTTGAAAATTTTTTTGTCCCTGGCGCATTCCGTGTTGCTCGGCGTCCTGCGGCGGGCGGATGAACTGGCGGCGGCCATGGAAGCGAGAAATTACCGGCGCGGCGGGCGCTCGTCGTTTGTGGAAATGAACATGCGATTATCCGACAGGATGGCCGTGATCATCCTTTTCACGGCGGCTTTATTTTTTCTGGCATTAAATTCCCGTTTCGGCTAGATTGCGCCCATGAAAACAAAATGGCTTTGGGTGGACGATCAGAAAAAACTCTCCCGCGCCGTTGATGACCTGGATCGCGCGGAGATCATCGCCGTGGACACGGAATACGACTCCTTCCGGTATTTCCGGGAAAAACTCTGTCTCATTCAAATCTGCGCCGACAAAACTGCTTACGTCTTCGATCCGCTCGGCGACATTAACCTTTCATTCCTGCAAAAATATCTTGAAGATCCCGAAAAGATCAAAGTTCTGCACGCCGCGGACAACGACATCCGCCTCTTGAAAAGAGATTACGGGTTTCGTTTCAATAATATTTATGACACCCATCGCGCGGCGCTTCTGCTCGGGTTCAAGGAGTTGTCCCTGGAAAAGATGATCAAGGAATTCTTGGGCGAGGAGCTGGGCAAGAGCAAGAAAATCCAGCGCTCCCGCTGGGACAACCGTCCCTTGACGGAAGAACAACTTCAGTACGCCGTGCAGGATGTTCTGTTTCTTCCGGGTCTCTACACTACACAGTCAGCTCAACTGCGCGCCAAGGGCCTGCAGGAAACCGCCGAGAAAGCCTTCGAGAAAATCGCCGCCACGGGCTGGCGTGAAAAAAGAATCGACAGACGCGGATACGAGAAAATAGAAGGATATTCCTCCCTGACTCCCGGACAAAAGGAGCTTTTCAAGAGGCTGTACATCTGGCGCTTCTATCGCGCCAGGGATGAAAATCGCGCCGTGTTCATGTTTCTGTCTGACCATCATCTGCTGGCGCTGGCACAGGACGCCCGGCATCCGGAAAAGTACCTCTCGCAGAGAAAGCTCGGCATTTACGGGTCGGAAATAGAAAAAATCATCCAAACATCCGGCGAATAATCATTGCGCGCGCAATGGCATCGCTTGCGCGGAACACATTCCCCGGTTATTCATTCCCCAATCGAGCGGCCATCATTGAGAAAAGTTTGGATGTCTGCCGCGGACCGAACGCGACGGAACCGGAGAAGATCGCTATTGCTCCGCGAGCCAGTCGAGGGCCTCCTGCTTCGAATTTTTGAAGACCGGATTCTTTCGACCCGTGAAAAAGAGCACTCCCTGATAGATGACTTTCTGAATGCCGTGCACCCAGATGATCGCCCTCATTTTCATGTAAGGATTATTGTGCTTGGTGCATTCCTTTTGCCTGCCGGCGCATGAAATGCGTTTTTTAAGAGAAAAAAGAACCTGAGAATGGATCGGGACAACCTTGGTAATGTCAAAATGGTGCCGAAGCCGGGATTTGAACCCGGACGGGCGGTGCCCACCACCCCCTCAAGATGGCGTGTCTACCAATTCCACCACTTCGGCATCCGCAAAAAACTTAATCCCTGCATGGCGATTTTTTTGTTTTCCCCGCCGAGGGATTTTAGAAAGAACCGGAATTATTTGCCGGCTGGCGCTGGAGGCAGTTGGGGCTGTTTTGCCGTGTCCGGAACCGGCGCGGGAACCGTCTGTTCAGCCGCCGGGATTGGCTGTTTTTCCACGATGGACGAACTTCTGTGGCTGGCCGTATAAGTGAGAATCAATGAGGTCAGCATGAACAATACCGCGATGCCCGCGGTGAGTTTTCCCAGAAACGTTCCCGCCCCCGAAGAACCGAAAACGGTCTGACTGGAACCTCCGAAAGCGGCGCCCATATTGGCGCCCTTGCCCGCCTGCAGCAGAACAATCAAAATCAAAGCAAAACAAATGATTAAGTGAACAACCATCAACAATGTGTACATAATTTGCTCTTGCCAAAATTTATTTTAAAGCGGCTGGACAATACCAAAACCCACCCGCCGAGTCAACTTTTTTCTTTTCTCCGCAATTTCAATGACTTGACTTTTCTTCAGCTTACTTTTCGATAATGGTTTTCGTCGAACCGGATTGCCCCTTTGCTTTGCAGGTGCTCGAGGTGCTTGACCACCAGCGCCCGTTCATTGAATTCAAAAAAGGCTTTCGGTTCGCGCGGTTTGCCGTATATCAGCCAAGCGGAAACAATTTCCTCGAGCGTTTTCGGCTCCTGAAGGAAATTCAGAATTTTTTCTTGACGCTGATAGATGACGTTTTCGTAATCATCCCAAAGCCTGCCCGGATTGTTCTCGAAAAATCCGGTATTGTGCGAGGCGATCCAGCGGCGGGCGGGGATGCTTTTCAAAAGGCGGATGGAGTGGATGGTGTCCTCGATACTCGAGAAAACATCGCCGTACCAGGGACCAAAGGTCGTCAAATCGTAATCGCCCAGAAAAAGAGCTTCTTCGTCGGGAAAATAAAAGGACAGATGTCCCGGCGTGTGGCCCGGCGTCGGAATCACCGACACGCGCAGACCGCCGAGGCCAATGACCTCGTCATCGGAAAAAAACAAGGCCTTCTTTTGCGGACGGTAATTGAAGTTTTTCAGCATGACGTCTTTCCAAACGGCTCGGAGCGCTTCGTCCCGGATGCCGTACCAGTCCAGAAAAATCTCCATATCGGTCAGCGGCGGGAAATCACGCTCCGAGAGTCGCAGAGTGGAATTTTCAAAGAGATACAAAAAGGCCATATGATCTTCGTGCCAGTGCGAAAGCCAGACCTGATCAACGCCCTCTTGATGTTTGAGATCCTTCATTTTCTGAAATCCGCAGGAGGGGTCGATGACGACGCGGCAATCATCGCCTTTCAGATAAACGGAATGATTGAAGGGATACTTGCCGCCGCTCTCACCCCTGATAAAACGAACCTTGCCCAATTCAATATTCATGATTAATTCATCTTCCTCCAAGATTATTTATACTTGAAGTGAAAGAGAAAGTCCAATCAGGGCATTGGTAACACCTTTTTAGTTTCAGTAGAGACAGTTGGCGGAATTGCAGATTATGATTTGAAAGATGCAACACTCCGGTTCAGCGGCGGGCCGCGCAGCGGACCGTCCGCTGCAACCTGTTGTTAGACGGGGCCTGCCCGGCTCCTCACAGTATCTGCCGGTCCATCAACTCCTCAACCACACATGCAAGAGCGTAGGAGACTATTCGCACGTCTGCGTCACTCAGAGGTTCAGACGACGCGTGCGATGCGATGTTCCCAATTACCCTAATAGTGTGTAGATAGCTCACTGCACGATCGGAGACTACACGTCCATCTCTCAACGCTGCTATCCCTGCCGCCAGGCTCCTCTCCCGGCAAACTATACTCTGCCTATCTAGAACCTGAAGCACAATCTTTTCCGTAAGGACACGCATCCGATTCAG
>ERZ795047.2455-NODE-2455-length-17624-cov-5.446297_pt1 | contig 17624 bp, 9 predicted proteins | sample MGYA00375131_ERZ795047 | MGnify/ENA primary metagenome ERZ795047 (study PRJEB30176, sample SAMN05720228) | activated sludge metagenome | isolation source: Anaerobic digester | place: Japan | collected 2015-05-20 ...
CACATCGGGCATGAAGTCGTCCAGCTTCGGGTGCTCCTGGCGCGTGTTTTCATACTGGCCCAAGAGTTCGACCAGGTCGCCAATCCAATAGAAGCCGCGCGCAGCGTCCTGCGCCTGCAGCTTGGCCGCCGCTTCCTCGCCTTCGGCCGCCAGTTGGTAGCGCGCGACGCAGGCCCGCACCAGGGATTCGCTCAGCATGGTTTTCCAGTTGCTGTAGGCTTGCTTCTTCATCTGTTCGCCCACTCGGGCATACAGAGCGAGGCCGGCCGGCTCGAGCAACTTCTCGTACTTCTCGGCGTGCGGGTTGGCGTACGAATGGCACAATTCGTGTATCAGCAGTGGGCCGAAGCTGTCATCGAACACCGGCAGACCCTGCTCATCGAACTGCGCGACGCCCAACACCGGCGTTATCTCCTCGCGGCCGTCGGGATAACGCACGCCGACGCCGTAATTCGATCCGCCGTTCAACAACCCGACGGCTACCGAGTAACTGGCCTGGGGTTGGGCTCCGAAGAAGTCGTCGAACCACTTCAGATAGTCGCGCTGCGCGAGCTGCTCATTGATTCGCTCGGCCACGGCGTTGTAGTAACTTTCGTGGTTGCGGACGAATCTCCGGAAGCCGCTGTCACGCGCGAACTGCCGCGCGAGCTTCAGGAACTCGCGCGCCTCAGCGGTCTTCCAGCGCGCGTCCAGGCGCGCCGGGGCCTGGTCGAAGGGGATTTTCTCGTTCAACTCTAGCGCATCGGTGGTGTGTACGGCCAGGCTCATCACGGCGTCGTAGCTGATGCCGGCCTTCTGGCGGAGCTCCTGGGCGTACTTCACGGCCGGGTGGTTGCGCAGGCGGCCGAAGTGCTGCTCAACTTCGTCAGCGTAGCGCGAGTTCGAGTTGGGCATGTTGTATTCGGGGTTGCCGGCCAGGCGGAAGATGATGCTCATCAATTCCACGCGCGTATCCACGGCGCCCCGCAACTGCCGCTCGGCCGGCGGCGGCGCGTCCGCGAACGCCACGAAATTGCCTGCGATAATCAGCCAAATTAGAGCGAGCATACTTGTCTCCTTCCGGACCGTGGGCCCCTATGCCGTTCCTATGGCATGATAAGCTTTGGTGCGTTGGTTTGCTAATCTTGCTGCCCGCGGAGGGCTCTAACGAGACCCGGGCAGCACTGCTTGAAGCTGCGCTTTCAAGCAGTGGCACCCATCGCCCAAGCCGCGCAGCAGCGCGGGCATGAGGTCGTCAATAAACTTACACTTGGCGGCGTTCGACGTGGGCATGCCCGCGCTTAGAGCTTGGGCATGGCACCCGGCTTGGGCGAGGCACCCGGCGCTTGGTTCTCGGCAACAGTAGAGGCGGCGCTTCTAGCGGCGTCCGCCGCTGCGCAATCCGCCGCCGCTACGGAGCCCGCTGCCAGCGCCTTGCCGCCCGCTGGCGCCGCTGCGGACTCCGCTTCCGCTGTGCAGCCCGGCGCCGCCGCTCCGCATGCCGCCGCCACTGCGAATCGTTCCCATCGGGCGACTGCCGCCCGAACTGCGCGGGGCCGCGAGGCTGCGCGAAGTCGAGGAACCGCGCGGGGCCGCGGGGCTGCGCGAAGTCGAGGAACCGCGCGGGGCCGCGGGGCTGCGCGAAGTCGAGGGGCTGCGGGGGGCCGCGATACTGCGCGGAGCGGATTGAGTTCCGCGGGACACTCCGGACGACCGGCCAGCGCCCGGCGTGCGATTGATCGAACCCGTCCCCCTGGAGCCTGCCGACGGTGACGACCCGCCCAACGCCTGTCCGCGTTGGGTACTCTGGCGTCCAGCGCCCTGACGTACGCCTGCCGCTCCTTTCGACGATCGGCTACCACCACTTACGGAGCCCGGAATTGCGTCGCGCGACCGGGTGCCGCCACGTTGCTGAGTGCTCTGACCTCGCTCCAGCGACCGCCCGCCACTGCCTTGACGCAAGATTTGACTGCCTTCCGGCGAACGGCGGTCAACCTTGCGATCCGGACCGCGTATGCCGGAGCGCTGGTCGGCTCCGCCGCGACTCGCCGCCGACCGATCGCCGCCGAGCCGTTCGCTGCGGCCATCTGCCGAACGGTCCTTGCCCGTGATTCGCTCACCGCGATCGGTTGCCGAACGGCGCACGCTGCCCAAGCGGTCGCCGTGTGCGCTTGCCGAGCGATCGCCGCGCACAATGCCCGAGCGATCGCCGCGCGCGGTGCCCAAGCGATCGCTGCGCAACGCGCCAATGCGGTCGGCAAGACCGTAGCGATCCCCGCGGCGGGCATCCCGGCCAATAGGACTGATCCGATCTCTTCCGTGCCCGTACCGCTCGCCGCCGCGGAACTGATGGGTAATCCGATCCAGCCCACGGCCATAACGACCAACGTGGTACCCGTCGCGACCGTGGTATCCCTGACCGTAGTAATGGTGCGGGCGTGCCCAATGACCGTGCCCGCGCCAAATGCCGCAGCCCCAATAGCCGCGACCCCAGTAGGCCGACCCACAACGGTAATAGTGAGGCACGCGGCCGAAACTGAAGGAGAAATAGGCGCCCGGGGCATACCAGTCGTATGGCCAGCTCGTGTACAGGCCGGGATAGCAACTGTAGGCCACCGGCCACGCGGCCGGATAAGCGTAGTAGTAGGGCACGAGCGGGCTGTAGTAGACGGTTGCGGGAGCCGTGTAAACGATCTGCGGCTGCACCCCAACTTCGGTTGTGTACTCGTATTCGTATTCGTAATCCGGGCCTTGCTCGACATAGGCCGGCGGTTCCTCGGGCAGAACGGACTCGCCCGCTTCCGGCGCCGGGTACTGTGGCGCCGGGTATTGCGGCTGCGAATACTGCGGGCCCGTGGACTGCGGCGCCGCGTTCGGTCCTGGCATGTCCGGCGAAGGGGACGCGACCGGCGGCTGTTGTGTCAGCCGATCGTTCTGCGGCCCGGACCACAGCCGGGCGTTCTCCACGATGGCGAATGCGGCTTGCGCGTCGGCCGGCTGATCGGGCAACGGTTGCATGATGATTGGCAGCAGTGCGTTTCCCGAGCCCGTGCGGTCTCTGGCCGGTTGCCACATCTCGGCCCGCCGCTCCGGTGACATGGCGGCCACGGACGAACCGCCGACAGCCAGGTCGCTCTGCGAAAAGACGAGGTCGTCCACCTGGTCCGGTCCGTACCGGTTCCACCAAATCTGCAGGATGGCGTCGAGCGGCGCGCCGGGCTTGCGATCCTCGGCATAGGCCATGATCAGTTCGTTCGGCGGCGCGGCGTAGTAGTACCGTGTCTGTTTGACTTCGACGTAAGGAAAGTCGCCATATTGTTTCAATTGGTCGCGCGTGAACTGCGTCACGAGCGCGCGATAGGCATCGAGGGCCCCGGGGTTTTCATAAAGAAGTTCCTGCCAAGCGCGGCCAGCCTGCACGCGCGCCGCGTCGTAGCGCGCACGCAGGTCTGCCAGCCGTTGTTCCGTCTGCTGCGGGGCGCGCTCGTAGAGCTGCCGCAATATCTCGATTTCGTCCGGGTAGGCGGCTGCCAGCGCCACCGCCTCGGGGACCTGCTGAAGCTGCCGGATCGCGTTCTGCAACTCCGCCGAGACCGGCGGGCTGATCGCCTGGGGGTTCATCAGCTTCTGCGGGTCCTCGGCCAACTGCTGTATGACGGCGGGCTGCTGCGACACGGTGAACAGCGCCGGCAGCACGCCCGGCGGATAGGCGCGCACGCCGGCCAGAAGCCGCGATTCAGGGATTTCGACCGCCACGGCCGCGCTCTCGGGCCGCGTGTAGACGCCATCACTTAGCGGGGCACTTTGCCCGTTCGCGATCTGCGGTACGAGAAAGAGCGTCGCCGCTACAGCCGAGAGGGCCTTCGAGAACATAAACCGCCTCCTATGTTTGGGAATACGGCCCAATTCCGATGGAGATTGAGGACTGTCGAGAAGGACTGTCGAAAAGGACTGTCGAGGGCACCGCTTTCCCACGATCCTCCAGGCTCCGCGTTTGCCGCACCGACCGCCGGACGCCCGACGGCCCAGTGCGGTTCGCTTAACGGACACGGTTCGTGCGTTGGTAAGCATAATCTTATCCGTGCTGGCGCAATTGCAGCAACGCGAATTCGTCCAGCGTTATTCCTAGCGCCGGATGAGACAGTCGAGCGCAACATTCGTTCGGCTCAGGCGGAGCGGCTGCCTCAGGTGCTCAAGCGGTCTGATAAAAAGCTCGCCAGGATCGGGTCCTGGGGGCAGGTAATCAGATGCGCGTGGTTTATGTGCACCCAATTTTGATAACCTGAGGCGCCGCGCCGCTGCGCGGAGAGAGGAGATAGGTGAGAGGCGAGCAGGTGACGCCGCGAGGGTGATAAGGTGATAAAGGGGTGGCCGAACCGGTGCGTGCCTGGTCCTGTAAAAGTTCGCTTTTGGTCGCAGCGGGGAGACAGTTGATAGGTGACAGGTGAGCAGTGGGGACGTTTCGAATGCTGCATAGCGGGCCCTTTCTGCGCGTGGGCGCGGTTCGTGCTGGATATTCTAGAAAGCCTGTTCAGGGCTCACTATCAGCCTTGAGCCGGAGTGCGCGGATTGTGGGTGTATGCGCGGCAATGGCGGCGAAAGAGACAACTCGACAAAGCATCAGACGTAGTCTGTCTGCTGACGCCGCGCAGCCTAGAGAGACCTTGGCTTCTGTATGAGGCCGGCGTAGCGAAAGGCAGGTTGGATACACCGGTCTACGGCGTCGCCCTTGGAATTCCACTGAGCAAAGCCAGCACCGGTCCCTTCGCCCAGTTTCAGAACTGCGACGACGATCCGGAATCCCTGACCAAGCTCGTCATGCAGCTTGTCCAGCGCATCCCCGGCTCGGAGCCAGATCACGATGCCTTTCTTATGCAGGTGCAAATATTTAAGGATAAGGCTACTGAGCTGCTGTCGAAACGCGGACAACAGGATCAAAAAGAGCAGCATGCTGAGGCGGATAACACCGCGATTGCAAAAATGTTTGAGGAAGTCAAGGTGATCTTCCGCGATCTTCCTACCCGGGTCGAATCTGCTCTCACTGACGGTGAGCGGCCGGTGCGAAAACGACGCATCTTCATAGACCCGATAGTCCTGGATGACATGAGCATGTTTGGGCAGCGCTTGGGCAATCCGGCCATGGGGATACTTGTTTTGGCCAGTCTGCTCCGGGAGGAGACGTTCGGAAGCGCCGAGGAATTGGTTCAATTCCTCAAGAACATGGCGGAGCAAGAATCGGAGTGCGATCAAAGCGCGACGTGTCGTTACTGCGGTGATGCGTATGATGGCAGGTTCGCTGACGCCACCAGCGGGCGGTGCCCTGCGTGCGCGTTAGAGGCGGATTATGGCGATGTCTCGGCCTCGATCTCCAGCGTACTCTCGCGGAACGATCGCGCTGCTGATGTCAGGGAAAGGTATCACGACTCAATGCCTGAAGGTCAACGAAGCGGCAAAAGACGCACGGATGGCGGGTAGTTGCTGAGCGGCGTAATCGGGCGTGCCGGGCGCGGTCGGCCTGGCGTCGCGATGGGGTGTAGGAAGAAAAGCTGGCGGGTATGAAGGGTTCGCCCGCCCTGCCGGGCGGGAGGAAGGGGTGAGGTTTCGGTTTTCCAGGGGCTGAAGCCCCTGGCTACCGCTCGTGCGCCCTCCGGGCGAGGACAGAGCCGCCGGCATCGTCAGAAATGCGCGGGGGGCGGCGCTGGCGATCCAGTGCCGACGGGGCGACTGAGTGAAACCGCAAGCGGGGGCCGCCGGCACTGGCCCCCGCTGCGAGGCTTCAGCTACCGAGCAGGCGCTGCACGTCTAACGCAAAGTCCGTGCGCAGCCTGCGGATAGCGCGCGTCTCCAGTTGGCGAATGCGTTCCTTGGACACGCCAAAGTGCCGGCCGATCTGCTCGAGCGTCTGCGGCGTTTGCTGTTCGTCCAGCCCGAACCGCTGCCGCAAGATGCGGCGCTCGCGCAAATCCAGCGAGGCCAGCATGCGTTCCACGACGCCGCGGACCAGGGCATTCTGCTCGTCATCCTGCTCGTCCGCGCCGCGCTCGGCCGTGATTTCGAGCAGCTCTTCGCGCCCGGTCTGGTAACGGTCGCGCTGGCAGCGCTGCTCCGGTATCAAGCGGGCGTAGTTGCGGATGATGGCCCACGAGGCGTAAGTGCTGAACTTGAAGCCGCGCGTGTAGTCGAACTTGTCGACCGCCCGCATCAGCGAGACGTTCCCGTCGCTGATGATCTCGAAGAAGTCCAGCGCCGGCCCAAGGTGGCGCTTGGCGATGCTCACGACCAGGCGCAGGTTGGCCTGCGTGATCTGGTTCTTGATGGCGTTGGCCTCGTCGAGCAGCGCGTCAATCGCGTCCAAGTCGCTGGCCGTGGCCTCATCCGGGTCGAGTTGCTGACGCAACCGGTCGGCCCGGAACTTCAAGTAGTTCATCTTCCGGAACAGGGCCGCCTCGCCCGCAGTGGTGAGCAGCGGGATACGGAAAAGCTGCTGCAAATACGGCGGCAGGTCGGCCGGGATGCGCCGCGGCCCGCCGGTGTCGGGGCGATACGGTGCCTGCACGTCCGGATCGTTGGCGATGAGTTCATCGATCCCCGGCTCCTCGAACGCCGGGCTGGCGATGTACTCGATCTTGCGGGACTTCATATCCCGCGCCCGCATCTGCGTAATCGTTTGGTAGATCGCTGATGGCGGCTGATTGAACCGCTCCGCCAGCACGGCCACCGAAACGCCATCCTGGTGGGCTTCCCAAATGCGCAGGCGTTGATCGTCCGCCGCCACGTCCAGCCGTGAGCGGTTGAAGATGCCCGCTCCCGGGTGGCTCTCGTCGTGGGCTTTGAGGATCAGCCGGATCGTCTCGACGGCCCGGCCCGTTTCGGCCGCCAAGGCGCGAGCCACGGAATTGACCGTGCTCTGGCCCTGGCCGGCGAGGGCCCTGGCGCGCTCGACGATGCTGTCGCGTTCGGCGCGCGTCAGTTGCGAAAAGCTGCTGCCGCGGCTGACGATTTCGGCATGCTGCGCGACGAACCGCCGCACGCAAGCATCCGGGAAGACCACCCGCATACGCCGATCGGCGTAGCGGAACTTCCAGCCGACCAACCCGCGGCGGCGCCAACGGAAGATCGTCTTGGTGCTGACGTCGAAACGTTCAGCCAGCTCGGCAATCGAGTAGACCGCGGTCGGCCAATCCTCGGCCGCGATGTTGGCGTCCTCGCTGAGCCGTTCAGCGAGAGCTACCAAATCTGCTATTAGGACGTCAGCTTCGATGAGCCTCTCGTCAGCGGTCCCATCGGGCGGGACGCGCCGATACCCGGTAAGGCAATGGCAGATGAAATCTGCTGGGTATGCCTTCCCCGGGTCGATAACTGAGAGGAGGAATTCAATGTTGAGGAGTTGCCGTAGGCGTAGACGCCTCGGACCGCGAGTCAACTGAACGGCAAGCTCCGCGAGGGCGGGGGCCTGGAGCGATTGCATGGGGCACCTCGGGGCGCAGCTTCGCCCCACAGGTCCTTCCAGCCGCAATAACCCAGGTATGGATAGATGATTTTGGAACTTGGATAATCAGTAAACGGGCGGCTTTCCGAACGCTGTTTATGATGTTTTAGGTCAGCTCTCCTTCACCATTCCGGACAAGAGCTTATGGATGACTCCGTCTCTCATTTATTATGCATCGTCGGCTCGCCGGCGTCAACTGAATTATTGCTACAACGTGCCGGACCCGTCTTTGACGAATATGTAGTACAGAGCGCCTTCAGCTCCAGTGCGGCCGGCGGTCGCTTCGGCCTGTGGTCCGATACCCATGTATACATCGCAACGTCCGGCAGCGCGAATGGCCCCACCGGTATCCTGATCCAGAGCAAATCCTGAGTACGGTCCAATCTGCAGGGAGCCGCCATAAGTCGTTGGCAGCGTTGTGTTTAAGAACGCCAAGCAGGCGCGCGGGAATACCTCTTTATCGGTCGCAATACTCCGATATGGCGTAACCGGGACGTTCAGACTGCCAAAGGGCCCGCCGGGCAGTTCTTTGAAGAAGACAAACCGGTCATTCTGGAGGCAGTAGTAATTCACCTTGTCGGGATTGGCGGAGAAATATCGGAGCATGGTTTGGAGCGATAATTCGTTGCGTCCTATAACTCCGTCATTAACCATTTGCAGCGCGATCGGCGTGTACTCGTGTCCGTTGTTACCCGCGTACCCCAGTTCGTAAAGGCTCCCGTCGGCCAGGCGCAGCTTCGCCGACCCTTGCACAGTCACGACGTAAGCTTCAAACGGATCTTTCAGCCATGCCACTTCCGTCCCATCCAGCAGGCCGCCTTCCGTGATCTGCCGCCGCGTGTAGTAGGGAACAATGCGCCCGTCCGGCGTCCTCCGGCCCAGCGTGACGCCCTCGTCACCCTTGACCAGATCCGGCGGCAGGCCGTAGAGCGGATAGCGAAATCGAGCGTCCGGTTGGCGGCGTCCTTCGAAGATGGGCGTGTAGTAGCCGGTGTAATAGACGGTGCCTTGGTCGTCGCAGCCAACGGACTGGTAAACGTCAAAGTCGCGACGAATGGCGGCATCGAGCTCCGCCCCGGAACGCACCGAGTGCAGAACCTGCAGGAAGTGATTGAGCGAAGCAACCGCGCGGGCGTGGCTGATGTCACCGTAGGGGAAGTACTTCTGGCTGGACGGCTTGCTCAGATAGTTGAGGCTGTGCTGAATGGCCTGCTCGAGGCCGGCGAGATTGTGATAGCCTTTCGAGAAATCCGGGTATTGCTCGGGCCCGATTTTGCGCAGCGCTAGAGCGCCAGGCGGCAGAGGCCGGCTGTAGTCCTTGCCCACCGGCGCTTTAAAAGGCTCCAGGTTCGCGGTCGGTTCGTTGCATGAGAACAGGGCGCCAAACAAGAACCCCAACAGGACGTGTGCGCTCCATCGCGGCATGATTGCTCCTTCCTCGAGTCTGCCAGAATGTCGAGGCCATTTTGACGGCAACGCCAAAAGTTTACAACTGGCCGGCGCCTTTTGCGTTGAGGGCAGGGGGCTCGGCGCAGGCATCGGCGGCCGGCCGAATGGCCGTGCTGCGAAGCTCCGCAGTTGGCGAGCTTTGGCGCTACCGTCAGGGAATTTCGGCACCAGCGGCGGGCGCCGCTGCCGGCAGAATTGCTGCAAGCGAACGTAGTATCACCCTGGCGAGGGTAAGTCGGGCAAGAGTCGCCGACATTTTCACCGCGTGCTGAACCGAAGTCCCACGGGCTAATCGGCGTTGATCGGGCAGCGACCGCGCGCGCTAAGCCTCTGCCAGGCGTTTGGCGTCGTCGTCGGAGATCTCGAAGTTCGTGTAGACGTTCTGCACGTCGTCGTGTTCTTCGAGCGCCTCAATGAGGTTCATCATCTTTTCGACTTGATCGCCGGAAAGCATGACGGTCGTGATCGGAACCATCGAAATGGCGGCGCTTTCGGGCTTGATGTTGGCGTTATCGAGCGCCTTGCGAACCTCGCCGAAAACGGCGGGATCACAGGTCAGCTCGAAGGCCTCATCCCCGACCGCCTGCACGTCATCAGCCCCCGTTTCCAAGGCGATGTTGGTGAGCGTGTCCTCGTCGGCCGCGGTCGCCGCGATCGTGAAGACCCCACGCTGGTTGAACATGCGCGACACCGAGCCGGCCGTTCCGAGCTTCCCTCCGCGGCCCTCGAAGATTTTCTTCACCTCGGGTGCGGTGCGATTGCGGTTGTCGGTCAGCGCGGTACACAGGATGGCGGTGCCGCCTGGGCCGTAGCCTTCGAAAACCAGTTCGACGTAATCGGCCTCGCCGCCCGCGCCGGTGCCCTTTTTGATGGCTCGTTCGATCGTGTCCTTGGGCATATTTGCATCGCGTGCGGCGTCTATCGCATAGCGCAGCGTCAGGTTCATGGCGGGATCGCCGCCCCCATGCCGCGCGGCCACGATTATTGCCCTCGACAGCTTGCTCCACAGCCGGCCACGGCGGGAATCGGTGACCGCCTTGGCGTGCTTGATCCGTGCCCAGTGAGAATGTCCGCTCATAATGCCTCCGCGTTGTAGGTCGTCCAGATCTCAGATTGTAGGTGAATCAGCCCGAAGCGGGAAGAGTGAGCGCGGCGCGGCTGCCGTTGCCGGCGCTCCGGCCGGCGGGCCCCGCCTTTCGAGCGGGGGCGCTGGGCGGCGCGGCCGGGCTTCAGGGTGAGCGCAACCCAGCCGTACCCCCCCCGCGCAGCCGCCCACCCGCTCCCGGATTTGCCCCCAGCGGACCCTTGAAGCCCTGTACGGAAGCCCTATAGTGGCGGCTCCGTAATCTCGGAGCATGGCGTCCTGCGGTTCGCGCATCAAGGCGCAATGCTCACCTGTTTCGGGCCGTCGCCCGAGACTCGGCACTAAAGTTTTAGGTTTCTTGGCGGGAGCTCATCGTGAGACGTAGTCGTTCGCTTATTGCATCGTGCTTTCGAAGATATCCCAAGACTTTCCTGGCTTTTTTCGCCTTACTCTTCATGGGCCTCTACGCCCACGCCAGCATTTACGGCACGCCGCAGGGCCTGCTGGCTCAGGCCCCGCCGGCCGCCGAAACAGCCGCGCATGCGGGGGAGCACCACTTCCAATGGTGGGAGGTAATGCGCAACCCCGACTTCGCGCTGGGCGAAAAAATCGCGCTGGTCGGGGCCCTGGTCGTTGCGATCGGCGCGCTCGTGTACGCCTATAGCCTGGTCAATTTCGTCCGCCGCGCGGACACCGGCACCAAACGCATGCAGGACATCGCTGACGCCGTACGCGAAGGCGCCAACGCCTACTTGAAGCGGCAGCTCAGCACGGTCGCCGTCATGATTCTCATTCTGATCGGCCTGTTGTACCTAACCAAAGCTGTCCAAGACCACGACTGGATGAGCCCCTTTGCTTTCGGACGGGCCGGAGCATTCTTCATGGGCGCTCTCTTCTCCGCCACGGTTGGGTTTGTGGGAATGCGCCTGGCCACGACCGGCAACCTGCGCGTGGCCGCGGCCGCTCCGGTGGGCTTCGGCCGGGCCCTCATGCTCGGCTACCGCACGGGGACCATTACCGGCATGCTCACCGACGGCCTCGGGCTGCTCGGTGGAACGCTGATCTTTATGGTCTACGGCGAGCGGGCCTACGAGGCCCTGCTGGGCTTCGGCTTCGGCGGCACCCTGCTGGCCTTGTTCATGCGTGTCGGCGGCGGCATCTACACCAAGGCCGCTGACGTCGGCGCCGACCTGGTCGGTAAGGTCGAAAAAGACATTCCCGAGGACGACCCGCGCAACGCGGCCACCATTGCTGACAACGTGGGCGACAACGTCGGCGACTGCGCCGGTATGGCCGCCGACATTTTCGAGTCGTACGAGGTCACCATCGTGGCGGCCATGATTCTGGGATGGGCTTCGTTCGGTCACAAAGGCGTAATCTTCCCGATTCTGGTCCGCGCCATCGGCGTGATCGGCTCGATCATTTCGACGTACTCCGTAAGGGCCGGCGACCGCGGCGACGTGGCCGAGGCCATGAGGTCGATCAACAAGGGCTTCGTGCTCGGCTCGCTGATATCGGTGACCGGGTTCATCATCCTGGGCTTCTTCTACCTCCGGTTCAACGCTGACATGGTCGCGGCGGGAACACTCTCCGACGTGGCTTGGAACAGCATCAGCACCCTGCCGTGGTACTTCAACTGGGGTATCGAAGGCCTCGACATGCGGCCGGCGATCACCTGCTTCATCGGCATTCTCTTGTGCATCGCCCTTAACCGCACCACCGAGTACTTCACCGGGACTGAGTACAGCCCCGTTCGCGGTATCAAGCGCAACTGCGCGACCGGCCACGCGACCACCATCATCGAAGGCTTCGCGGTCGGCTATGAGTCCGCGGTCTGGACCGCCCTGGTGCTGTGCATCGCGATCTTCCTCTCGGTCCTTGTGTACGCCGGCACTAACGCGATCTTCATCGCGTTCGGCGTGGCCATGTGCGGCATCGGCATGCTGACGCTGACCGGCAACACGATTTCGATGGACGTGTTCGGCCCGGTCGCCGACAACGCCAACGGTATCGCCGAGATGGGCTACGACCCCGAGCAGATGGGCGCCGCCAAATACAAGGAAGCGCGGCAGATCCTGATGGACCTCGACGCCGTCGGAAACACGACCAAGGCGGTCACGAAGGGCGTCGCCATCGGCTCGGCCGTGATTGCGGCCGTCTCGCTGTATGCCTCGTTCATCACGGTCATCGGCTCCGGCGGGCAGAGCGAGGACAAGCCGCTGCCGATCGCGCTGTTCAACCATGTGGCGGCCCTGTTGACGGTCTCGAATCCGAAACTGCTGGTCGGCATGTTGATTGGCGGTGCGGTCCCGCTGCTCTTCTCGGGTATGTTGATCCGTGCGGTCGGCCGCGCGGCGTATCTGATCGTCAATGAAGTACGCGTGCAGTTCCGCGACAAGGCCATCTGGGAAGGCACGAAGAAGCCGAACTACGGCCGCGTGGTCAAGATTTGCACCGCGGCCGCTCAGCACGAACTGATTGGTCCGGCCTTGCTAGGCGTGTTCACGCCCATTTTGATCGGCTTCCTGCTGGGTCCGATCGGCCTGGCCGGCTTCCTCGGCGGTGCGATCGTGGTCGGGCAGCTCATGGCGTCGTTTATGTCCAATGCCGGCGGCGCCTGGGACAACGCCAAGAAGATGGTCGAAGACGAGCCGCGTGACCTGGAGCGCAACACCGGCAAGGGCAGCGAGAAGCACAAAGCCAGCGTGACGGGCGACACCGTGGGCGACCCGCTGAAGGACACGGCCGGCCCGGCGCTGAACCCGCTGCTGAAGGTCATGAACATGGTGGCGATCCTGGGCGTGCCGCTGATGGTCGCATATGACGCCGGGGTCGTGCGGACGGTTCGCGAGGGCGCCGCACAGGCCGCTCAGAAGGCTCTGGAAGCAGGCAAGGAATTCGCGTTTACGCTACCGGAGTCCTTCCAGCCCAAGAGCATCGACGGCGTGTGGATCGGCGCCGTCCTGGTTTCGCTGGTTCTGATCATCTGGGCCGTTTGGCAGTCGAAGCGGCAGGCGCCGGAGATGGCTGCGATGGAAACGGAAACCACGAAGCCGGAGCCTGTCGGCGCCGCGCGCTGATCCGGCGGTCGTTTAAGCGGACGCTCACCGCCCGGACAGCAAGGCGGTAAGGCAAAAAGGTTAGCAGACACTTGGCGCTTGGGCATGGCATCCAGCATTCACGGCGGGTGCCATGCCCAAGCCCGTGTTGTGGAAGCGGGCATGCCGTCGCCAGCAACTCAACGCAGGCCCGCACGTGGCGCCGTTAGCGAGGGCATGCCCGCGCTTACAGCTTGGGCATGGCACCCAGCGGCCACTGGGCGAGTGGGAGATTCTTGGCGGCATTTCGGGGCGGCACGCCTCGGCTCTGCTGTCGGCGGCGACACGGCACCTCTTGATCCCTCGATCCCTTGATCCCTCGATCCCTCGAACATTGCGAGTTGAACTCTCGCATTCAGGGGTGCAGTCGCAATACGACTAGTCGAACCCACATCTCTTCTAAATAGAGCCCCGAAGACCAATTGTTGACGAATTGGTAATGGCTACTACATTCCTATAGACAACGGTCCCATTCCGCGGCGGCGCCGCCTCTGTAAGCAAAGGAGCAGACATGACGTACGCTAAGCGAGAAAGCCGCACCCGCGTGCTTTCGGTGGTCGGAACGCTTCTGGGCGGAACATTGCTGGCTCTTCCGCTGCTCGCGCAGGTAAAGCCCGCTGCCGGCGGCGGTGAGCAGGCCGCCGGCGCTGCGGAGCGCGGCACAAGCAGCTACATGCCGGTGGACCTGGACATCGACTTCGACGCAATGATGAAGCGCCTGCAGGCCGAAAAGCCGCAAATCATGCAGCGGCAAATGCAATTGCTGCAGGAGCGTTACGACCTTTCCGACAACCCGGCCAAAGACGTCACCATGTTTCGCGGCAAGCCCATCCAGCAGGGCGTGCGCGTGAAGCTGCATGGCGGTGTGACCTGGGACGACCTGGCCAAAATGACGCCGGACGAAATCCGTGAAAAAGACCTCTGGCCGAAGGGTTTTTACCCGTTGCCGCACCCCAACCACGAAGCAGGCGGCATGGTATTCCCGCAATTCCAGATCGACGAATTGAAGCGGCAGGGCCTGCATGATTTGACGCGTTTTGATCTGGACTTCGACATTCCCGACCACTTTCTGGCGGAGTTTCCGCCGGCCATCTTCCTGACCACGCGACCGGACCTGGGCGATGTATCGCAGGGCAAACTGGTCACGCAGAAGAACTTCTTCGAGCTGTTCAACGGAATTCTCAATCCGAAGCAGCTCGAGGGACTGCGGCTGCTGGTGAGCCAGTTCCCGCAGCAGCAGTTCAACTTCACTAATGACCGGCGCAGCGCCGAGCCGCACGCCGGCGTGACCTGCTTTGACTGTCACGCCAACGGGCATACGAACAACGCCACGCACCTGGTGGGCGACATTCGCCCGCAGGCGTTCCGGCATCGGATTGATACGCCGACACTGCGCGGCGTGAACATTCAGCGGCTGTTCGGTTCGCAGCGGGCACTGCGGACGGTGGAAGACTTTACAGAATTTGAGCAGCGGGCGGCCTATTTTGACGGCGACATAGTCATTGCCCAAAAGAAGGGTGTGAACTTCCTCGAGCGCGGCAGCGAAGTGCATGCCATGGCCGAGTTTCAGGAGTTGCTGGATTTCCCGCCGGCGCCGAAGCTGAATATCTATGGCAAGCTCGATCCGCAGAAGGCGACTGAGAGCGAGATGCGCGGGCAGGCGCTGTTCTTCGGCAAGGCGCAGTGTGCGGTGTGTCATCCGGCGCCGTACTACACGGACGGCCTCATGCACAATCTGCGGACCGAGCGTTTTTACGAGCCGAAAATGATCAACGGCCGGTACGCCACGGCGGACGGTCCGATCAAAACGTTTCCGTTACGGGGGATAAAGGAGTCGCCGCCGTACCTGCACGACGGCCGGGCGCTGACGCTGGAGGACACGGTTGAGTTCTTCAACCTGGTTCAGCAGCTACAGCTCAACGAGCAGGAAAAGAAGGACCTTGTGGCGTTTCTGCGGGCGCTGTAGTCGCGTGGGGCGTAATGCAACGCCCGCGGGGCGGCTTCACAGAGGCAGCGAGCGGCGAGTGCGTCGTGGAGGTATTCACGTGGGCATGCCCGCGCTTACAGCTTGGGCATGGCACCCAACTTGGCACCCTGCATGCGGCGCGGGACGCCCTTTATCACCCTATCACTTTATCACCTTATCACGTCATCGCCCGGGTAGCTGTATCGCCCGGGTAGCTGTTTTAGCAGCTCATCGCCAGGCTGGCTGTTTTAGCAGCCACCTAGCTTTTCTTGCAGCCAGGGTAGGACCTGGTCTTTGCTCACGCGGACTTGCGCGAGGGTGTCGCGGTCGCGGATTGTGACGGTGCCGTCCTGCAGCGTCTGGCCGTCGACCGTGACGCAGAAGGGCGTACCGACTTCGTCCTGGCGGCGGTAGCGGCGGCCGACCGCGCCCTTTTCGTCGTAGAAGGCGGTCATGTGCTTCTTGACATCGCGGTAAATCGCGGCGGCCACGTCGGGCATGCCTTCCTTGTTGACGAGCGGGAAGACGGCCACTTTGGTTGGGGCGAGCTTGGGATGGAACTTCATGACGACGCGCGTCTGCATGACGCCCTTCTCGTCTGGGGCCTGGTCTTCGGTGTAGGCTTCGCAGAGGAAGGCCAGCGCGGCGCGGTCGGCGCCGGCGGACGGCTCGATGACCGTCGGCAGGAAGCGGTACGGCGGCTCGTTTTTGGCTTTCTTCTCGGCCTCCTTATCGCCGCCGAACTTGGCCTTGTCGCGTTCCCAGGCTTCGTCGTCGAAATAGGTCAGGTCTTTGCCGCTGAACTTGGCGTGCTGCGTCAGGTCGAAGTTGCCGCGGTGGGCGACGCCTTCAAGCTCCTGCGGCTCGTCGGAGAAGGGGAACAGGTACTCGATGTCCGCGCAGGCTTTGGAATAGTGGGCGAGCTCCTCGGGGCCCTGGTCGCGCAGACGCAGCTTGTCGCTGCGCAGGCCGAGGTTCGTGTACCAGGAGTGGCGCACGTTGCGCCAGAATTCGTACCACTTCATCGAGTCGGCTTCGTGGCAGAAGAACTCGATTTCCATCTGCTCGAACTCGCGCGAGCGGAAGGTGTAGTTGCGCGGATTGATCTCGTTGCGGAAGCTCTTGCCGACCTGCGCGATGCCGAAGGGCACTTTGACGCGCGCGGTGTCGAGGACGTTCTTGAAGTTGGCGAAGATGCCCTGGGCGGTCTCGGGGCGGAGGTAGGCCTTCGCAGATTCATCCTGCAGTGCACCGACGTAGGTCTGGAACATGAGGTTGAACGCCCGCGGCTCCGTTAATGAGTCAACGCCATGGCAGCGAGGGCATGCCACTCTCGCGTTCGCAGGACCCTGGTCACCTAGTTTTCGAGGACGTAGGTTGAGTTTGATAGATTTCAGAACGTTTGGAACCTCATCCCGGGTAACGGCCCCGCCTGAGGCTCTCACGACCACGTCGATCAGGTTTTGATTACTCATGACGGTGTCGCGGAGCGCCTGTCGGAACTTCTTGGCTCCTTTTTTCAGTTCGGGGTCTGCCGGACCTCCGGCCACCGCTTCAACAAACGCGGCTCGCCTTCGATATTCCTCGATAGATGGATCCGCCGATGAATTTGCCTCAATGCTCTCACTGGTCAGGTAGTCTTCGCCAGCGTAGATGTCTAGCACGATCACCTGATCCGCACGAAACCGCGCCTTGCACTCACGGCAATCCACCATCGGGTCGGCAAACCCGCTCGCGTGGCCGCTGGCTTCCCAGACCTTCGGGTTCATGATGATGGAGCAGTCCACGCCGACCATTTCGACCTCGCGGCCGTCGGGGCCGATGGGCGGGTTGGTGACCATGTCATGCCACCACTGGTTCTTGATGTTGCGCTTGAGCTCGACGCCCAGCGGCCCGTAGTCCCAGAAGCCGCCGATACCGCCGTAGATTTCGCTGGATTGGTAAATGAAGCCGCGGCGCTTGCAGAGGGCCGTGAGTTTGTCCATGACAGCGGTGTCGACGGGCATTTAAGTCTCCTACTTGTTTGAGCGGAGCATGATAGGCGCGGGCGGGCGGCGCGGCAAAGGCCAGGCGCGGACGGCACGCGTGACCGATATTGCTTCGGAGGCAGGTTCGTCGCGGGCGCCCGGGGAAGATGGCCTTCGTACCGGGAGCGCGGCCTGGCTGGCGGCGTGGTATGCGTCGTGCTTACCATCTGGCTCATGGAGGCGTCTGGGCGGGCGACCCGCATGAGAAGCGATTTACCCGACGGTCTGGCCGGGCAGGAACCCGATGTCCCAGCCGGGCATGATCCCGGCAGGCGCGGCCGTGCGGCGCGTGAGGGCGCTACGACGCGGCGCCGAAGCTTGCGGGCGCGGGCGGCCGGGCTGCGGCGGGATCTGCTGGCTAGCGCAGTCGACGGCGCGGCGTACGGCGGAATGCTGGGGCTGGGGCACCGCTACCTGCCGGCCTTCGTGCTGGCGGTGGGGCTGTCTGAGCAGCTTTCCGGACTGGTGGTGACCGCGCATGATACGGCATACGAGATACAGCAAGGTGACTGGAGTTCAGACGTGTGCTCTT
>ERZ795047.2456-NODE-2456-length-17620-cov-4.731682_pt1 | contig 17620 bp, 16 predicted proteins | sample MGYA00375131_ERZ795047 | MGnify/ENA primary metagenome ERZ795047 (study PRJEB30176, sample SAMN05720228) | activated sludge metagenome | isolation source: Anaerobic digester | place: Japan | collected 2015-05-20 ...
AAGATGGGCATCACAGTGGGCGCCGTCATGGTGGTTCTCTCGATCGTGTTCCTGTTGATAGCCAAGAAGTACGTATCGCTGAAAGACTACAGCACTCTCTCGTACAGAGCTGTGGAGAGGAAACCTCTTAAGGGCAAATGGGCAGCGCTGACTCTGGTGTTTCTGATCCTGCTTCTGCTCGTGAGCTTCATACCCTATGTCGGTGTGGGCCTGGCCTCATTTGCTCGAAGCTGGTCGATGTCGCCGCTACCTACATCGTGGACCACGGTCCATTACGAGAAAGTGTTGCTGTACGCCCCGGGCTATATCGTCAACACATTCAGGTTCTGCATACTGGCCATCATCATGTGTATCCTGATAGGAGTGCCGGTATCGTGGATCATGGCCAGGACTCAGATGCGTACCCGTGGAGCGCTGGACATCCTGACAATGCTAGTGCTGGCTCTGCCGGGCACTGCGCTTGGCATCGCCTACATCAGGGCATTCAATACTCCGATACTGTTTAGCGTACCGCTCGCGAATATCTGGATAATACTCCCCATAGTGCTGGCTGTGAGGCGACTCCCGTACACTGTGCGGTCGTCGTATAGCTCTCTACTCGTAGTGCACCGTTCTATGGAGGAGGCGGCCGAGTCTGTTGGGGCAGGAGGGTTCAAGACCTTCAAGGATGTCACCCTCCCTCTGATCTGGAAAGGAGTACTGGCCGGCGCGCTGTTCTCCTTCATGACATCGATACAGGAAAGCGCAGCTACACTCCTGCTATCGATACCAGGGTGGGAGACTATGACCATGGGTATATTCACCTTCTACACAGGAGGCACCCATGGAGACGCAGCCGCGCTCGGGTTCATCCTCATAGTCGTAGGTGTCATAACCCTGTTCGCAATGAACAGACTGAGCAGCGCCGCGAGGGGCGGGTTGTTTGGGTAGGATAGTGCTCGAAACGATATCGAGGAGGCGCAAGGCATTAACCTTGCGCCTCCCGAATAGACGGGTCGGACAGCGAATCTAGCACAACCCCGCTATTTTCAGGGTCGTCACAAGGAACTCACGGTCTGCACCTGTGACCGGGAGGAGAGGATGACGCGGCGGTCCCAGCGGTTTTCCGATGATCTCAAGGGCTGTTTTCAGGACTTGTACGAACTTGTGGCTGCCGTCAACGTATGAACAGAATAGGGCGATCTTCTCGAAACGAGCCCTTGCCTCGCCGAATTTGCCTTGTGAGACGAGGTTATACACCTCCACCATCTGAGCGGGTATGACGTTACCTGAGGACGCGATTGCGCCGACAGCTCCTGAAACTAGAGCATCGAAGAATATCACGTCGGATCCTACGAATATGTCTATCTTGTTGCCGGACAGCGCTTTGATCTCATGGATTCGAGCTGAAAGCCCGGTACTTTCCTTGATATACTTGATACTGTCGATCTCGGCTAATCTGGCCACTAGCGGCGGCTTAATGTCGATCTTGCTTGTGCCCGGGTTGTTGTACAGCATGATGGGGAGCTTCGTCTTCTGGGCTACAGCGTCGAAATGACTGAGGATCTCGTCGTCGCTAAGCGGGTAATAGTACGGCGGAAGCATCATCAATCCATCCGCGCCAATGTCCTCGCCTATCTTTGCGACCTCGATGGTCTCCCATGTAGAAGGAGCAGTGGCGCCGAAGATCACCGGCACACGCCCGCGGTTCTGCTCAATGATGGTCGTTGATACCTTGACAGATTCCTCCCGACTCAGCAGAGCGAACTCACTGGTACTGCCGTTGGCTACGAGCCCGTGTGCGCCGGCGTTCAGTATGAACTCAACATGCTGCCTGAGCCTTTCATAGTCGACAGCCTGGTTGGATTCGTTGAACGGTGTAAGCGGAACGGGGAAGATCCCTCTGAACTTCGTCATGATATGCACTCTCCTCTGTCGGCAATAGGTGGATTCATGGCATGATGCTTTGAATGACCGATTCCCGGGCGTTTGTCACATGAACCAAAGCCCATCTTGCGGCTGATGCAGCGTCGCTTTCCCGAATCGCCTCTATCAGGCCAAGATGTTCATGCCAACTCTCTTCCATGCGGCCCGGATGCTTGTGCGAGATCACTCTTATCAATTGACTCCGGTCGAGCAACAACCCAGCAATGTCCATCAGCCAGCGGTTCCCGGAGCATCGCAGTACAAAGTCGTGGAAGGCTCGGTCAACTTCGATGAGCTCTTCTGCCGGATCGTAGTTTGGCTGTCTTAGCAATTCGCGGAACAGATCCTCGAACGAGCTGAGTTCATCCTCAGGCACTCGACCGAGAGCGAGTCTCACAGCCAAGCAATCTAGCACTTCGCGCATTTCATATACGTCTCTTATGTCTTCCACGGATATCGGGACAACGAGCACTCCTTTTCTGGGCGCGATCTTCACCAAGTTCTCGTGTTCCAGCTCGATAAGCGCTTCTCTCACCGGAGTGCGGCCGATCCCCAGCGCCTCCGCTTCTGCATTTTCGGCCAGCCATTCACCGGGTCTTACACGGCCGCTGAGGATCTTGCGCTTTATGGCAACATAGGCCGCCTCTTTCTGAGAGCGTGGCTCTGGTCTGCGGTACCTGTCCATAACCTCTTGAATGTTAGATCGCATTACTCGTCACCTCATGTTCTACGCTGCACCGAGACTGTGGGGTTCTACTTCAGAATGAGCCTCGGCAGGCTCAAAGCGAGCGAAGGGAAGAACGTTGTGAGTAGCAGAGCCGCTATGTTCGAAGCCAGAAAGGGCAGCACGGCTTTGCTGATTCGCTCCACTGAGATCTTGGATATTCCAGACGCTATAAAAAGGCACGTTCCGACTGGAGGAGTAATGAACCCGATGATGAGGTTCACGCTCATGACGACTCCCAGATGTACAGGATTGATGCCTGCCGCGGTAGCAATGGGCAGCAGTATCGGAACCAGTATTATCAGGGCGCTCACCGCCTCCATGAACGTGCCGACGACTAACAGCATTGCGTTGATGAGCAGCAGTATGACCAGCGGGTTATCGATACCCGACAGAAGGGCGGACGCTATTGTCTGAGGTACCTGCTCTATTGTGAGTATCCACGCAAATGCCGATGCCATGGCGACGATCAGGTATGCCCCCGCTGTGGTTGTCGCAGTGGACAGCAAGATCTTGGGCAGGTCGCGAAGGGTTATTCTCTTTGAGGCAAACGCCAGTATCCCAACGTAGGCCGCTGCGATTACGCCGGCTTCAGTTGGAGTGAAGATACCGCTCAGGATACCCACAAGGATGATAGCAGGTCCAAGAAGGACGGGCAGCGAACGGCGCGTCTCTGCCATTACCTCTTTGAGTGTCGCCCTCCTGTTGGATATGGGATAGTTGCGCTTGCGGGCGAAGTACACAACGACCGCCATCTGGAGTGCAGCCATGAGCAGCCCTGGAACTATCCCTGCCATGAACATCTCGGCAATAGACACTTCAGCTACGACTGCGTACACAACGAACACAATACTAGGAGGTATGATAGGGCTCAGGCACGAAGACGCTACCGTCACGGCGCATGAGAAATCAACATCGTATCCTTCGTCAACCATGGCAGGGATGAGGATCCCACCCACCGCGGAGGTGTCGGCGCTAGCCGACCCTGAGATGCCCGCGAATAGCACACTTGCAAGTACGTTCACGTGAGCAAGTCCGCCCGGTATGTGGCCCACAAGGGTTCTACACCATTTCACGATCTGGCGGGTGATGTCTCCTGATGACATGAGATTCCCCACGAGAACATAGAAGGGTATTGCCATCAGGACGAATGAATCCATGCCGACGAACATTCGCTGCGCCAACGCTATCAGGGGCATGCCAGAGACAATCATGTAGATTGCAGATGTCAGGCCTAGCACGAAGATGACAGGAACCCCCAGAACTAACAGCAGCAGAAATATTACGAACATGGCTATGCCCATTAGGAGTCAGTCGCCTCCTTCCCGTCTCCGTATCCACGCGCGATCGCGTCCGCGACTATCTGAAACCCCAGGATACCGGCTCCAACAGGTATGCACAGATACACCCAGGACATGGGCATGCGCAGTGCCGGGCTGAGCTGATTCCTGAGCTTCGCAAGTGAGAGCAAGTTCCATCCTTGTCGAACCAGAATAGCGCTGAATGTCAGTACTAGCGCCCGCTGCACAAGAGCGCAGACTCTCCGCCCCCGCGCAGGTAGTCGGCTGACTCCAAGTTCGATCCCGGGGAAGGCTCCCGTTTTCAGCCCGCGCCACATTGACAGAAAGACCATCCAGAGTATTAGGTACCGACTTAGCTCCTCTACCCAGAATAAGGGGCGGGCGAATACATACCTCAAAATGACCTGAACAAGGATCAGGGGTACCACAAAAGCCACACTTGCGACTACCGCTATGCTAGTGACTTTCTCTACGAACGCAGATACACTCGCTGCCAGCTGACGCATGTCCGCCACACCCCCATCTTTGATGACTAGTCCGCCACTACTTGGCCAGGGCCCTGATTTGCGGGACCAGTTCCGATACCCACGCCGGCATCCTCTTGAGGTTGGATGCATATACCGGTTCAGTTGCTTTTACAAAAGGCGCAAGGTCCTTCGGCGTATTCACATGGACTCCCTTGGCGATGATGGCCTGTAGCCCTTCCTCGTCGAGAAGAAGATAGGAGTCATCATGCGCTACGATAGCCTCTGGCATGCTCTCCATGATGATATCCCGGTATTTCTGAGGCAGTTTACTCCATGCCTTCTGCCCGGACAGGAAGACGGCGCCGTTTGAGATGACCGGCAGCACTGATAGGTACTTCTGGACCTCATAGAAGCGCTGCGTGTATAAGGTGGCGATTGCGTTCTCGCAGCCATCGACGGTGCCAAGCTGCAACGCTGTGTACAGCTCACCGAAGGCAATGGGCACTGGGCTCGCGCCGAGAGCCCTATAGGTATCCATATGTACAGGGACCTCCATGAGCCGGATCTTGAGGCCCTTGAAATCCTCAGGTGTATTGAGAGGGCGACGGCTGTTCATTGGAACTCGAAAGACCGGCCCGCCAAAACCAAGCCCCTTGAGATCATGGGATTCCGCCGCAGAGAGCAACTTCGCTCCAATAGGGCCGCGGGCCACTGCTATGAAGTGATCAGCTCCAGAAAATAGGAACGGAAGGTTGAAGAGGTTGTACTCGGGAACGAAGGTGGCAGCCACGCCGAGTGAGGTGACACACATGTCGATGGTGCCGGCTTGAAGCGCTTCAACGATGTCTCGTTCTCCGCCTAATTGGCCCGCGGGGTAGACGGTTATCTTGAGCCTACCGCCAGTCCTGGCCGAAACAAGGTCCGCAAGCTTTTTGGCGCCTACATTGTAGGGATGATTGTCGGCACAAGTGTGAGCGAGCTTCAGGGTTACCTTCGGCAAATCCTGAACGGCGCCGAGGCACTGGGTTCCGATAGACACTATCAACAACACGATGAGTGAAATGACCAGGCGCTTATGGCTAATCATGTGTCTTATGCCTCCCATTCTTGTCTCCTGGCTCTCCAGCAACCTGAGTGCGCTGACCATCGCTCTGAATCATGTCCCTTTTGACGGGCATATGCCACAGTCGGTATCGAGTGGCCCTCACCTCCACGCTTGTGTACTGGTACGCACGTGATGTACATGTGATATACTACAGCCACATCAGAATTCCTGCAGAGACTCCTCCGGAAAATCTGAAGAGACCCAGCAAGCGCCAGGTCCCTCGACTACTCCAATCCAACTAGGCAGGAGCTGTTCGGCTATCCCCCCGAAAGGCGTGGCATTAGCACCACTTCATCGCCGTCGGCCAGAACTGTGGATGCGGATGCGTGCTTGCCCCGGATAAGCGCAGATACCATCCGCTGCTCCAGGCGTATGCGGTGTGCTTCCGCTATGGTGCGAAGCAGCTCAGCGATGTTGATTCCATCAGGTACTTCAAGCTGTTCTCTTGCAGTCCCGGATAGGTCCTCTAGTATGGACAAGTAGTGCACCGCTATCTTCACGAGCAGACTCCTCGCTTGTGCAAAGCTAAGTCCGGCTATATGACGCCTTCGAGGGCGATCGCACGGATCGGGAATGCATCCAGCCCCACAATGGCTACCGGCGTGCCGATGAAGAAGAACCTTCTCTCCCTCAGCTGATCCAGGTTGACCATGACTTCGATGAGCGGAATATCCTTCTCCATCATGTAGACATGGGTCCTCATTGCGGCCAGTGGCTCGAAGAACTCCTCGATCTTGAAGGTCGTATCCAGCCCGAGCAGCTTTATGTTGATATCGGCCAGCCACTTAGCGGCTGCGTTCGTCAGGTAGTTCTGATCATCGCCGGTGTACTTGGAATTTCCCATGATTACGATGTCGCCTTCGCGAACACCGAAACTCTGAACGAATTCGGGTGTTATGGGAGCCTTAGGCGGCAGGCTGGACAGGTCAACAAAGACTGCTTCGCCCATCCATGCCTCGGCCGGATAGTCAGCTAGGTCTTTGCACTTGATGCCCCTCAAGGGCTCGATGAAATGCGACGGGACCTCCACGTGCGTCCCTATGTGGCTCATGGTGTCGATCTCGTGCATGATCTCTCCGGCGTAGATCTTGTAGGGCCTGATCTCGAGCCTACGCTCTTCTTTGCCCGGGTGACATACTTTTGACAGATCTACTATACGGGCCTTCTTAAATGCTTCGACGAAGTTCATTGCGATTCCACCCTTCCTTCCTAAACTGCTGAGGTTTCACGCCCGCCAAGATACAGCTCTTTCACGGTGTCGCTGCTTCTCAGCTCCGCCGCTGTTCCATGCAGGCCGACTACTCCACCTTCCATGACGTATCCGCGGTCGGCAATCGAAAGCGCCATGTTGGCGTTCTGCTCAACTAAGAGCACCGTAGTGCCTGACTTGTTCAGCCGGGAGATGGCCCCAAAGGTCCTCTCGACCAGAACGGGGGCGAGCCCCATCGACGGTTCATCGAGCAGCATTAGCTTGGGCCGTGACATCATGGCGCGGCCAATTGCCAGCATCTCCTGTTCGCCGCCGGAGAGCGTACCCCCTAGTTGGCCGGCACGCTGCTTCAGGACGGGAAAGAGATCATACACGGCTTCCATAGTTTCCCGAAGCCCGGCGCCGTCATTGCGTCGGACGTATCCGCCCATCTCTAGGTTCTCCTGAACCGTCATCTTGGGGAAGATCTTGCGACCTTCCGGAACAACCGAGATCCCCGACCTGATTATCGCGGATGTGCGTGAGCGGTGAATGGGCTGCCCTTGAAAGAGTATAGACCCAGACGACACGCGCAACGCTCCTGTAATAGTCCGTATTACAGTGGTCTTGCCTGCCCCGTTGGGACCAATCAAACAGACGATTTCGCCTTCATCAACCGAAAGCGCCGCCTCAAACAGAGCCTGAACGAGTCCGTAATGGGCCGAGACGCCCTGTAGTTCCAGCAAAGACATGCTCTTTTCCACCTCGCTATCGGCACGCTTCGTCTACTTCACGGGAATACGCGGTTCCGAGATAAGCCTGTATTACCTGCTCGTTGCAGCGTATCTCGTCAGCTGTGCCTTCAGCTATCTTCTGCCCGTAGTTAAGCACCACTATCTTGTCCGATGCCGTCATCACGAGCTTCATGCGGTGCTCGATTACTACGACCGATATTCCTCTGTCTCGTATCTTGAATATGAGGTTGATTAGCTGATCGATCTCACTTGACGACATTCCTGCCGCGGGTTCATCTAGCAGCAGAAGCCTAGGTTCAGTGGCTAGAGCACGGGCTATCTCCAAGAGCCGCCTCTTCCCATAGGGCAAGCTCGGCGCAAGAGCGTTCTCGTGGCCTGACAAGCCCACAACGCCCAGCAATTCGCGGGCCAGTTCGATATTGGCCTTCTCCTCTAGAGCTGCGCTTTTGCTGCGAAACACTGACGGGAAGAAACCTGACTTGGTTCTGCAGTACCTGGCTGCCAATACGTGATCGAGCACAGGCAGCGTGCTCCACAGCCTGAGGTTTTGAAACGTACGGGTTACGCCCAGCCTGGCAATCTCCGCTCTGGGCATGGACGTTATGTCGCGCCCATCGAACCGAACCGTACCCGACGTGGGCTTGAGTACGCCCGTTATCATATTAATGCACGTTGTCTTTCCAGAACCGTTGGGGCCGATTATGGCGCATATCTGGCCGGGCTCCATGCCAAACGACAGGCCGTCAACGGCTTTGACGCCTCCGAAGTTCTTTGAGAGGTCTACTACTTCCAGTACCTTATCCACGGCTTCTCTCCCTTTCATGCCGACCACCTACCGGGCTTTCCGAGCTTGCTCGGCCTTCGCAAGGCGTCTTCCTCCTATGCCGGCAAATGCCTGCCCGAGAAGCGCCACAAGTCCACCGGGCTGATATATCAGAATGACAAGGATGATGATCGCGTACAGAGTCAGGTACTTCTCTCTCATGAAGCGGAGAAGCTCGGTCAGCCCAGTTAGGAGGGATGCTCCAAGCACCGACCCGGGAACAGATCCAAGTCCTCCCACGACCAACATGCACATGAACAGCGAGTTGTAATCGAAGGTATAGATCTCAGGGCTGACAAACTGCTGGAAACTAGAGAACAGGGATCCGGCTATACCTGTGTATACTCCGCACATGACGAAGGCGAGCAGCTTTATTCTCAGAGAGTCTATCCCGACTACTTCACCGGCGAGTTCGTCATCGCGGACAACCTTGAAAGCGCGTCCAAATCTGGAGTCCTCTACGAGGATGGCGAGGACGGCCAGGATTGCAGCGAGAGCAATAGAGAAGTAGTAGAACCCTACGTTGGTCTCGATGACGCGTCCAAACAGCTCCGGCCTGGGGATGCCGCTGACTCCCCAAACCCCATTAGTCAGCGACGACCAATTCTTCAGCACATCGCCGACTACGACTATGAAACCGGTGGACATGAGAGCCAGGTAGAACCCCTTAACTTTCAGAGTTGGTAGTCCCAGCAGGAATGCAAGCGCCGCTGTGATCAGGATCGTGGGCGGCACTGCTTGCCAGAAAGTAAGGCCGAGCTTCGTCGTAAGAAGCGCGCTGCTATAGCAGCCCACTGCGAAGAACGCCACGGTCCCAAGGAAGACCTGTCCCGTAAAGCCCAGGATGAAGTTGAGGGCCATCACGAGTATGATGTTGACGGCGACGTTGTTCAGGACGAAACGAACATACTCATCGCGAAATACCAGTGGACACGCGAGTAGAATCACGAACAGGAATGCAAGTATTGCATTTCTAACTCTTGTGGGCATCGTCAGTCCCCCATCTACAAGCCACTTTGCTCTCGTCTCTTGCCGAAAAGGCCCTCGGGCCTGAACAACAGGAACCCGATGATAATCAGATACACGATGGCCTCTTTGTACAGAGACGACACATAGCTTGCTCCCAAAATCTCACAAACACCCAGGAGCACACCGCCTGCGAAAGCGCCGAATATGTTGCCGAATGAACCTACAACACAGGCGCCAAAGCCTTTGAACCCCATGGCTGCAAGCCCTGTCTCCACCACGAACAGGGGTGCGATCAGCATCCCCGCAATGCCCCCGAGAATCGAGCTGTAGGCAAAGGTGAGGGAGATAGCGAGGTCGGACTCGATTCCCATGAGCGAAGCCGTTGCCTTGTCTTGGGCGACCGCCCTAAGGACCTTGCCCAGAGTGGTTCGCTTGAACAGAACCGTTTGCACCGCCAGGAGGACCACTGCGACCACGATGATGAAGAGGTTCTGATATGGAACACTAACACTTCCGACTGTAAGGAGCCTCTGCCCGAACGGCCCTTGGGTGGCCTGGGGATATGGCCCCCAGATGATCAGCGATAGGTTCCCAAGCAGCATACCCAGTGCTACCAGGCTGACCAGCACGGTTCGTATGTGTGCGTTCTTGAGAGGCCGGTAGAACAAACGCTCGCATGCGATGCCAAAGAGTGCCATGATCATGACCAGAAGCACAAAAGACACGATAAACGGGAATTTGAGCATGTTAGTCAATGTGACTCCAAAGATGAACGCACCTACCATCACGAAGCTGCCCTGCGCGAGGTTGACCAACTCCACTGCGTTCCATATGAAACTGTATCCGAGGGCGATCAAGCCGTACACGCAGCCTAAGGCAAGCCCATTGACCACCTGCTGTACCACAATAGCCATTTGCTGCACGTTCTCCTTTTCAACCAGTAGGTATGAGCGGCGCGGGAGAGGCCGTTTGAGAACAGTGCCTCTCCCGCGCCGGTTCACACAGCCTCAGAAGATCCGAGTTTCTACTATCCGCGGACCTTCTGGATTACCTGGTGTCTTCCGTCCTTAATCATGACAAGCAGCAGTTCGTGCACTGTTTCACCGTCGGGGGTAACATCATAGCTGAGCCCCGTGGCGCCCGGGAATCCCTTGATCGTCATGAAGGCGTCGCGGACCTTCTTATGGTCAGTGCCGCCAGCCTTCTTGACTGCCTCGGCCAGCATGTAGACGGCGTCGTATGCCAGAGGATCGAAGAAGTCATACGGAGGCACTCCGTACTTGGCAATATGCTTCTTCACGAAGGTCTGAACCAGGGCATCAGGGTTATCCTCAGTGAACGTGACAACCGCAAAGGTGCCATCAGCTGCGGGACCGGCAACATCCATGAACGGCTTGGTCGCACCAACGCTGCTCATGAAGATCTCGACTTCGGGGCAGAGCTGCCTGGCCTGCTTCACGAGGATGCCCAAGTCGGGGAGGCCCGAGAAGATTACCATGGCCTTGGCTCCGGACTTCTTAATGTTCAGAAGCTGGCTGGAGAAGTCCTTGTCCTTGGGGTTGTGAGCAACGCTGATCACCGGCGTAATTCCCTTCGTCTTGAGAACGGCGGTCATGTTGTCCTTGCCGCCCACGCCATACTGCTCGCTCATATAGAATATCGCGATCTTGTCGTATTTCTTGACATCGACGATGTAGTTAGCCAAAACAGATGCGGTGAGTTCGTCAGGCTCGCGCACACGCACTATCCAGGGGTTGCCCAGATCGGTGACTGCAGTTGCGCTGCCCATTGCGACCTCTAGTACGTTCGCGCTCTTGACGAGCCCTTCGATTGCCAGCACTACGGTGCTTGCGTGGCAGCCGAGGATCGCATCGACCTTGCTTCCGTAAATGAGCTTCTGCGCTGCCGTGCGGCCTATAGAGGCATTGGCCTCCGTATCCTGCCAGTCTATCTCTAGCTTGATCCCATTGACTCCGCCCGCTGCGTTGATCTCCTCAATTGCCAAGGCGGCTCCGCTCACCATGGACTGACCATAGCCGGACTGTAATGACGCGAGGCCGCCTATCTTGAACACAGGTGGGGCCGCCACGCCGGGCGCTATGGAGATCATGGCCGCCAACAGAGCAAGGACGACGATGCTAGTGACTTTCTTCATCTGAACCATCCCTCCAGTTGAAGTTTTCGGCATGATTGGTCTATCGACTCGGACATTCGGCACTACAATAGCACTGCGGCTTCGAAAGTCTTGCTTGCTGTCGTCTCCCTCCTTTACTAACATTAGCACTTCTGCAATGCAGCTCTAACACCTGCAGGTTACCAACCTGCCAATGCCTGGTGAGTAGTTCTCAGTATCCAATTCTACTGGAAGAGGCGGCGTGCCTTCGTGCCGTTCCATGATAAACACAATACGATTCTGTGTATTAACACAGTACGGGCGATGGTCGAGGATCGGTGTGTAGAACTCCCTAAACTGCAGAGCATATATTTGTGCGAAAGGAGAAAGGTTGCGTTCCGGACCACGTAGAAGTGACAAATTGCCTCGACAAGGAGGGACGGACTCAATGGAAAAGGTATTAGGACTTGTTCATACCACTAGATTGGTAGTGGAGCGCTCGCATGTGGCAATCACCAAGGGACTTCCGGATTACAAGCCGGTGCACCTTCTCGACGAGACCCTGCTAATGGACTTTGCTCAGACCGGAGGTGTCAATGCTCGGGCGCGTCGCAAGCTTCTGGCGATGGTAAGGTCGGCAGAAGAAGTCGGGGCCGTCATGGTTTTGGTAACATGCTCTAGCCTGGGCGACGCGGTGTATGAAGTCCAGAGGTTCGTTGACATTCCCGTACTCAAGATTGATGAGCCCATGGCGGAGGAGGTAGTCAGGAGCGCCCACACCATCGGGATACTCGCAACGGCGCCTTCGGCTGTGGCAGGCACGTGTGACCTCGTAAACCGCGCGGCGACACGGACGGGTAGAGAGATCGAGCTCAGGTCCTTCATCTGTGCAGACGCAGGCGCCTACCTGGCCAGAGGAATGGAGGATTTCAACCGATACCTTGCCGAGGAGGCCGGCAAGGCTTGCCGAGATGTAGACGCCCTGATTGTGGCGCAGCTCTCCATGTGCGGGCTGGAGGACTTCATCGATGGAGATATCGCCGGCAAGACATATACCTCGTTGCCCTATGCGGTGCGCAAGATGAGAGCAATGCTGGACTAACTGTACCGACAGTGTGTTGATTACTTAGGAGGAGAGTCAGCGTATGTACTGCACATCTCAACAAGTGAAGGACTACGTGCTGCAGAATGCAAAAGACGAGATCAGTGGGGTTATGCATGACGTGGCCAACACCATTTATGGGTTATCGGAGATTGCTTTTGAGGAGCGCCAGTCTGCGGCTTACCTTGGCGATTTGCTGGAGTCGGCCGGTTTCTCGGTGACGAGAGGCTACTGCGGGATGCCTACCAGCTTTCGGGCGGAGGCGTATGGGTCAAGACCAGGTCCAACCGTGGCGCTAATCGCCGAATACGATGCTCTGCCCAAGATTGGACATGCGTGCGGCCACAACCTCATCTCCTCGTGCACTATCGGCGCGGCCTTCGCTCTGAAGTCCGTGATGAAAGAACTGCCGGGCAGGATCGTAGTCATCGGCGCCCCTGCCGAGGAGTCAGGTGGGGGGAAAGCCTTTCTCGTGGAACGCGGAGCCTTTAAGGACGTAGACGCGGCCGTCATCGCACATCCTTCTAATCGCACGTTCATTGCTGCCAGGGCGTTGGCCTGGGAGCCTCTGCGGATGAAGTTCTACGGGAAACCGGCACACGCCGGCTCTTCACCCCATGAAGGCGTGAACGCTCTCAACGCGATAATCGAGACGTTCAACTCCATAAACGCGCTCAGGCAGCATGTCACAGGCGATGTAAGGGTACATGGCATCATCACTCATGGCGGCGATGCAGTTAACGTAGTCCCCGCCTTCACCCAGGGCGATTTCCTGGTCCGAGCAGGCACAGTGGATCACCTTAAGGAGACGGTGCAGAAGGTCAAGGCGTGCGCCAATGGAGCCGCCCTCTCTGTCGGCGCCACGGTAGAATTCGAGCAGACAGGGCCGGTATATGAGCCTGTGAAGGGGAACCGGCCTTTGGAGGAGGCTATGGCACGGAATCTCGAGGCTGTCGGTATGCCATACTCCATGGGCGGCGACGAGATCAACATGGGGTCCACGGACGTTGGAAATGTGAGCCAGGTCATACCTGCCTTGCATCCACTGTATGCCATCTGCGGGCCCGAGGTGGTCAGCCATACTGTGGAGTTTGCCCATGCATCAGCCAGCGAGCTCGCCCTCGCGCGTACACGCGACATGGCCGTGGCCATGGCCCTTACGAGCGTTGATGTGATGTGCGACACAGAACTACTAAGGAGCGTCAAGGAAGCGTTTGCGACAGATGATCAGTGATTGCTCAGCTCGGGATGCATCGCCATATGCAGCTTAAGAGCTGTCCACAGATTGAGGGCAGTCTCGCCGGACGACAGCTGTTTGCCGATTATCTCTTCGATCTTGCTGAGACGGTATCTGAGTGTGTTCTCATGTATGAACAAGGCCTTGGCGCTCTCGAGGGCGTTCATGTTGCACTGGAAGTATGTTCTCAGAGTATGGACGAGTTCCGTCTTGCGCTGGCGGTCGTATTCGACGATGGGCAGTATCCACTCGTCGTGGAACATCCTTTGCTCGTCGCTACCCGGGCCGTCGCATATGACGCGGAACACTCCCAGGTCGTCGAAGTTTGTGCAGGTGTTGGGCCCGAACACCCTACGGCCTAGGGCCATGGCCTGTGTCGCTTGCCTGTATGCATCAGGGATGTCGTGCAGGGTACTGGCTATGCGGCTGACGCCCACCGACACTGTGAGCGGTGCAAGGCGGCGTTCGACTTCGCCGCGGATGCACTCGGCCACGCGCATGGCGTTCTCCCTGGCCTGCACAGGCTCGATATTCTTGTCGTAGGGGAGCAGCACTATGATGCTATCGCTTTTGTCGGCGCCCAGAAGTTTGCGGTTGCCGGAGGCGGGTACGGACTCTACTATCTGAAGGAAGCGATCTTTGACCGATCGTATTGCCACATCGTCGTAGCCAGACTGCTCGACGTAGTACCTTTCGAACCCGTCGAAGTCGATATTGAGAACCACATGTGGGCGGGCTAGGTCCCAGCCGAGGCTCTCTGCCCGTCTGATCATGACTTGATGCGATCCGAAATTTCCCGAAACCAGATCCTCTATGAAGCTGTTACGAAATCGTCGTTCCACTTCGATGCTGGCTCTGAAGCGCATTATCTCTAGTGCGCATACAGTACAGGCGTTCTCGATGATCGTAAGGCTGAGCGCGCTGAGAGGATCATGGTTTTGGGATACGACAAGGTAGGCATAGGCTTTTTCGCCTACCGAGACAGGCGCCATAAACAGGCCAAGCCCTGCCCTTGAGTTGGGCAACACGGCATGGTCCACGATTTCTCCCATCTGCCAGGCCTGATATAGGTCCTCCGAACTCAACGAGGCGAGGGAGCGGCCAACGCTGGGGCCAGGGCCCGGTGGGCTCACATGCATACAGTTCCAGCTGCGGTCGGTGATCATGACAGGACGCTCTATGAGAGCCGAAAGCTCGGCGACGATATCGCCGAGTCCGCCTCCAGCCAAGACCAGCTTGAGGAGGCGTTCATGGCTCTCCTTGGACTTTCGCAGTATGGTCGCCTGGTAGTTCAGGATGTCGCTCATGACGGGGTTTATGACGTCGATCCAGGCCACAGAGTATGGGAGTTCGATCAGCGGAATACTGTGATCATTTGCATGGTCGATCATGACTTGCGGCATAGCGTCAAGGAAACGGCGTAGCTTGAGGGCGATTGCAGCGATTCCGAGACGAGATAGCTCAGGGATCAGCCGGGTCTGGGTATCTGGGTCCTTCTTGAGGAAATAGGCGGACGAAAGCAAGAGCTCGTCTCCGCGGATCCAGTCGTAGCCGCCAGGTGCGTCCATCACAGTGACATGTCGGACTACTCGGTCTAGGCCGGCTTCACCGGCCGCGACAACGGCGCCGGCCATGCATGGAAGATTGAGGACGTCGCGCACACGGAATCCATCGCGAGTGTTGAAGGACATTTCGATATCACCTACCCGTGTTATCCGGCCATGCAGTGAGCTGTGGTATTCGTGTATCATATAAGATGACAACCGAGAGTCTTTAAGTAATTCTAGCCGCCAACGTGAATTCCTGTGAGGCGATTTGTTCCACAGGCGAAGGAGGGATACCATTATGTATGGGTACTGCGGCAGAATCCTTCATGTCGACCTGACCAGCCGAAGGTGTCATGTGGAGGAGCCGAGCGAAGATTTCTACCGCAAGTACATCGGGGGTAGTTCTCTCGGTGTGTACTATGCCTTGACGAAAATGCCGCCCCGAGTCGACGCGTTTGATCCGCGCAATGTGCTCGTATTCGCAACCTCAGCGACTACAGGGGCGCCGATAAGCGGAGCTTCGCGTTTTAACGTCACTGCTAAGTCGCCTCTCACCGGCGCCATAGGCGACAGTCAGGCAGGAGGGTTCTGGGGAACAGAACTGAAGTACGCCGGTTTTGACGCCATTGTCATTACTGGCCGATCTCCCGAGCCGACATACCTGTGGATCTGCGATGGGGAGTACGAACTGCGGGATGCCACGGCTATGTGGGGCACCGAAACAGGCGAGGCTCAGCGGGCCATCAGAGAGGAGCTCGGGGACCCCAAGGTCAGGATCGCGCTGATCGGTCAAGCCGGCGAGAACCTTGTCAGATACGCCTGCATTACGAATGAACTCAAGCATTTCAACGGGCGAACTGGCATGGGTGCAGTCATGGGGTCCAAGAACCTCAAGGCCATAGCTGTGCGAGGTACACGCCCGCCCCAGTTTGCCGATAAGGATACGATCACTGCACTGGCTAGGTCGGGAGCTAGGCGGTCGGTGAGTCATCCGGTGGCCATGAGTCTGCGCGACTACGGCACCGCGGCCGTTGTCGGCGGAAATCAAGCCGCGTCTGGGCTTCCGACGCGGAACTGGACATCCGGCGTATTCCAGCATGCCGACGCCATTTCGGGCGCCGCGATGAAGAAGACGATTCTGGTCAAGAACGAGGCCTGTTGGGCGTGTGCCATCAGGTGCAAGAGAGTCGTCAAGGCCGACGAACCTTACGTGGTCGACCCGGCCTATGGCGGGCCGGAATATGAGTCTATCGGCGCCCTCGGTTCGTATCTAGAGATTGGCGACCTTGTCGCTGTGTCGAAAGCAACCGAGCTATGTAACAGATACGGACTCGACACCATATCGACAGGAGGCACTCTGGCTTTCGCCATGGAGTGCTACGAGAACGGGATAATCACCTCAGATGACACTGGCGGACTGGAACTCAAATTCGGAAACGCAGACGCGGCTCTCAAAATGATAGAGGCAATAGCACTGCGCAAGGGCATTGGCGACGTCCTGGCTGAAGGTTCGGCAAGGGCAGCCGAGCGCTTCGGCAATGGCGCTCGCCGATTTGCGATCTGTGTGAAGCGGCAGGAGTTTCCCGCGCACATGCCTCGCGTCAAGGCTTCGCTGGCGCTGGCGTATGCGTGCAATCCATTTGGAGCAGATCACCAATCTTCGGAACATGACCCGTGCCTGGCATCAGAACCGTTTGACGAGGATGTCACTAGCCTAGGTTTTGCGAGCGCAGTTGCGCCCAGCACACTGAACTTTGAGAAGGTCAAGCTGTGGGCATACTCTCAGCGACTCTACAGCGCTCTCGATACCCTGGATCTATGCCAGTTCTGTTTTGGCCTCGGACTGCTATACGGGCCTTCGGATATGGTGGATCTGGTCAATGCAGCTACGGGCTGGAGTACTACGCTGTGGGAGCTCATGCAGGCAGGCGAGCGGAGGGTGAACATGATGCGCATCTTCAACGAGCGTGAAGGATTTAGCTCCGAAGATGATGTACTGCCGGAACGCGTGTTTGAACCCCTCCAGGGCGGAGCCAGTGACGGCAACAGAATAGACCGCAATGAGTTCAACGAGGTGCGCCGTCAGTACTACGAGATGGTTGGATGGTGCCCAAGTACTGGGAATCCCACCGAGACCAAATTAAAGGAGCTTGGGCTCGAATGGGCCCTTTGATCGGGAAGGAATTGCTGTGAAGAAAGTCGGCTTCATCGGACTAGGAGTTATGGGGTTGCCCATGTGCCGGAACCTCATGAAAGCCGGGTACCCGGTAGTCGCATTTGACCTGAAACGTGAGGCAGTTGACGAAGTAGTTGGCGAGGGCGCCGAGCGGGGCGTGTCTCCTCAGGACGTAGCGAGTCGGGCAGAAGTGATCATGACCATGCT
>ERZ795047.2466-NODE-2466-length-17593-cov-12.768902_pt1 | contig 17593 bp, 14 predicted proteins | sample MGYA00375131_ERZ795047 | MGnify/ENA primary metagenome ERZ795047 (study PRJEB30176, sample SAMN05720228) | activated sludge metagenome | isolation source: Anaerobic digester | place: Japan | collected 2015-05-20 ...
ATACTATTGAATTTTTAAGATCCACAGTTATTTTTGATGTGCGAAGTTTGAGTTAAATAATATATATCTGGAAAGGAAGAATTCCCGGAAATGGCTGTATACAGGCAAAAAATATCAATTGACATTATGTAATAATTATTATTACATAATAATTATATATATTTGAAAAATCAGAAATCCCGGAAAATAGCCACAGAAACTGCTCGTTATAGCTCTCACCGCCCACAATGGGGCGGCGTATATGAAAAAACTGTGCCCGTTGAAGACACAGCCAATAGAGAAGAGGAAAATAATAATGCTACACACAGGAACACAGGCTGATATTCCTGTATTTTTGTCGGGAGTTATGATTCTGACTTGCAGATCAACTGTCATACGCTCTCAGTTTATAAACAAGTTACGATATCATCCTCATTATCCTGTACAAGAAAGGCAACTGTAGCTTTACGCAGACAAGCTGTATATATAAGCAACAGAAGCTTTTCTCATATCCTTGAGCTTCTCAGAAATGGGAATTTTTTTGTGTGACAACTGTACTATGCAGTAAAAATGTATGACAAATGCGCTTATATACCTGCAAAAAATATATATTAAATTTAATTAAATAATATTATATAATATATATACATGTGTTGGTGTCTTGGAGTAAACATAATATTCTGATAATCCAATCAATCAAGTTTACAACATTCAGTCATCATTTTGAATAAATCTACTGGAGGTTAAATAACATGGAAGAAAACACAATACTAAAATCAGTTAGGATCCCAAAGGATATGGTCGATGAGATCAAGCGGGATGCAAAAGCAAGAGATACGGATTTCTCAAAAGAAGTCAACCGTAGATTAAAACACAGGGATGACACGAACTATCCCATGTTTCTGGCTAAGACACAGACTATCATCAACCTGTGTTTGGATGCGGTTGATACCGGAGATGAAGAAAAGATCAGAAGAGCTCAGGAGGAGGCGAAAAAGTTATGGGTAAAGACATTGACATCCTCAAAGTGATAACACACGCAGACGGCGGTGAGGAGTATGCAAGAAACGCCACCAAGTATCCAGCGAACGAGTACTGTGTGGGTCTGAAGGGATATGGTGTTGACTGTAACGATCCTGATACTGCAAAGATGCAGTTTGAGACTGTTGCTAAATTCCATGGAAACGAGGGCAAGAATCAGTTTGTTCACTTCATGATGTCCTTCCTGAAAAAGACTGCACCTGACGCGAAAACGTCTATGAGCATAACGGATCAGGTGTTAGAGCCGCTGAAAGAAGAGTATCAGATACTGATCGGAAATCATCAGAAACACAGGGGGAGCTCCGACTTCCATACACATGGTTTTGTGGGTACAACGAATCTGGAAACAGGAAAGATGCTCCATGCCAACAACAAGCTCAACTATGCTATTGCTCAGAGAATGGCTGATGTTATTCAGAAGCCGGTGGAGCTTGTGATCGAAAAGAAGAAGCCCGGACAGAATGCTCCTCATGATACTGATGATGTGAAGAAAAACGATGACTTCACAAGAGTATTTTATCCCCATAAACCCAAATAAGTCTTAACCTGAAACGGCATGAACAATTAACCAACTCAAAACTACTCTATTATTCAGGACAGCTTGCATTATTTGCTTTACTCCCGGCTTTGTGCCGGGGGAGCTGGTCTTTATAATTGTTAGAATAAAACAATTCAGTCTGATATGATTTTGATATTAAGAATACTATATGATGCTGATTTAATGACCTTGATTTTAAGCATCATTTGTTGTATAATGAAGTGGATAATTATACATACAGCTGTTGCTTCAAGTTTAAACCTAAGCTTGATAATAACATCAGATTTATATCCACGCATTAAGCGCCGATGTGATGATACCCGTTATTATTGAAACTCTGACTGTCTTTTTCATGATAAAATCTCCTTTATTTCACATAATGATCTTCATTTACATTTGAGGTATGACCTCTTTTCCTGTTTTTATGATATCACTTCCGGATGAAAAACTCAATATTCAGTTATCGGCGGATCTGTAGCCTAAAATACGGCTTAATACTGATCTGTAGCTTATGCTACATGGAGACAGAAAAATGTAGCCGCCTGATCCCGGATCGCCGGAGCGCTTTATTTGATGAATGCGGATGAGGCTACTAAACCTGAAACTGTAAAGTGCTGATAATACAGAACAAAAGAAGATATATAAATAATCAGGACCAGTCACATTGTTATGACTGGTCCTGTTTTTTATATGGGAATAATCATTGACCCAGGGTGTGTTTTTTTCAACGACAGCTTTCAAAGCTGTTTATTTCTGAAGTCAGATGGTGAAACTCCGGTCTTTTCCTTGAACTGCCGCATAAAATGTGTCGCATTCTGATATCCGCAGGACACACTGACCTCACCGATACGCAGATCGGTGCCCGTCAGCAGTTTCTTTGCCATATCAATACGGGCATTGATGAGGTCGTCCATGTAGCTGATGCCGAAATGCTCCTTAAACAGCTTCTGCACATAGCTTTTGCTGACATTCAGACGATTTGCAATGACGCCCAGGTTCCAGTTGAGCTCCGGTGCTTTGTGTATCTCCCGGCGTATACGGCGCAGCTGGCTCAATCCGGTGAATCCGTTTGCCTTAGGCGCTCCTACGGACAGAGTATCCCATAGACCGGCAAGGCAGTCCTCCGCTGGATAGGTCACATATCCACAGACATAATACGGCTCGGGAAGAAAGGCTGCCGCTGAACCCTCCTGCATTTTGTGTATCAGCACCTCAAGCTGTATCATCATTTCTTCTGCATATCGCTCAGGCGGATCATTTTCCCCAAGAGGATAGACCACGGCAAAGGTTCGCTTATCAAGACGTGCAGCCTGAAGATCACGTCCGGAAAGCAGCCGGATGGCATTCGCAAGAAGAAGCTCAGACTGCATCACATCATCAAAAACAAGATCGCTGTTGCTATTCATCAAAACAGCGGACAGCCTTGCAATGGTAACGAGCATGATACCGTTTTTCACTGCTGTGTGCTCCTGCTTTTCAAGAAAACTGAGCAATCCCTTTCTGCTGAGCATATCGGTCATCTTGTCATAAAGTGAGGCTTCTTCGATCTTTTTTTGCAGATAGACTGCATGCTGCTTGTGGCGCAGCATTCGCAGTCCATTGGCTATGGCGCTGAAATAATTGAATAGCGTGACCGATACTGTGAAGCCCGAGGCGTTGTCGTATGCCATGCCACAGTATCCGAAGACCTGCGATGAGGCATGGAGCGGAAGGACATAGACAAGCATTGGGTCATGTTCTTCAGCCAGCATCGGAAACAGTTCCGCCGTCCGGAACACACCTGTGCGCACACCGTGCTGCCAGGCTTTCTTTGACAGTACACACATCATTTCTTCCGGGAAAGGCTTTTCCGGACATACGTCAGGGTGTTCGGGATCCGCATTCCAATCGGATAGGATACACAGCTCCAGCTTCTTATAGCCATTGATTATGTGAGCAGTCTGATCCACCATATCCATCAGCTCTTCCAGTGAATCCACATAGACGGTCTTGGTGATAATGTCCGCATTGATACGCATCTCAAGCATACCCTCGGTTTCTGAATCCCTCATGATACGCTCCTGAACAAGCAGAGCCGCCGCCTGGTAATCGGATATCCTTTCAAGGCAGCCGCAGCTTGACCCTAAAAGCAGACCCATGCCGCAGTTTTCAGGCAGATCTGCGTCCCCGCCGATAAGTCCGATGAGCCGGGCAGCTCCCACACAGCCCATCTCGAAAAAGAAGCCGCTGACCGTAGTAATGGACGGGTAGTTGGACAGGGCGAAAATGTGTCCGTCAAATCCGGTGATGATGATGTCATCAGGAACGGATATACCGCCGTTTTGCAGAGTATTGCACAGCGTAATGGCCATTATGTCGCTGGCACAGACTACCGCATCGGGCTTTTCCCTCCTGCCGCTGATCATCTCCTCGCCCAGTTCAGCGGCACGCAGTTTCCAGAAATCGCCGTAGACTATATCGTATTCGCAGCCGTTCTCCCTGACCGACCGCAGAAATCCGTTCAAGCGCTTTTCAGAATCGGGATTGCCATTGTGTCCGGCAAGGAATATCAGCCTCCGGCATCCGTGTACGGTGATAACGTGCTGAGTGATTTCGTATATGGCTGTGTCCTGAGGGATCGTGACCGTTTCAAATCCGAGCTCTGTGCCGCCGAGGTCTATACAGGGGATGCCGGCTTTTTTTATCTCCTCCGATATCCTGCGGCGGACAGTCTCCTTGATAAAATACTGCGAAGCCAGCAGGACACCGTCAAGTCCGCCGCTTTCAAGGAGATAGTAGATACTCTCCTCCCCCTCCATAGTGTCGTTCTGTATATGGAACTCAAGTCCGTTGGTGGCTGTGGTCAGCACAATGACATCGCAGCCTGCATGGGACGCCGTTCTGAAAATGCCGTCAAGGAGCTTGCTCTGGAGGTCATCGGTTATGGCAGGTATCACTACGCCGATACGTTTCATTATATCACCTTCCTTAAGGATAGTATACCCTATCCGGCTGCCGTTGTCAACAAAAATTCCGTATTACGTCAGTATGATTGCGCAAAAGATTATTGATAATGTGCATAAAATGTGATATCATCATGTTGAAATAAACACAACACCACAGAACGGCGCTTTTAGGCGGGCGCTGTTAAGCAAAACGGTGATAACGCTCTCCTGCACTGGAGCGTATCATAATGACTATGTTCTGTAAGGGGAACAAACAGGGGAAAGGCTGGCAGAGCAGCCAGTCTTTCCGAAAAATTGTGAAATTGGAGGAATACTATGAGACCATCAAAGATAACAGCGGCTTTAGTGTCCGCTGGACTGTGCCTTTCTTTATGCACTGTTCAGAAGGGCTTTATACAGGCAAACACTCTCAGTGCCTCAGCCGTGACCATCGCGGAACTGCCCTCGGACTATCAGTACGCGGCGGACTGGATCTGGCAGAACCGTATAGAACGTGAAGGTTCCACAGTGCGCAGGAACACACTTTTCGATCAGATAGTTGCCGGCAAGGGCACTATCAACTATGTTGTGAAATGGCAGTCCTACAGGACTGTGACCTATGAACAGCGGCAGCAGTTCGAGAAGATGCTCTCCGACAGCATCAACGCATGGAACGACTGGCTCGCCGGCTATGAGAACTGGCCATACGAACACATCGATGTAAAAGTCGTGGGTTGGGCGGTTATTGATAAGAACTGCCTACTCGATCTGCACGACGACGAGATAGTATACACCGATACGAAATACTATGATGCTCAGTACGATACTTCCAACGGCAGAGATACTATCCCTGACAAGGAGCCCTATGCTCCCGCTGAACTCTCCCGCTTTGAGCATTTCTCCGATACCGGCTACCAGTATCCCGGAGGACTGGACAAGCGCTTCGATATGTATATGTGGGCGACCCAGGGATTCCCGGATATCGGCGGCTGCGGCGGCGACTGGGGTCAGCGCCTTTCAGATACAGCCTATCTGAATATGATAAACGGCTCAGGGATCCACGTTCTTGAACACGAACTGGGACACGGTTTCGGAATGACGGATTTCTACGGCGGTGAGGGTGCGAGCGACGGCTTCCCTCCCGGAGGTTTCCCGGGCGGTGAGAACTCGCTGATGATGGCAGGTTCTGCCGCAAAGATCACCAACTTTGACGGCTGGATGCTCCGTTATATGTGGACCAAGATCAAGGACGAGCCCGGAAGATTCAATCTGACAAACGCTCAGCCTGCTACCCAGCCTTCAACAGAAGCCCCTACTGAGACCCCCACCGAGCCTCAGCCTGAAATCACAGAGGGATACTATCTGGGAGATGTCAACGCCAACGGACAAGTGGAGATCAATGATATGGTGCTCCTGCAAAAATGGCTGCTGAAGGTGCCTGGTACAGAGCTTCCCAACTGGAGAGCCGGTGATCTTCACCAGAATGAAAAGCTCAACGTCTATGACCTGTGTCTGCTCAGGGAACTCATAGTTTCCGGTCAGCAGCCCCAGTGGATAGGCGAAAACACAGATCAGCCCGAAGAGCCTCAGGTAAAGACCAGCTTTATCCCGGCAAATATCACTAAGCACGGTGCTTCACTTCCTACCCAGGGCAGTGCAAAGCTGGTGGTGTTCTATGTTGATTTTCCGGATTGCAGATACGACTACACACCCAGTACTGAGGAACTGGACCAGATATCCTTCGGCGCTGCAAACGAGTCTAATCCCTGCTATCCCTTCGAGAGCTTCTCGGCATTCTACAGCCGTGCATCAAAGGGCAGCATGGAGCTGGACGGTAAGGTCTTCCGCTATACCACGAAAGAAAATCAGGCTGCCTATGACGATAACAAGGTCAAGATAGCCGAAGAGTGCTATGAGGCGTTCAAGGATCAGGTGGACTTCAGCCAGTTCGACGGAAACGGCGACGGTCGTATCGACGCAACACTGTTCACTGTTCCCGAAAAAGCCGGTACAGACCACTGGTGGCCCTGCGCAGGAGCATTCGGCGACCCGAACTACCGTGTGGACGGTGTTGCAGTGGGACACATAATCACCGGCAATGCTCAGGTGGGCTCAACCACTGACTATATCAACTACATCAGCTCATACTGCCATGAAATGGGTCACTGCACAGGCATTCCCGACTATTACCTGTTCACGACCAATGACAGCGAGGGTATGCACGGCACCGGCGGCACAGAGCTTATGGACACAGATGCAGGTTCCGATTTCGGAGCATTCCCAAAACTCATAGAGGGCTGGTTCCGCGAGGATCAGGTACAGGTCTATGATCCTTCCAAGGGTGCTCAGACATTCACTCTCAGCAACGCTCAGACCGACAGCGGCAACTGCGTCATCATTCCCAACGGCAAACTGGCTGATGACTACTTCTCGGAGTATTTCATCATCGAGTATGTCACCAAGGACGGAAACAACAGCGGTGTCGGTTCAAAGACTGCATGGTGGGCGACCTGCGGTGAAGGTATCAGGGTCTACCACATCGACGCCACTACTGAATACGGCTGGAACACATATTTCCGCTACGCAAGCGGAAGCGAATTCACCAACAGCGATCAGGGCAGACGGCTTATCCGCATTATCGATGACAGAGATACCGACAACCTTTATCATACCGGCGATACGATTACCGGAAACATCTCCGGCTTCCACTGGTACGATCAGAACGGCGGACAGACCGTCGAGACAGGACTCTCCATATCAGTTGGCGAACTGAAGGACGGTAAATATTCTATCACTATCAGCTGAATAATATGAAAAGCGCCTCCGGACTATCCGGGGGCGCTCAGTCTGTCAATAAACCCAATATTTACTAAGAGACGCCCTCACTTGCAGGGCGTCTCCTCTTCAAAAACAGTCCACCGGACTGTTTTTGAATTCACCTCTTGCGGAGCGCTTTAAGGCAATATGTGGGGCTTTGCCCCACACCCCACCAGAGGCGCTGCCTCTGGACTCCGCTAGAGGGTTGTGAACCCTTTAGAATCCCAGATTATGATAAACAGGCTTTTTCGACAAGCTGACGGCTCCCATAGGGAGCCGTTCAATCTGTTATTCAGTAATCATCTGCTTCAGCAGTACAAGATCGTACACGTTGAGTTTGCCGTCTTCGTAGATATCAGCAGCAGTCCACTCAGGCAGGTCGGAATCCGGCTTATTGAGCAGCCACTTCTGGAGCAGCACGGCGTCTGCGATATTAGCGGATCTGTCGCCGTTTACGTCGCCCATCATCGGCGGTTCGGTTATGATCGTTCCGCCGTTTCTGATATATGTATTTGTGCCTGAATTAACGATCTCGGCAAATTCTCCGGTGCCGCTTGCGATAGTTGACGGGTCGTTGGAATTTACCCAACCGCCCTCATTTGTAAGGCCATGCTTCTCAACAACATTTCCGAAATCCTTACCGAGTTTCAGCATTGAGAGGGATGGGCTGTCCTTAAAAATACCCTCCACAAAGGTCGTGCTACTTGTAACAAAACTGCTCAGATCAAGTGATGTCAATGCATTACACTCATAGAACATATCGACCATATTCCACACTCTGCTTGTATCAAAATTACACAGATCAAGTGATGTCAAAGCTTTGCAGCCATAAAACATGTAAGAAATATTCTCAATACTGCTTGTGTCAAGACCGGAAAGATCAAGTGATTCGTTTGATCCTTTCGCTCAGCAGATCGTCAGGATGTCATCACCACAAGACTATGCTCTATATCCGCTGTCGAGGAACCTTGCTCTGGTCGCGGTTAGCCCTGTAATTCAGTGTATGCTGCCCAGTTTTCCTTATAAAATCATATTTCCTCCGGAAGCGCCGACTTTAGCGAAGTGTATGGGATTTGGAAATAACAGAGTGTTCGCAGCTCCGGAAAAGCAGATGATAGGTAGCACCAAGCTGTATACATATAAGATACATCAATTAACTCAGTCTGACGTCGTGTTTTTGAATTCTCTCCTGATCGATAATGCGGATTCTTATATCGGTATTGCTGATTATGATAAGATTAGGCTGAGCTTTGAAAATAGGGGATTAACGATCAATAACTGAAGCGATATGTCTCACAAATTGTATGCTATAACAAAAGCTGGAAAATACATCTAAAAATATAATTCTTGTTTTTCGTAGAATGATTATTAGATGTCAAATCCGCAAGATGTCAAAAGAGCGAAAAAGGATAGTAACAATATTATCAACTTAGGCTATGTTTGAATTGCGTGGTCAGCGTAAAACCTTGAGGTGAACTAATGGGCATTGTAAAATCCAGCCTTCGCAAGGAGACTGTAATACTATGTTTTGTTGGACCGAAATCTACAGTCACAGTTCATTTATCACACATTATCATCTAAAGATGCTTTCATTTCTGCAAGCAGATGACGGTATTCTTCAAACATAAATCCTGAGTTTCTGAAATCGCAGTTTTTGAAGTTGGAGAGCTGTTTGATAATATCAAGGTGCAGTTTTTGGGTGTCAATGCCACAGGGACAGCGACTGCTGTTCAGATACTCATCATAGCCGTATGATGGACATTCATCGTGGGTGAAACGCCCGATGAATTCACCGGTATTTGCATTGATCTTCAGGATGTACTTAAAATCCGAGATGAGAATGAACGCATCATTTTCTGTAAACTCAGCAAATTCAAATTCTCCCGAAACATCAGTGAATATATGGAGATCTTTCTCCCAGATGATCCGGCTGTTATGGTCGTCCCACAGGACGAAAAATGCGTTTTCAAACGCTACAAGAATCAGATTTCCGCTTTCTGAAACTGCACAGAAACGCAGCGGCTCCAGCAGACCCAGGTACATCACTTTGCAGCCGTTGAAGTCGCAGGGGAGCTCGCCGTTTTTGTCGCTGAATTTGATATAGCTCGGAATGATCAGGGGCAGGGGAATACCCGAAAAGTCAACATCACATATCAAGTTATCCCGGGCAGCTGCCATTGCTTTTATAATGTTCTCAGATACTCTGAAACAGCTGAATTCATGGCACATTTTCAGCAGTACATCAAGCTGAGTTTTGTGGTATTCCGAGGACTCCGGAGTGTTCCTGTGATCACCAGCAATCTCACCGATAAGCCGGTAAACAGCCTCATCCTCAAACCATATATCACCAAGTGCCAAATCAGAAAAGGCGTCGCTTTTATCCTGTATCTCATCACTGCTGAAAGAAACGTCCAGAATTTCAATTGCATTGATAATGCACCGTGCAGCAAAATAATCGCGGTGTATTTTTCCCTCAAAAGAGATTTCGCCGTTCCCGTTCCGAAGCATTATCCCCGTGTCAAGTATTAGAGTGATCTGTTCATCCCTGCCCTGCGGCAGGGTATTTTTATTCATTCCTTTCGGGGCAACGTAGTTCAGGTAAATGCGGCTGTTGTTCAGCAGCAGGTCAAGGGACTTGCCGATTATCTCTGAGACCTGACTGAGCTTCAGGGAGTCTGTTCGGAGTTCAGCCATTTTTCGGGCAATAAATGGTATGACAAGTTTTATCATAAAGACTACCGCGGTGTCGTTCCCAAAGCGCGAGACCTCATAGTCTTGATAATAGTGATCCAGAAGCTGTCCTGCTCTTCGATTGTTTCCGCTTTCATCAGTAAATGCACTGAGCAGCAGAGGACGACGTATCAGCTCCTTCACATTGTCGTCAACGCCGCTGAAAGCCGACAGTTCCTCATCTGCGATGCCCAGAACTTCAATTTTGCTCAGCCCTGAAAAGGCTTTGTGGTCGGGAACTCTTCTTCCGGAGAGCATTATCCGGACATTCTTCCAGTCGTTCAGAATAGCCTGGATTTCAGCGAATATCCGCTCATCATCTTCCGGTCTGACATCGTTGATATCGTCTATGATGAGTATAAATTCCGGTTGACTGCTGAGCGGTGGAGCCTTGAAGAGGCGTTCTAGCTCAATGTGATCCTGGAGGGTCTGGCGTTCGCCCTCTATAACGCACCACTCATGCTCTGTAGCGTATTCTTCGAGATACCGGTATCTGAGAAGTATCTCGGTGATTAGATCGTATCGAATTTGATTGTATTTTAGAAAAAAGCAAACCTTGTCTCCGGCTGCACGGGATAGCAGAGCGGACTTGCCAACGCCGCCTTTTCCATATAAAAACAAGTTCTCATCTTGCAGTTTATGAATGATGCACTCGTTGTGCTTCATTTTGAGTTTCCACTTAAGGGGCGCTGTGAGTGGTTCGGAGTTCTCCTTGATGAACTCTCTGAGATTGATCCTAACATCGGCTCTTAAGCTGGAGATGTCCTCGAAACGCACACATCGAAAAGGGAGCATTTCCGGCAGTTGAGCGGTGAGTATCGTCGCCGGATCGTTTGAGGGGTATCTGTGAACGTGATATAGCGCAGAAAGCAGCAGCGCTTCCAGACATATCTGCTTCGGATGTATTAGGCTGCCTATAAGCGCTTCTTTTTCGATATCCGCATTACCGTATATCAGCCTGCTGACCCGTCGGTCAGCATTAATAATTTCGAGCAATGAATAGACAAGCATATCGAGCTTGCTGCTGTCAAGAACTGAACTGCAAAAGTCTTTCGTTTTCAGAAGATATTTTCTTGCTTCAGAATAGTCTCCAACACAGTGAGAAAATGATTCTGTGCTGAATAGCTGGAAGGGATATTCTGTTTCGTCGCGCAGAAGCCTGAGAAGGAAACGGTCGATATTACCGCCGAAGGTCTCTGATGCAACAGACTGGTCATCGTTGGTCAGGATAGCGATCAGCTGGGAATATATCCTGCCTCTGCCTTGCCTGCCTTTGCCCTGTATTTTGGCGTCAAATATCAGATTGAGCAGAGTTTTAACATTTAGCTCCATAAATTATCACCCTCAGATTTGGAATAAACTATGCAAGATATGGAATAGACAATTCCGCCCGTGGAATGAACTTTTCAGCGATATATGGTAGAATTAGTTCAAAGAAATTGATTATCATTTTAGCATATCATGTTTGGTTTGTCAATATAAAATGCCGCAAATTTCTATAATTTGCGGCAGGATAAGCATTATTTCCTTATGGACAATATTACCACAAAACTTTTGTGATTTCAATATATTTTGAATATAATTTATAAATGATTTGAAAAAATCAGCGAATCAGACAAATTAACTGTTCAATTTTTGTAGCAAATCACAATCGATTATCCGTCAAAAATCTGGTCAAGGGAGGACAAAACTATGGCTCGCAGAGGAGAGAACATCTATCGCCGCAAGGACGGTCGCTGGGAGGGGCGTTATAAATTTGGCTACAGCAAAGATGGAAGGGCGAAATACCGCTCGGTGTATGGGCATACATACGCTGAGGTTAAGCAAAAGCTGATGCAATCTAAAGTAAAACCCGTTTCATCATATAATACTTGCCGTCTGACTGTGAAAGAACTCTCTGAGGAATGGCTTTCCGCTGTCAGACTGTGGGTGAAGCCTTCCACCTTCGCCAATTATCAGATGAAGATTGAGAAACATATTCTCCCGGAATTCGGCGGTTTGCGGTATGATCTGCTGACCGTCCAGAGAGTGAACAGCTTCATTCAGAACAAGCTGGATTCGGGTCTGTCTGCCAAGTATGTTTCCGACATCATTATCGTTTTCAAGACTATGGCGAAGTACGTTTCTAAAGTCCGCAGTCTCCGCAATATACTAGCAGATGTGACGCTTCCCAAAGCCGAAAAAAAGGAGACCATTCTGCTGACCAGAACCCAGCAGGCTCAGCTGGTCAGATACCTGAGGGACAATTTGAACAGCACTGCACTTTGCGTACTGCTGAGCCTGTATACGGGACTGCGTGTCGGCGAGATATGCGGATTGATGTGGGGCGATGTCGACTTTCAGAAAAGCTGTATAACCGTCAGGAGAACGATCCAGCGTATCCATACCGGCAGCGGTACTGCTGTTGTGTCCGACACACCTAAGAGCCTGAAATCCCGCCGGTGCATTCCTGTTCCGGCATCCATTTTGAAAATCCTGCGGATGTTCCGCAGCAGTGAGAATTATTATATTTTGTCAGGAGGGGAAAAAGCAACTGAGCCCAGAACGCTCCAGCGGAGGTTCAGGTCGCTGCTGAAAAAAGCAGGACTGCCGTCGGTGAAATATCATAGCCTGCGACACGCATTTGCGACGAACTGTCTGCAAGCCGGCTTTGACGTGAAAACTCTTTCGGAGATACTTGGACACGCCAGCGTTGAGACTACACTGAACCGCTACGTTCATACCTCTATGGACAGAATGCGAGCCTGTATGACGCTTCTAGAAAGCGCAGTGAGCAAAGTCTTTCAGCCGTCAGATATGTGGTCAGTCAGCAACTCAAAAGCGCCTGTTTTAAGCCAATCTCTGCGGCGGTGACGGGAATTATAGAAATTTGCGACTTTAAACAAGCACTATTATAACATTTCCGGTTATTTATGTCACCAGTTAGGAGGCGTCATTTTGCAGAAGTGTAAAAATTGTCCATACCACTTAGGACTTGTCAAGTGTATAAAAAGCCCGTGCCCACAATGTATGGCAAGTAAAAGTAATAAACCTCCGTTTCCGGAGGCAATAATTAAGGAGGAAAAGAAATGCATATCAAAAGAACACTGAATTCATACGTTGACGCCGGATATCCAATAATATACATCAATTCATTTGAAGAAACGAAAGTTGATAGTATTGTTTCTTCCGTTATGGGTGGTCGAAAAGGTCTGGAGTGGAATGGCTCTCAAGGTTTTTGTGATTTCAAAACAAAAAAAGATTTCATTGCTGGAAAGGGGCTTGCCGATACGCTTTCACTTTTATGTGCTGACAATGAACTTGATAGAAAATATCTTGTTATAAAAGATGCACATTTATTTTTTGAAGATCCTAAAGTGATCACCTGTTTGAAATCAATTGCACTGAAAATCTCACAGGGGCTTGATTCTGTAGTGATTATTGTATCATCAGTCTTGAAATTGCCGAAGGAGCTTGAAAAGTTTATAACAATTATTGAAATGGATTATCCCGATCAGAATGAGATAAAAACACAGATAACTTCATTTTCAGAAGAGCAGGGCGTATCTATTTCACCTGAGCTCCTTGAGGATATGTCAATGGCTTTCAAGGGACTAACCGAATTTGAGATAGATAATCTGCTTGCTGCAGCGCTCGCTGACGACGGTATGTTCTCAAGAAGCGACCTGAAACTAATATTTGAACAAAAGCAACAGATGATCATGAAATCTGGTATCCTTGAAATGATACCTTTGAAAGAACGTCCTGAGGATATAGGCGGCCTTGAGAACCTTAAAAGTTGGCTGGAGCGAAAATCCAAGGTATTCAAATCAATTAATAAAGCTGTTGAATTCGGTGTTAATATGCCGAAGGGAGTTCTTATTGCAGGCGTTCCCGGCTGTGGGAAATCGCTCTGCGCAAAAGTTACTGCCCAGATGTTTGATGTCCCGCTCCTTCGTCTTGATATGGGCAAGATCATGGGAAAATACGTTGGTGAATCTGAGGAGAATATGCGTAAGGCGATAGCATTAGCTGAAGCCATTTCACCTTGTATTCTCTGGATAGATGAGCTTGAAAAGGCTTTCGCAGGCGTGAATGGAACAGGCAATGAAGTTACAGTCAGATTGTTTGGAACATTCCTTACATGGATGCAGGAGAAAACAAGCTCCACCTTTGTTGTTGCCACTGCGAATGACATCACTAAACTCCCTCCGGAGCTTATGCGTAAGGGACGATTCGACGAGATATTCTATGTCGGGCTGCCCAATCCTGATGAGCGCAGGAAGATCTTTGAGATACATATCCAAAAGCGCAGAAAGCAGGATCTGTCCAGTATTGATATCAGTAGTCTTGTTTCACAGACGGAAGGCTACAGTGGTGCTGACGTTGAAGGAGTTGTAATTGATGCAGTTGAGAGTGCATTCGTTGATGGCAGCGGTGCTCTCAGGACTGAGCATATCAATACCGCTATCAGGAATACTCATTCACTGTCCGAGATAATGAAGGAATCTCTGACAAATCTCTCAAAGGAATATGAAAGCAGGCACTTCAAGAGTGCGTCTAAGTAAGGAGGAATTGTTATGATGGCTGAGTCAAATATTAAAAATTACAAGTATTGCGCGTTCTGCAAATACTGGTACGATCCCACAAATCAGTATATACAGCCTGTTTCACCGGCGTATGGTATGTGGAAGTATGAAACATCTGCCAAGTGTATGTGTATGAAAAAGAATCATCCTATGGAAGCAGGATTTAGGTGTTCAAATTACGTTTGTAAAGTATGATCTGTGGCATCTCCGGCTTTGTGCCGGAGATGCAGTGTTTATATTTGAAAAAGGAGCGTCTGTTATGGCAAGAAAAATTAGATTTCCGTTAAAGATGAAAAATGGTGCGGAGGTTCGCACATTAGACGAATTGAAGGAGAACTTCGACCTTGAATCCGTTCTCGGTTACTTTACGGACGGCAAGCTCCAGACATGGCTTGCTGATCGTTATTACGATGAAAAAGCCGAGGCTGTTGCTGCGCTGTCAGCAGATATGCCTGAGCTTAATGCTAAACTCTGCGAGATACTTGAGGTCGAATATCAGGCTGAAGCTGATGAAACAGACCTTGAACTCATTCAGCGACGCAACGAAAAGATCAGGATATTGAGTGCAGTCACAGCTGATAAAGAGATACTGGACAACATTGATTTCGTCGCTATGAACCAGGATGAATTGTTTGATATTCTTGACGAGGATACGGACAAAGTCTATCTCTACGGCGAGAGATTTGAGATTCCTTTAGGTCGTAAGAATACCATATATGAAGGAATAAATTCTCCTCTTGTGATTCTTGAAAGTAACAAGGATATTTTTAATTATGAAGAAGCTGGTATCAGGTTTAAAAATGTATTATACGAAAAACATATAAATCCATATATAACAAAAGGAGAGAAACTATTCCTGGAAGGAAGACAACAAGAAGCGTTTCCATTAATTGAGCAAGCAGCTAATAACGGAGATCCTCGCGCAATGTACATTATGGCGCGTTATTGCAATGACGGATATGAAACAGTTAAAATCAATGAAATAGAACGCAATAATTGGTGTGAGAAGGCTTATTCTTATAAAGAACCGCTTTCAATGTATGGATATGCTGCCTGGTGCTTAAATGGAAAACAAGACGAAGAAAACAAGCTTTATTCTCAGATATTCAATGATATAAAGTTTTTAGCTGAATCAGATGATGCTTTATCTGGGAGAGAAGCTCCCAGAAAAAACAGTAGATACCATACATACAATATCATCAGAGATAATTAGCACTCTCGACCTTGTTGAAGAGAAAAAAGCTGCACTCGATGCTGCCATAGAAGTCGGAGAATCAGCTGAAAGCTGGTTTGCCAAGGACGTAATGAATGAAGCTGGCGGTAACGGCGAAAAAGCACGGATCGCCGCTGAATTTCTCAACGGGATCACTTCTGCAAAGCAGACCTTTGATAATACTATCGAAAGTGAGATAATTGATGTTGACGGCGAGGTATGGTCGGACGAGGAATGGAACGATTATCGCCTGAAAGACACTCTCAAAGGCGTAGCACTTGAAGCAGGACAGGCAGGACTGCGCGAGATCGCATCAGATGCAATCATAAAAGCTTCGGAGGAAGGGATTGCAGCTGTATTTGAGGACAGTGAATTCGTGCAGCGTTCACTTGAAAAAGGGGCTATGACCGGGCTTAAAGTCGCGGTATCAGCAAGACTTACTGTTGCTCAGGAAAGCGGAGTAATACCTCCTTCGTCTTTTGAGGTGATTTCTGCAACCGCACACAGGACTGTTGAAAGCCTTTCCGTTTTCGGTGAAGTGATACGAGGACGCAAGACGATGACAGAAGCGATAGTCGAAGTCAAGAATACAGCGGTCTCCACTATCAGAACAATGTGGAAGCAGTATGGCTCCGGCATTGTAAGAGAGGTCAAGGAGGCTGTAACTGATGTTTTTGGAGTGAAGGGCGCTCTCGTGGTTGGCGCCGTGCATGGTTTGGTAACTCCGGCAGAAGAAAGTTCAAAGCTGGTCCATGTGCTTAAAGAGACAGGCAAATCCGTATGGGGCTTCCTGAATAGGAAAATAGAGATCCCGATCCTAAGTAAAATTAAAAAGAAACTTTTCAGCTAATAATCACAGAAAAGGGGAAGTGTTATGGCAAAAAAGATCAGATTTCCGTTAAAGATGAAAAATGGTGCGGAGGTGGGGTCGTTATATGACCTTAAGGAAAACTTCGACTATGAATCTGTTCTTGGTTACTTCACAGATGGCAAGCTCCAAACCTGGCTTTCGGATCGTTTTTATTATGAAAAGGCTGATGCTGTTTCGGAGCTTTCAGCAGATATGCCTGATATAGAATCAAAACTTCGCAGGATTCTTGAGATCGAGGTTGATGAAACAAACGATAATACATTTAGTAATGAAACTATGATCTCAACGAACACTCCAGAAAAGCCCTGCATGGATGATATAGAAAGTATTAAATCACAGAATACAATGGAGGAAGCTGTAACTTTCGAAGAAATAATCGATGAACCGGAGCTATTTGATGCAGTTTCGGCTTTTGAAAGGATCAAGCGGTATCTGATAGAAAACAGAGTTATCCCTAAGATAGGAGTCGATACCTGGATAAAATCTATGAAGCCGTGCACTTTTTCAAAGGAAGCAGCAGTTTTTGAAGTTGGAACTCAATTTCAATCTGAAGCTATAATCAAGAACTATTTAGACCAGATAAAAAAAGCGTATGAAAAAGAATACGGTTTTGCTCCAGATATAAAGATCAGAGTGAATAAAAACAATCCATTACTGGAAGGGGCAATGAATCTTATTTTTAACTCTAATTCTCGTAATGGAGGCAATCATTGAACGCAAACTATCACACCTATACCCACCGATGCAAGCACGCAACAGGTGAGGACAGAGAGTACATTGAACAGTATATAGGTGTTGACGTGCATTGTCCTGAACAGCTTGGCGATATTATCTTAGCGGAACCTTGAGAGGTAGCAGAGTCTATCCTAAAATTTGTGTAAACCTCCAAAGTAGTGTATAATAGAAGAGACA
>ERZ795047.2468-NODE-2468-length-17588-cov-5.350596_pt1 | contig 17588 bp, 19 predicted proteins | sample MGYA00375131_ERZ795047 | MGnify/ENA primary metagenome ERZ795047 (study PRJEB30176, sample SAMN05720228) | activated sludge metagenome | isolation source: Anaerobic digester | place: Japan | collected 2015-05-20 ...
CGCCATCGCGCGGCCGTATTCGACGGCAGTCTTCAGGTCGAAGCGGCCGTTGGCATCCACCGCCAGATGCCGGCCGCCCCGGGCGACCTCCAGCGCGGCCTCGACACGCTCCACGTCCTGCGCCAGCGGCGCACCGCCGATCTTGATCTTGAAGGCCACGTAACCCTGCTCGCGCAGGCCGCGCAATTCATCGGCCAGGCGCCCGGTGCTGTCCCGCGGGTAGTAGTAACCTCCGGCGGCGTAAACCTCCATGTCGGCCGCCGGCGCGCGGCCGAAGTGCCGGGCAATGGTGACGCAGGCCGGCTCGTCGCGCAGCTTGGCGTTCAGGTCCCACAGCGCCAGTTCGAGCGCCGCCACCGCGGCGGCACGGTCGCCGTGACCGCCCGGTTTCTCGTTGCGCAGCATCAAGCGCAGGGCGCGTGCCGGATCGAAGGCGCTGCCGCCCTCGTCCAGCAGTGCCCCTGCTTCGGCGGCCAGCAGACGGGGGATGAAGCGCTCACGCAGCAAGCCGCCTTGCGCGTAGCGGCCGATGGAGTTGAACGCCAGGCCCACCAGGGGCCGGCCGCCGCGCCACACATCCGTGTAGACGGCCACCAGGGACACCGTGTGCTCGGAAAAATTCACCAGGGCATTGGCGATGTTGCCTTGCAGGGGAACCGACAGTTCACGTATTTCGGTGATGCGCATGAAGCAGGAAAATAGAGTCTATGCACACGTGTGCATAAAAATGAAATGTATCTTCCCCATGAAAAGTCGTCAACCAAGGACTTTCACCGACTAGGTAAGCCGAATAGAATGACATCGTGTGCAAATCAAGATGGTGTGTTCAGAGCGCGCCGCTGGTCCCGACATGAGTTCATCCACGCCGCCGCCACGGACCCTGTTCGACAAGCTGTGGGACGCACACCACGTGGCCGAGCTGGCCGATGGGCGCAGCCTGATCCACGTCGACCGTCACCTGGTGCACGAGCTGTCCAGTCCGCAGGCGTTTGCCGGCTTGCGCATGGCCGGTCGGCGGGTGCGCAACCCCGAGCGCACCTTCGCCATGGCCGATCACATCGTCTCCACCGAGCCGGGCCGCACCGATGCCACCGTGCCCGGTGGCGCCGAGATGATTGCCGCGCTGCGCGCCAACGCGGCCGAGCACGGGATCCGCCACTTCGACCTCGGTGACCCGGCTCAGGGCATCGTGCACGTCGTCGCCCCCGAGCAGGGGCTGGTTCATCCGGGCATGACCGTGGTCTGTGGTGACAGCCACACCTGCACCCTGGGCGCCCTGGGCGCCTGGGCCTGGGGCGTCGGCACCTCGGAGGTGGAGCACGTGCTGGCCACGCAGACGCTGGCCCTGCACAAGCCGGAGCGCATGCGCATACACCTGCACGGCTCGATGGACGCCGATCTCAGCGCCAAGGATCTGGCCCTGCAGCTGCTGCGGCACATCGGCGTGCGCGGCGCCGCCGTCGGTTTTGCCGAGTTGTGCGGCAGCCTGGTCGACGGGTTGGACATGGAGGGGCGCTTCACGCTGTGCAACCTGGGCATCGAAGCCGGTGCGCGCGCTGCCGTCATCGCACCCGACGCCATCACGCTGGAGTACCTGCGCCAGCACTGCGCCGGCTTGCCGCAACTGGCGCAGGCGCTCGCGTCCTGGGCTGGCTGGCAGGGCGACGCCGGGGCGCGCTATCCGCACGAGCAGCAGCTCCAGCTGACACTCGACGCTCCCCGTTTCACCTGGGGCACCACGCCGGCGCAGGTGGTGGCCATCGACGAGCCACTGCCTCTGCTGAACGCAGCCCAGGACGCCCAGGAGGCGACGCAGTGGCAGCGCGCCTACGACTACATGGGACTGAAGCCCGGCGCGCGGCTGCAAGGCCAGCGCGTCGACCGCGTGTTCATCGGCTCCTGCACCAACGGCCGGCTGAGCGATCTGGTGCGCGCCGCGCGCGTCGTGCGCGGCCGCCGGGTGGCCCCGCAGGTGCATGCGATGGTGGTGCCGGGATCGGCGCGCGTGCGCCGCCAGGCCGAGGCCCTGGGCCTGGACCGCGTGTTCCAGGAGGCCGGCTTCGAGTGGCGCCTGCCGGGCTGCTCGATGTGCGTCGGCATGAACGCCGACCAGGTGCGGCCGGGCCAGCGCTGCGTGTCCACCTCCAACCGCAACTTCGAAGGTCGCCAGGGCCCCGGCGCGCGCACCCACCTGGCCAGTCCGGCCAGCGCTGCCGCGGCGGCGCTGGCAGGCAAAATCGTCGACCATCGTCTGTACGAGCCGCACCATGCAGAAGTTTGAGGAAGTCATCGGCGTGGCGCTGCCGCTGGACCGCGCCAACGTGGACACCGACGCCATCATTCCGCAGCGCTGGCTGGTCACGGTCTCGCGCACCGGACTGGGCGCCGGCCTGTTCGGCGTCTGGCGCTATGACGCGCAGGGCGCGCCCCGGCCCGACTTCGTGCTCAACCAGTCGGCCTACCGCGGTGCCCGCATCGTCGTCGCTGGCGCCAACTACGGCTGCGGCTCGTCGCGCGAGCACGCTGTGTGGGCGCACTTGGACCATGGCGTGCGCGCGGTGATCGCGCCCAGCTTCGGGCCGATCTTCGAGGAGAACTGCCTGAACAACGGCCTGCTGCCGGTGACGCTGCCGGCGCTGGTGGTGCAGCGCATCATGCAGCAGCTGCTGGCGCACCCGGGTGCGCGCTGTGGCGTCGACCTGCGCCGCCGCCAGGTGACCGGCCCCGACGGCGAGCGCCACCCCTTTCCCATGGATCCGGGTCGCCGCGAAGCGCTGCTCGAAGGATGGGATGCCATAGCGGTCACCGAACGAGAGAGCGCCGCCATCGCGGCCTTCCAGGCGCGCCAGCTCGGCGCCATGCCCTGGCTGGGTGCGGGCGCTGCGTCGTGAAGACCATGGGTACCCCCGACCACGGCGCGGTGACCTTGCGCGACCTGGCGGCCGACCTGGCGCTGTCGCACTCGACCGTCTCGCGCGCCCTGGCCGACCACCCGAACGTCAAGCCCGAGACCAAGCTGCGCGTGCAGGCCCGCGCGCGCGCGCTGGGCTACGTGCCCAACGGCCTGGCGCAAAGCATGCGCGGCTCGCATGGGCCGGTGCTCGGGCTGGTGATACCCGACATCCGAAACGACTTCTATGCCACGGTGGCGCAGATCGTCGGCGACGCGGCAGCCGAGCGCGGGTTCCACCTGGCCCTGAGCATCACCGGCGACGACCCGGACCGCGAAATGGGCGACGTACGCGCGCTGCTGGTGTCGCGCGCGGCCGGGGTCATCATCACCCCCACCGCCAATGCGCGACGCGAAACGCTGGCCATGCTGCGCGGGGTCAACGCCACGCAACTGGTGCGCTGTCACGACGGTCTCGAACACGAGGCGGTGCTGATCGACGACCAGGCCGGCGTGGGCGCGGCCACCCGCCACCTGGTGCACCACGGCCACCGCCAGATCGCGTATGTCGGCACGCATCGCGAAATCAGCTGCGGACGCGAGCGCCACGACGGCTTTTGCGCGGTGATGCGCGAGCATGGGCTGGATGCGGGCCGAGTGGCCCTGGGGCCACCGCGCCCCGAATTCGCGCAGCACGCGGTGACGGCGCTGCTGAGCGCGCAACCGCGGCCCAGCGCCCTGGTGGTGGGCAGCTCCAGCCTGACCATCGGTGCGCTGCAGGCGCTGCGCGGGCTGTCGCTGCGCTGGCCACAGGACATCTCGATCGTCGGCTACGGCGATCCGGTGTGGTTCCGGCTCATCGGCGATGGCCTGACGACCGTGCAATTGCCGGTGCAGGACATGGGTCGCTACGCCGCCAGCGTGCTGCAACTGCGCTTCGAGTCCGACGCCCAGAGTGGCGCCGTTGCGCTCGGGCAGGTGGCGACGCGCTTCGCGCCTGCCCTGGTGGTTCGCGGTTCGACCGCGCCATGCCACTCGAAGTAAATGCGCCTCAGGCTTTGCCGCGGAAGCATTCACTCGTCGCCGGCGGGTTCTGGCGCGGGCATCAGGCCGGCCACCGCCACGGCGACCGCATGCGCCACGTCCGGCTGCACATCCTGCGGCGACTGCGCCTGCAGGCGCTCCAGCAGCCCGGTGCGGCGGGCGATGTCCAGCGGCTGGGCCATCAGGCCCGAGACGATCAGGCGCACGCCCTGGCGGCGGCAGGTCTGCAGCAGATTGTCCAGCGCCTCGGCGCCGGTCGAGTCGACGTAGATGACGTTCTTCAGGTCCAGCACGAGGACGGTCGAGGGCAAGTCGTCTTCCAGCGCCTCGACCAGCTTGGTGGCGCCGAAGAACAGCGCCCCGTACAGCCGCCATGCCTGCAACCGGTTGTCGTGGCCGGCCAGCGCGGGCTGCTCGGCGGCCGTCAGCCGCTCGCCGCGTGACAGGCTGGAGATGCGGTAGATGAACACCACGCAGGCCGCCAGGATGCCGAACTCCACCGCCACCGTGAGATCGAAGATCACCGTCAGCAGGAACACCGCCACCAGGGTGACGCGGTAGGGCATGCGGTAGGTCTTCAGGCGCGCGAACTCGCGCCACTCGCCCATGTTCCAGGCCACGTGCATCAGGATGGCCGCCAGGCAGGCCAGCGGGATGGAGCTGGCCAGCGGCGCCGCCACCAGGATCACCGCCAGCAGCACCAGCGCATGCGTCATGCCGGCCACCGGGCTGGTGGCGCCGTTCTTGACGTTGGTGACGGTGCGCGCGATGGTGCCGGTGGCCGGCATGCCGCCGAAAAACGGCGTGACGAAATTGGCAATGCCCTGCGCCATCAGCTCCTGGTTGGGGTCGTGCCGGTCCGCGATCATGCCGTCGGCCACGCGCGCGCACAGCAGCGACTCGATGGCGCCCAGCAACGCCAGCGTGATGGTGGGCATCAGCAGAAAGCGCGCCGATTCCCAGCTGAACGCCGGCCACGCCAGGGCCGGCAGCGCGCCGGGAATGCCGCCGAAGCGGCTGCCGATGGTTTCCACCGGCAGGCCGAACAGACCGACCGCCGCCGTGGCCAGCACCAGCGCCACGATGGAGCCCGGCACCACGCTCAGCTGGCCCGAAAACTGCACCCGCGGCCCCAGCGCCGGCAGCCAGCGCTGCCAGCCGACGATGATCGCGAGCGACACCACCGCCACGCCCAGCGCCCAGGGGTTGAAGCTGTGCAGGTGGCCCCACAGCGCGCCCAGGATGCCGAAGAAGTCGCCCGGCATCTTGGCAATCGACAGGCCCAGGAAGTCCTTCACCTGCGACAGACCGATGAGCACCGCGATGCCGTTGGTGAAACCGATGATCACCGCGATCGGGATGAAGCGCACCAGCGTGCCCAGGCGCAGCAGGCCCATCAGGAACAGCAGCACGCCCGACAGCGCGGTGGCGATGATCAGGTTGGCCACGCCGTAGCGCTCGACGATGCCGTAGACGATGACGATGAAGGCGCCGGCCGGCCCGCCGATCTGCACCCGGCTGCCGCCCAGCGACGAGATCAGAAAGCCCGCGATGATGGCGGTGAAGATGCCCGCCTCGGGCTTGAGCCCGCTGGCGATGGCAAAGGCCATGGCCAGCGGCAGTGCCACCACGGCCACCGTCAGGCCGGCGGCCAGGTCCTTGACGAAGCGCGCGCGCTCATAGCCGGCCAGCGCGTCCAGCAGCCGGGGGCGAAAGGAAAACTGAAAGGCCAAGATCAACTCCGCAGCAGTGAAACCGACAACGTGGCCCGTGAAGGGCGCTCCGCTTCCAGGTTTAGCGCGTCCGCGGTGGCCCGCAGTGGTGCCGCCGCGCCATGAAGCGGCGGCGGCGTGACAGCGGCAGGATCGGCTGGCGGGCCATGACAGGCGCAGTGTACGCCGCGATGCGGCCGGCCGGCGCCAGGGGCGCGGCTCAGCGCACGCGCATGCCGGGCTGCGCGCCGGGCCAGGGCTCCAGCACGTGGATGCCGGGCTGCGCCTTCTCGTCGGCGTGGCTGGCGGCCAGCACCATGCCTTCGCTGACGCCGAACTTCATCTTGCGCGGCGCCAGGTTGGCCACCAGCACGGTGAGCTTGCCCTTGAGCTGCTCGGGCTGGTAGCAGCTGGCAATGCCGCTGAACACGTTGCGCAGGCGGCCTTCGCCGGCGTCCAGCGTCAGGCGCAGCAGCTTGGTCGAGCCTTCGACGGCGGCACAATCGACGATGCGGGCGATGCGCAGATCGACCTTGGCGAAGTCGTCAATGGTGATGGTGGGCGCCAGCGCTTCGCCGCCGGGGATTTCAGTGGCGTCGATTGCTTCTGATTCGATAGCTGCCAGCGCTTGCTGGGCGGGCGCTGGAGGCTCAAAAAGCGCATCCAGCTGCTTGCTGTCCACGCGCTGCATCAAGTGCTTGTATTCGCCGATCTGCGCGCCCGTGCCCAGCGGACGCAGCGCGTCGTCGAAGGATTCGGGCGGCGTCATGGTGAAGACGGCGACCTCGGCCGCCAGCCGCGGCAGGATGGGCTTGAGGCAGATCGTCAGGATGCGGAACGCCTCGATGCAGGTGCTGCACACGTCGTGCAGGCGGCCTTCCATGCCGTCCTGCCTGGCCAGCTCCCACGGTTTGTTCTGGTCGACGTAGGCGTTGACGCGGTCGCACAGCGCCATCGCCTCGCGCACCACCTTGGCATAGTCGCGCTCGGCGTACAGCTTGGTGAGTTGCGGCACGGCGTCGCGCAGGTGGCTCAGCAGTTGTTCGCCATCGGGCGCGATCTCGCCCAGGCGGCCGCCGAAGCGCTTGCTGATGAAACCGGCCGCGCGCGAGGCGATGTTGACGAACTTGCCGATCAGGTCGGCGTTGACGCGCGCCATGAAGTCGTCGGCATTGAAGTCCACGTCCTCGTTGCGCCCCGACAGCTTGGCCGCCAGGTAGTAGCGCAGCCACTCGGGGTTCATGCCCAGTTCCAGGTACTTCAGCGGATCGAGCCCCGTGCCGCGGCTCTTGCTCATCTTCTCGCCGTTGTTGACGGTCAGAAAGCCGTGCACGAACACGTTGTCCGGCACCTTGCGGCCGCTGAACTTCAGCATCGCCGGCCAGAACAGGGTGTGGAAGGTGATGATGTCCTTGCCGATGAAGTGGTACTGCTCCAGATTCGGCTGCGCCAGGTAGGCGTCATAGCTTTCGCCGCGCTTGGCCAGCAGGTTGTTCAGGCTGGCGAGGTAGCCGATGGGCGCGTCGAGCCATACGTAGAAGTACTTGCCCGGCGCGTCGGGGATCGGGATGCCGAAGTAGGGCGCGTCGCGCGAGATGTCCCAGTCGCCCATCTTCGGGCGGCCGTCCTCGCCCGGCTCGATCCATTCGCGCACCTTGTTGGCCACCTCGGGCTGCAGGCGCTGCGTCCAGTCCTGCAGGAACTCGATGCAGCGCGCATCGGACAGGCGGAAGAAGAAGTGCTCGCTGCTGCGCAACTCGGGCCGCGCGCCGGTGAGGGCCGAATACGGCTCGATCAGCTCGGTGGGCGCATACACCGCGCTGCACACTTCGCAGTTGTCGCCGTACTGGTCCTTGGCGTGGCAGTTCGGGCATTCGCCCTTGATGAAGCGGTCGGGCAGGAACATGCCCTTTTGCGGGTCGTAGAACTGCTCGATGGTGCGCGACTCGATCAGGCCGGCGGCCTTGAGGTCCAGATAGATCGCCTGCGAGATGGCGGTGTTCTCGGGGCTGTGCGTGCTGTGCCAGTTGTCGAAGCCGATCAGGAAGCCGTCCAGGTACTGCTGGCGTCCGGCGGCGATGCCGGCGACGAACTGCTCGGGCGTGACGCCGGCTTTCTCGGCGGCGATCATGATCGGCGCGCCGTGCGCGTCGTCGGCGCCGACGAAGTTGACCTGCGCGCCCATCATCCTCTGATACCGCACCCAGATGTCGGCCTGGATGTACTCCATGATGTGACCGATGTGGAACTTGCCGTTGGCATACGGCAGGGCGGTGGTGACGAAGAGCTGGCGGGCGGTCATGGCGGCGGGCGTGTGGGCAGGGCAAAGCCTGCCATTCTAGGTTCCACCCCAGCCGAAGAAGCGCGCGATGGCCTCGCGCTGCGCCAGCGCGTCGGCGCGGCCCAGGCGCATCAGCTCGCGCGTGTAGCCGGCCTCGAACAGCAGGTAGCTGGCCAGGGCCGCGCCGCGCGTGCCCTGCGCGCCGCGCCGCACGCCCAGCATGGCCAGCAGCGCGCGCACCGATCCGGGCAGGCGCTCGGCGTGGCGTGCCGCCACCTCGTCCAGCCGCCGCGAGGGCGTGATGACCAGCAGCTCGACCGGCCGCAGCCCGGTGTCGGCGCGGCGCTCGGGCGCCATCAGCGACAGCGTGTGGTTGATGCGGCGCAGGTGCTGGGCGTCGGTGGCCAGGGTGTCCAGGAAGATGCTGGACAGCACGTGGCCGGCCACCTGCGCCAGCGACGGGTAGCCGGGCGCGCGCGCCCGGGCGTCCTCGGCCGTCTCCTGGGGGCTGCCGACGCCGATCGCCAGCACGCGCCGGGCGCCCAGGTGGATGGCCGGCGCGATCGGGGTGAGCTGGCGCATCGAGCCGTCGCCGTGGTAGCCGCGGCGGCCGCGCATGTCGATGGGCACGGCCGGAAACACCAGCGGGATGGCGGCCGAGCCCATCAGGTGCTCGACGCCGATGGCCGTGCGCACGGCGCGGCGGCGCACCCGCGTCCAGTCGCGGATGGTGTCCGGCGCGTCGTAGAAGATGACGTGCTCGCCCGTGCTGTAGCACGAGGTGGTGACCGCCAGCGCGCGCAGGTGGCCGCGCGCCAGCAACTCGGGCAGCCGTGCCAACGGCAGCTGCTTGTGCAGCAGCGTGCGCAGCGGCGCGTTGTCGAGCAGCGAGCGCGGTTGCAGCGCGTTGCGCCGAGGCGCCAGCCAGCCCACCAGCAGCAGGCTGAGCCAGCGCGCGCTGGCGCGCAGCGCGTCGAGCGTGCCGACGCGGTACACCTGATGCGCGTGCAGCTGGCACCACAGCCGCGCCAGCCGCGCCACGGTGCCGTGAAAGCGGTCGGCGCCGCAGGCCAGCGCGGTGGCGTTGATGGCGCCGGCCGAGGTGCCGACGATGATGTCGAAGGGTGATGCCCGGTGGTGCGGGCGCTGCTGGCGCGCCAGCGCCGCGACGCCCTGCAGCACGCCGACCTGATAGGCCGCGCGGGCGCCGCCGCCGGTCAGCAGCAGGGCGGTGTCGGGGGTGGGGCCGTGGGCATTCATGGAGCCGCCGCAAGGGCATGGTGCGGCGACTAGACTAGCGCCTCATCCGCATCCCGGCAAATCCCCATGAGCATTCAGGAACAAGACGTTCGACGCGCGGTGGCCACCGTGCTGGACCCGAACACGCAGCAGGACTTCGTCTCCACCGGCCAGCTGAAGAACCTGCAGATCAGCGGCGGCGACGTGTCCTTCGACATCGAGCTGGGCTACCCCGCCAAAAGCCAGGCGCCGGCGCTGCGCCAGGCGCTGGTGGCCGCCGTGCGTGCCGTGCCGGGCGTGGGCAACGTGTCGGTCAACATCACGACCCAGGTGGTGGCGCACGCCGCGCAGCGCGGCGTGCAGCTGCTGCCGGGGGTGAAGAACATCGTCGCCGTGGCCTCGGGCAAGGGCGGCGTGGGCAAGAGCACCACCGCCGTCAACCTGGCGCTGGCGCTGGCCGCCGAGGGCGCGCGCGTGGGCATCCTGGACGCCGACATCTACGGCCCCAGCATGCCGATCATGATGGGCCTGAGCGGCCGTCCTGAGAGCCTGGACGGCAAGCGCATGGAGCCGCTGGTCAACCACGGCGTGCAGGTGATCTCCATCGGCTTCCTGGTCGAGCCCGACCAGGCCACCATCTGGCGCGGTCCCATGGCCACCCAGGCGCTGGACCAGTTGCTGCGCCAGACCCACTGGAAGGACCTGGACTACCTGATCGTCGACATGCCGCCCGGCACGGGCGACATCCAGCTCAGCCTGAGCCAGCGCGTGCCGCTGACCGGCGCGGTCATCGTCACCACGCCGCAGGACATCGCGCTGGCCGACGCGCGCAAGGGCGTGACCATGTTCGAGAAGGTGGGCGTGCCGATCCTGGGCCTGGTCGAGAACATGGCGGTGCACGTGTGCACCAACTGCGGCCATGTCGAGCACATCTTCGGCGCCGAGGGCGGCAAGCGCTACGCGGCCGACAAGGGCATCGACTACCTGGGCGCGCTGCCGCTGGCGCTGGAGATCCGCGAGCAGGCCGACTCGGGCCGTCCCAGCGTGGTGGCCGACCCGGACGGCCAGGTGGCCACCAGCTACAAGGCCATCGCGCGCCAGGTGGCGATCCGGATCGCCGCCAAGTCCAAGGACTATTCCAGCAAGTTTCCCTCGATCACGATCTCGCGCAGCAGCTGAGGGCCTTGCGTCCCTGGCGCTATAAGCTAGATTATTGATAGCTGCTGGCGCTTGTCGGGTGTTCCTTCTGGCTCGATTTGACTTTGAAAATCGAAGTCCGCGAACGGCCTCGTCTACACCATTGAGGGGATGGCGCCGGGCCGGCGCCCTGCGTAAGCTGCGGCCTCAGGGAGGCAGAACATGAACGCAGAGCTTTTCAACGGCTGGTCCGGCTGGCTGACCCAGCACGCCAGGCCATGGCTGCCGCTGCTCGGCACCGTGGCGGCGCTGCTGGCGCTGATGTTGCTTTGGGCGCTGGTGCGCCGGTCCTGGCGCCGCGGGCGCGCCGGGCGCGGCTACGACAGCAGCGCCGACCGCTTCGGGCAGACGGCGCCGATCAACGAACGGCAGGTCGAGCTGCTGCGCTACCTGCAGCAGGCCTTCGCCGACGGCGTGGTGCTGTTCCGGCCCCGGCTGACCAGCTTTCTGGCGGTGCGGCGCACGCGCGATCGCCTGGGCGCCCAGCAGCGCCTGGCCGAGCAGCAGGTCGATTTTCTGGTCTGCGCCGACGACGGCAAGCCGCTGTTCGCGTTCGAGGTCGATGCCTTCAAGGACGGCGGCCAGTCCCTGCGGGACCAGGAGGCCGCCGAGAAGAACCGCATGCTCAAGAGCGCCGGCATTCGCCTGATCCGCCTGAGGGGGACGCTGGACAACTACCCACCGCCGGAAATCCTGCGCATTCGCCTGTTGGCGGCGCAGCGCACGCCGGTGCCGGCGGCGGCCGAAGCGGGGGCGTCGGACTTCAAGGCGTCCGGTTTTTCCGCCTCGGGCTTCGCCCCATCCGGGTTCAGCCACTCGCGCGGCGCCGATTCCGGCGTAATGAGCCTGACCGGGCTGATGGCGCTGCCGGACGACGAAGACCCCTGGTCGGCGGTGCGCAAGCGCTGAGCGCGCCGCTCGATACTACCGATTTGATAGCTTCTTGCGCACGTCCCGCAAGCGAAATTGGCACTTTTGGCAGTAAAAAAAGCAGAGCTGGCTGGGCCTGGGCCTGGCTGGCTCCGACAAGCGCGTCGGTCGGACGCGTCCCACGATGAAAGCTACTTGGTCAGGATCAGCTTGCCCAGCTTGGTGGCCTGCAGCCGGTACAGCGTGCCGTTGTGGCTGATCTCGATGGTCTTGCGGCCTTGCAGCAATTGCTCGCTGGGCAGCGGCGCGGGCGAGGCGTCGCGCGGCCCGGCCTCGGCGGCCGGCCGCGGTCGGCTCGGCGCGGGCGCGCCCGCGCCCTCGGTGGCGTGGGGCGCTGCGGGGGCGGGCGGCGCGCTCATGGCTTGCCGTGCGGCGGCTCGGTGACGAAGCCGATCTTGGACAGCCCCGCCTGCTGCGCCTCCGCCATGGCCTGCGCCACGCGCTCGTAGCGCACGTCGCGGTCGCCGCGGATGTGCAGATCGGGCTGCGGCTGCCGCGCGGCCGCGGCTTGCAGGCGCGCGCCCAGCTGATCGTCGGCCAGCTTCTGCTCGTCCAGCCAGTAGCTGCCGTCGGCCTGCACCGTCAGGCGCAGGGTCTGCGGCTGGATCACTTCCTTCTCGTTGGCGGCGCGTGGCAGCTGCACGTTCACGGCGTGCTTCATCACCGGCACGGTGATGATGAAGATCACCAGCAGCACCAGCATCACGTCGATGAACGGGACCATGTTGATCTCGCTCATCACCTCGTCATGGTCCTGGGCAATGAATCCGGCCATGGCGTTCAGGCCTTCTTCATGGCGACGACCTTGCCGTCGCCGGCGCCATGGACGCGCGAGCCGGTCACGTAATAGGCGTGCAGGTCATGGGCAAAGCGGCCCAGGCGCACCAGCAGGTTCTTGTTGCCGCGCACCAGGGCGTTGTAGCCCAGCACCGCCGGGATGGCCACCGCCAGGCCCAGCGCCGTCATGATCAGCGCCTCGCCGATCGGGCCGGCCACCTGGTCGATGCTGGCCTGGCCGGCGGCGCCGATCTTCATCAGCGCGTGGTAGATGCCCCAGACGGTGCCGAACAGGCCGACGAAGGGGGCGGTCGAGCCCACCGAGGCCAGCACCGCCAGCCCGGCCTGCAGGCGCGAGGTGGTGGCGTCGATGCTGCCTTGCAGCGCGCGCGAGATCCAGTCGCTCACGTCCAGTGAATCGTGCAGCTGCGCCTGCGTGGCGCGGTGGTGGGCGGCGGCTTCGCGGCCCTCGATGGCCAGTTCGCGAAACGGGTTGGCCTCGCCCGCGCCCAGCTTGGCCAGGCCCTCGGCGATGTCGCTGGAATGCCAGAAGCCCTCCACCCGCGCCGCCTGGCCCTTGGTGCGCATCAGGCCGAGCGCCTTCAGCACGATCACCACCCAGGAGGCGAGCGACATCAGCAGCAGCGCGCCGAACACGCCGCGCGTGACCCAGTCGCCCTGGGCCCACACGTGCAGCAGGCCGAATTCATTGTTCATGGCTTGATTACTCCAGTACGAAATTGATCGGGACGTTGAACCACATCGCCTCGGGCGTGCCGCCGCGCGTGCCGGGCACGTAGCGCCAGCGATCGCGCGCGGTCTCCAGCGCCACCTGATCCAGCCGCTCGTAGCCGCTGGAGCGCTGGAGGTGCGCCTCCTGCGCGCGCCCGTCGGGGCCGATCAGCACGCGCACCACCACGCGGCCGCTCTCGCCCAGGCGCCGGCTCATGGGCGGGTAGGCCGGCTTGGGGTTGTTCAGGTAGGCCGCGCTGGACGACGGCTGCACCACTGCGGGCGGCGCCGGGGGAGCCGGTGGCGCGGGCGGCGTGGCGGGCGCGGCGGCCACGGGGGCCGGTGCCGGCGCTGGTGGCTCGGGCGGCGCGACAGGCACCACCGGCACGCTGGGCGCGGCCTGCTGCACCGCCAGCGGCTGAGGCCGCGGCTGCGGCGCCGGGCGGGGCCGCGGCTGGGGTTTGGCGGCGGGCTGGAGGGCCGGCGGACTCGGCTTGGGTGGCTCGGCCGGTGCCGGCGCGGGCGGCGGCGGCTGCGGGGTGATGAACTCGGCCAGCACCTGGGCCGGCACGATCAGCTCCACCGGCGGGCGCAGCAGGCCCTGGTTCAGTGCCCACAGGGCCACCCCGTGCAGCAGCACGACACTGCCGACGACCAGGGCGTTGCGACCAGGTGGTGACACGGTGGAAGGGGCAAGGGCGGACGCGGAAGACATGATAAGCGGCGGGTCGTGGCCATGGACCTGCGTGGCAGGCGCTGGCGGCAACGCCGGGAAACTAGCGACGCAGCACCCAGACGGCGGCGCCCAGCACCAGGCCAAGGGCGCCCAGGGTGGGGAGCAGGGCGGACAGCATCGTCATGCGGCTTGCATCACCCCGGCGCACGGGCGACCGGCGTCGCGCAGCGCGGCCACCGGCCGGCTGGCGCGGCATTGCGCCACCAGATCGCGCGCGAAGTCCTCGCAACGGCCGCAGCAGGTGGCCACGCCGAGTTCCAGCTGGATGTCGTCAAAGCCCATGCCGGCATGGGCTTGGCGGACGATTTCCTTGTCGGAGATGCGGTTGCAGACGCAGACGATCATGGCGGGGCAGTGATGGGCAGCGGGGGTCGAGGTCTGGATATTAAATGCGATTCATTCTCATTGTCAATCACTATTTTTGATGGGGGTGGGTGAAGCACACGAGGCCCAGGGCGTCGTGGAGCGGGCAGGGCCGGGGTCATGGCGCGTTCCCCGGCACGGGTGGCGTGGGCTCAGGCAATCGGCGGTGCGGCGCCGGGATCCAGCAGCGCCGGGCCGGCGTCGGCCAGGGTGCGGCAGCCGGTCAGGGCCATGGCCATTTCCAGCTCGTCGCGCAGCAGGCGCAGCATCTGCGCCACGCCCAGCGCGCCGCCGGCGGCCAGGGCGTGCAGGGCCGGCCGGCCGACCAGCACCGCGCGGGCGCCCAGGGCGACGGCCTTGAGCACGTCGGTGCCGCGCCGGATGCCGCCGTCGACGACCAGCGGCAGCGCGTCCTGCACCGCCTCGCGCACCAGTGGCAGGGCGTTGGCGGTGGCCGGTGCGGTGTCCAGCGTGCGCCCGCCGTGGTTGCTGACGATCAGCCCGGCCACGCCCAGCGCCAGCGCCTGGCGCGCGTCCTGCGGGTGCAGCACGCCCTTGAGCCACACCGGCAGGCGGGTGCAGCCCCGCAGCCAGGCGACGTCGTCCCAGGTCGGGGCGTGGGCCGGCAGGCCGGCGCAGTAGGTGCCGGCGGCCGCCGGCGCCGCTGGCGCGTCCTGCAGATGGACGGCGCGCACGCCGGGCGGCGGCGTGAGGCCGGCGCGCCGCTCGCGGTCGCGCACGCCCTGCACGGGGGCGTCGGCGGTCAGCACGATGGCCTCGTAGCCGGCGGCTTCGGCGCGCTGCACCAGCGCGCGGTTGAAGCCGCGGTCGGCCTGCCAGTAGAGCTGGAACCACAGCGGCCCGCGCCCGGGATCGCCCCGCACCGCCTGGGCCACCGCCTCCAGCGGCGTGCTGGACTGGGTACTGAGCACGTAGCCCGCGCCCTGGGCGGCGGCGGCCAGGGCGCTGGCCAGCTCGCCCTCGGGGTGGGCCAACTGCTGCAGCGCCACCGGCGCCAGCAGGATCGGGTGGGCCAGCGCGTGCCCGGCCAGCGTGGTGCGCGTGTGGCCGCCGGCCAGCGGGCGCAGCACGCGCGGCCACAGCGGCAGGCGCTGCCAGGCGCTCAGGTTGGCGCGCAGCGTCAGCTCGTCGGCCGCGCCGCCGCACAGGTAGGCCCAGACGGCCGGCTCCAGCAGGCGCTCGGCCTGGGCGGCCTGATCGGCCAGGGTGAGGGGCGGGGTGGACATGGTGGGGTGCTTCAAAAAATATAGCTGGTGGCGCTTGCCAGTCAAGCGCTAAAGCCTGTTTTTATCATGCTCGGCTGGCGCGGCTGCTCAGCCATCCGCAGCCGCTACCATTGGCGCCCAGGTGTTTGCAGCAGGAGGAAATCGTCATGCCGGTGGTGGTCATCGCCAATCCCAAGGGCGGCGTGGGCAAGTCCACGCTGGCCAGCAACGTCGCCGGCTACTGGGCCAGCCGCGGCCATGCCGTGATGCTGGGCGACGTCGACCGCCAGCAGTCGGCGCGCCTGTGGCTGAGCCTGCGCCCCGAGGCGGCCGCGCCCATCGCCACCTGGGACGTGCTGCGCGACTTCGTGGTGCGCCCGCCGCGCGGCACCACCCACGTGGTATTGGACACGCCCGCCGGCCTGCACGGCAGCAAGCTGACCGAGCTGCTGCGCATCGCCGACAAGGTGCTGGTGCCGCTGCAGCCCAGCATCTTCGACATCTACGCCACGCGCGAATTCATCGACGAGCTGATGGGCGCGCGCGGGACGCGCCGCGGCGAGGTGGGCCTGGTGGGCATGCGGGTGGACGAGCGCACCCTGGCCGCCGAGCAGCTGCGCCAGTTCACCGACGGCCTGGGCCTGCCGGTGCTGGGCCTGCTGCGGCCGACACAGAACTACGTGCACCTGGCCGCGCGCGGGCTGACGCTGTTCGACATCGCGCCCGGCCGCGTGGCGCGCGACCTGGAGCAGTGGCAGGGCCTCTGCCAGTGGCTCGACCGGTCGCCCGCTTGACAGCGGACGCCGCCGCGGCGCGTTACAGTCGCCGCCCATGAGCAAGACCTTCGACACCCTGGCCGAGCTGGCCGCCTGCGTCGGCCAGGAAGTGGCCGTCACCGACTGGTTCACGGTGACGCAGCAGCACATCGACCAGTTCGCCGCCGCCACGGGTGACCACCAGTGGATCCACGTCGATCCCGAGCGCGCCAAGGCCGGCCCCTTCGGCGCCACCATCGCGCATGGCTACCTGACGCTGTCGATGCTGGCGGGCTTCCTGGGCGGCGTGGTGCAGGTGCGCGACGTGCGCATGGGCGTCAACTACGGACTGAACAAGGTGCGTTTCATGGCCCCGGTGCCGGTGGGCAGCCGCCTGCGCGCGCGCCAGACGCTGCTGGGCGCCCAGCCGCTGGAAGGCGGCATGCAGCTGGCCTGGCGCACCACCGTCGAGCGCGAAGGCGCCGACAAGCCGGTCTGCGTGGCCGAGCCGCTGGCCCAGTACTTCATCTGAATCGCGCATTCGGCGTGCCGCGCGGGCGGTCGCTCTGTTAGCATGGGTTTTTGCCTGCAAGGAGAAGTCTCATGTCCCACAGCGCTGACCTGATCGAATCCGTCGTCGAGAGCAAGGACCAGCTGGTGTCCAACCTGCGCCGCGTGGTGTCGGATACCGAAGACCTGCTGGCCGCCACCGCCGGCCAGACCGACTCCAAGATCACCGAGCTGCGTGCCCGGGCGCGCGAAAACCTGCTCGTCGCGCGCGAAAAACTGGCCGACGCCGACGCCCTGGTGCGCGCGCGCGCCCGTCAGGCCGCCGCCGCCACCGACGACTACGTGCACGACAACCCCTGGTCGTCCATCGGCGCCGCCGCCGCGCTGGGCATCCTGATCGGCGTGCTGCTGGGCCGTCGCTGAAGCCGGCGCGCGCCCCCGTCGGCACCCCGCCGCCATGAGCCCGCCCGCCAGCGACGCCGGCACCGCCGCGCGCCTGCGCGCCCTGCTCGCCGACGTGGTCGAGCTGGTGCAGGTGCGGCTGGAGCTGTTCACCGTCGAGGCCCGCCAGGAGCTGGCGCGGCTGGCCCACGTGGCCGCGCTGGGCGCGCTGGCGGTGGTGCTGCTGAGCTTCGGGCTGATCTTCCTGGCGCTGTTTCTGACCGTGCTGCTGTGGGACAGCCAGCGCCTGCTGGCGCTGGGCATCTTCACCACGCTGTTTCTGGGTGGCGGCGCGGGCCTGGTGCTGTGGGTGCGCCAGCAGGCGCGCCAGGGGCTGCGGATGTTCGCCGCCACGCGCGACGAACTGCTGCGCGACCAGCAGCGGCTGCGCGAGCCATGAACCGCGGCGCGAGCGAGGACCTGCTGGCGCGGCGCGAGCAGCTGCGCCTGCGCTCGGCCCAGCTGCGCGAGCAGATCGCCACCCGCACCCAGGTGCTGCAACCGGTGTTTCGCGCCACCGACCGCGTGCGCGGCGGCGTGCGCGGCGTGCAGCAGGTGCGCCAGGGCCGCGCGCCCTACGTGCTGGGGCTGCTGGCGCTGTCGGCGCTGGCCGGCGCGCTGCTGGTGCGCCCGCGCGTGGCCACCAGCCTGGCGCTGCGCGCCTGGTCCGGCTGGCAGATGTACCGCCGCGCGCGGCCGGTGGTGGAGCGCGTGCTGCGCCAGTGGCGCTGAACGCGCTGCCGCGGCGCACAGGT